>Ga0209097_10001516_pt1 | contig 19731 bp, 23 predicted proteins | sample AD_UKC052_MetaG_FD_184419 | JGI IMG/M metagenome (GOLD analysis project Ga0209097, IMG submission 184419) | Active sludge microbial communities of municipal wastewater-treating anaerobic digesters from USA - AD_UKC052_MetaG (SPAdes) (version 2) | ecosystem: Engineered > Bioreactor > Anaerobic >... | reverse complement strand
TAGATCCTCAGGCAACGACTCGCGCGGAATCACTCCGCGGTAAACGATATAGCGCGGCGGCAGGGGCGGCCCGTCGCCGACGAGGTTCTGCCGCACAACCGAGCGCAGACCGTCGGCACCTATCAATAGGTCGCCGCGCAGCTCTCGCCCATCGGCAAGGCTAAGCGTCACTTGCGGCCCGTCGACGAAGCCGACAGCGCGCGCGCCCGTTTCGAGCCGGATCAGCGGGTTCTGCTTACAGGCATCAAGTAGCACCGCCAGCAGATCGGCCCGGTGGAGGACCATGTAGGGGTCATCAAAGCGCTTCAGAAAGCCTTCGCCCAGGGGAATGCGCAGGATGTCGGTGGCCGCGAAACCATCGCGCATCACGAGCGCCGACGGCCGCCATGCGTAGCTGCGGATGCTATCCATCAGTCCCAGGGCCTCCAACGCACGAATGCCGTTCGGCCCGATCTGCACACCGGCGCCAACCTCACGGAAATCGTCCGCCTGCTCGAGGATGGTGACGCAAAAGCCGAGCCGCGCAAATGCCACCCCCGCCGCCAACCCGCCGATGCCGCCGCCAGCAATCAGGACCTGCCGTTTTCTACCAATATCGATGTTCATAAACGTCTTCCCAACGAGCTACCAATAGGGTGACTCTATGAAATATTTTATCGATAGTCAAGTATTTTATCGAAAACTTTAAATTTAACGATAATGAACATGCAAGCCTACGCGCACCGCTACGAGGTCGCGCCGGGCCGCAATCGCGCCAAGACGGTCAAGGAGGACCCATGACCCGGCGGATGGCGAACGGGTCGAGCGTTGGCCATTTCTTCAGTACGGGGGCGCCACGCGCTGCTAGGCGCCACGATCATCGTGACGATGGCCATAGATCCCAGGGCGACGAAGTACCAAGCTCCGAAACGTGCCGGCCGATCCGTAGCCTGACACCCTTCCAATGACGAGGCGGGGAAATGCCGTGTTCAACCGCTTGGGTGGCAAGCAATTGCCGAACGGCCAACAGGTCGGAGAATGCCGCCGACATTTCCAGATCGTGGGAAAGATCCAGGGTTTGCCCGCTGTCCTGCGGGTATAGGTAACGCAGGGCCACATCAGCGGAATCCGAGCCTCCTGCACATGCGAGTAAATGCCTCAACGTCCACGCTGGCGTCCCAATTCCCACGTGACTGATGTCCCACGTACGATGGCCGATACATGTTGCCCCAGCCGCTGCTCCACCACAGGCCGCCACGGCACCAGACTGAAACCCATACCGTCGTCGAGCATCGCGAAGCGACCGCTGGCAAGCTGGACTGAGCGGCGGTAGATACCGTTTACGCGCTCGCCATCGCGCGGCGGGCGGTGGATCAGTCCGGTCTGGTGTTGAATCACTTTTCCCGCTTCCGCCAGTTCCCGATCGCGCAAGATGGATAGCAGGTTGCGCGCTAAAACCACCCGCTGGCCACGCCGCTCGGCCAAACCTTGCTCCACAAGAAAAACCACCCGATCCTGCAGGGCATCACGCACCTGGGAGCCGAAGCCCAGCGGCGCCAGATTCCTGGCATCACCCACCAAATGATGGTCCAGCCATGTTGTGCCCTGGGCACGCACCTGCTGTTTGATAGACAGGTGCGAGCGCAACTCGATGCCGACTCCTGCGGCTCGCTGCGCGTCGTGCGCGTGGGCGCGGGACAAGAAGTCAGGCGGTACGCGCCAAATGCCATCGACCGTGCGTTCCACGACCCCGGATCGGCGCAGTACTTCGAGCCGACGCACGTGAACATCTACCGAAGTTTGTGGGTCTGTTGCACCTTCATGTCGAAGCTGCACAAGATGGTCAGCGCTGCGGTAAACACCCTCACGCACGATACTCGCGATGTTGCGGTCCACCGCTCGTTCTCCTCCAGCGGCCTTCACTTCCACGATGCCACCCACTGGCAATGCGGTCAGGTCAGCGCCGGCAGACAGGCGGACATAGTGCGCACGGCCATCGACACCATCAACCACCAGATAGCCCCGGTCATTGAGTTCGTCGGCCAGGCCTTTGGCGGCGATGCGGCCGAATACAGGTGTTGCTGGCTCCGTTTCCAGCACCAACTCCCGTTGCTGTCCTTTCAAAGCCTTGTGCATCGTGCGCAGAATGTCGCCACGCTCGCCCATGGCGGTCAATGTCTGCTCCATGTTTGGAGACAGCTTCCATCGGTTAGCATCCACGCGCTCCGCCAGTTCCATAGCCTCCAGCTGCTGCAACCTGGCACGAAGTAGGGTCTGACGCTGTCGGTCATTCGGCTGCTGGATCAAGTCCAGGACATCCACGGTGGCCTGCCGCAGCAGCGCCCGATCCAGACTCGTCAGCCGCTCCTGCTCCACTTCCCGCAGGAGCCCTTGCCGTATTTCCAATTCAGTACGCGGCCCCAACCATTCGGTCGCCAGCTCGCTGGCCCGCATTCGCATACCGTGCGCCATGTAATCCGGCGCAATCACCAGGTCCTGACCTTTCCCCATGCCCTCCCCTGCGTGACCGCGCAACACAATGTGGGTGTGCGGGTTGTCGGTATCCCAGTGGTCAACGGCCACCCAGTCCAGCCGGGTCTCCAGGTCAGTGGTCATGCGCTGCATGAACTCGCGCGTATAGCCACGCAAGTCTTCCAGCTCTACGGCGTCCTCCACCGAGACGATAAGCCGGAACTGGTGGCGGTCACCCTTGCCGCGCTCCTCGAAGGCCTTGAGGTCAGCCGTGTCGGTCTCTGGCCCGTAGGCCTGGCCGCGCTCTCCGTCGCGTGTCACCCCATCCCGTTCGATGTAGCGCAGGTGCGTCGAGACAGATTTGGCCCAAGCCTTCTTCAGTACGACATAGCGGGACTTGATGACCACCCGTCGGGCGGTCACCGTCAATGTTTGCCCAGCCCTGCCCGCTGCGACGCGCCCTCGTCCGAAAGTCGATGCAGGCCTAGCGCCACCCACGCCAGAAGCCTTTGCACCGGACTTCGATACCTGCTTCAACACCTGCGATACAAAGCGCTGCGCACGTTGCCCACTATCCCCGCCAGCAACGCTCTTGGACGCACCAGGCTTAACCCTAAACCGATCATCGTCACGAAAGGCCATGACACAAGCTCCAGCGCAATGTAGCGGATCGTATCCAAGACGGCACGCGGCCAAGCTCGATGCCATGCGGGTTTGCGCTCCTTCGCGGCACACCGGCTGCAAGCCGCCGTGCCGCGCCCAACCCACGTGCAGACTGGCTTTGCGGCCGGGCGCGTGCTGGCCCTTTTATCTTGCCCTCTCTCTTCACCGGTCCCTGAAGCCTTCGACTTCCTGCCCGGCTCCGAGTCCACGCCAGCCGCATGCGGTGCTTGCAGCACTGCCAAACAGGCATCGCCAGTGCAGCTCGCGCTGCACGCTGGCGGCAAGGCATCTGCACGATGGGTGCCATGTTCATGGCATGTCCCAGGTCCAAATCGGCTTCGCACTTCCAATCACATCCGATGCACGGATGGGGCCGAAGTAACGACTGTCGAACGATGTCGGATTGGTACTGCTCAAGAGAAACAGTTCACCGTGCGTCAAGCGTCTGCACTGCTCCCAGGCGGACAGTGGACGATCATGCCCATCCGCACGCATAACAGCAGCCACCGCCACCTCGTCGATGCGGACTGACGTTCCCTCAACGCACACCCGTTGCGGTGCCACGGCACCAATGCGTTTGAGCAAAGGGATGCCAGCTGGCAGGTAGTCGCGCTGCGCAGCCAACACAGCCGCCTGTGCAGGAAGCCGGGCCAGCACGATGCTGCCAACCTGCAGCGAGTCTGCAGGCCCTATGCGGTACCAGCCCCGCGGCACACTGTCGCTGGGGTTGTAGACAATCTGCACCCGGTTCGGGATGGCAAGCGGCATCAGCAGCGCCGCCAGACCAATGTCCATGCAGAGAATCACAGCGGCCCGCTTCATAGCAGCGCTCCGCGCGCAATGTGCGCCGCATGCCGCTCGGGTGTGTACTCGGGCAACTGCTGGCGTGCAGCCAGCCGGTTGCCAACCATGCGCCAATACGTCACAGCAACGGCACAAGAATCGATGCCCGAAGCCTCTACGCAGTCGATCACGGCAAGCACCGCCTTGACCTGCAGCTCGCCATCGGCACGCAGCAGGATGCGCGCGCCCGGCACCACACCCGCGACGCGCTGCGCGCCATTGAATGGCACGGGCGCCTGCAACACCATGAGTTGCCAGAGCGCAGTCCCGTAGTCATTGGCAATCCAATTCACACGGCAGCAGACCGCACCGGATTCGAACACTGCAACACGACGCCAGCGGTTCAATACTGTCTCGCGCACTGGCTTGCCAAAGCGCAACCACACATTCACCCGCTGTTCGACAAAGGCAAGGGAAACCTGCATCGGTATGGGTCTGCGTCTTGGCAATTCATCCTGCATCGTCTGCACCACGACATGCACACTTGACTGCATCATGGCGTCCCCTCCGGAAACTCACGCTCCAGCAGTTCACGCAACATCTCAACGGCAGTAACACCCCGTTGGAACGCCACGACTTTGATACGCCCGCGCATCGCAGGCGTGACATCGATGGTGAGCCGCGCGGTATAGATTGATGCCTTTGCGGTTGCCATCACTGCAACGACCTGCTGCACCCAGGCTGACGCCGGATCGGCACCGGGCCTGCGCCCAATCGGTGCCCGTCGCTGCGAATTGGACGGTTGTAATTTGGTCATAGCAGCATCTCCCGCACCGCTTGCGCCAGCGCTGCGATCTCGCGCGCGGCCACGCAATGCGGTGCCACCTCGAACGCCAGTCGGCCCGCAGCCACGCTGTCGGCAAACACGATGCGCTGGGACACTTCCACCTGTAACGCTGGAAACGGCTGATCCGCGAGCGCAGCACGCGCCTCGCGCCCAATCACCGTGCCCACCACACGCCGGTTGATCACAAAGGCCGCGCGAAGCTGCGGCCGGAACACCCTTGCCTCGGTAATGAGTTGCACCATCTCATGACTGGCCCAGACGTCGTAAGCGCTGGGCTGTACCGGAATCAGCACCAGATCGGCGGCCAGCAGCGCAGAGCGCGCCAGGGCCGCGACCCGGGGCGGACCATCAATCACGACGAAATCAGCCTGCAATGCAATCGCTGGAGCCTCCTGATGCAAAGAGTCCCGTGCCAGACCAAACACACCGTACAGGCGCCCATGGCCGCTTTGTACCCGTCGCTGCGCCCAGTCCAGGGCTGACCCCTGCGGATCAGCATCCAGCAGCGTCACGCGCTGCCCATGCATGGCGAACTCGCCTGCAAGGTGTGTGGCCAGCGTGGTCTTGCCCGCCCCGCCCTTCTGGTTGAGAAGCGCGATCACTTTGCCGGGCGGCTTTTCTGCTTTGGTTTCTGTCCCTGACAAACGGTTTTCTGGAGCTTCGAATGAAGCACTGCCCGTTTTTTGAGCAGCGGTGTTTCCTCTTTTATCCATAGTTATGTCTTTAGTTAGATTAGTTAAGGAGGTCTGAAACCGTTGCTGGGCGTGGGCTGGCGGTCGATGCGCACGTGTGATTACCCGTGTCGTTTGCGGGCGATTCCCCGAATGTCGTGCGGGTGATTCCCGAGTCCGGACACAGCTTGTTCACCGACTTGTCAACAGCGCCTGTGAATAAGTCGGGCTCGGGTGGAACTGACCAGCAGCGGAATCGAAGCCATTCCGTGCCGCCCACGTGCTCAAGAGAAAGCCAGTACCCTGGGAGCGACTGACGATGCACCAGCCGCCGCAACTGAACTGCGAAGTCGGCATAGCGCTGCAAGCTGCCTGACTTCAGGTGCAAGTGGCGAAGATTGAATCGCCAGCCCTCCACCTGTCGGCCGCCGTGCTTGCGCACCAGGCGGTAAAGCCAGCGCTCGAAGCCGCCAGTGAGCTTGAAGTACGCCGGGTCCAGGGTCAGGACCAAGGCATCCTCCATCACACCGGCGTAGAACCAATCCGCCAGGATCAACTCGATGCCGTAGGAACGACCATGAGCACCGGGCAGCTCCTTCCATTCATTGATCCAGGAGAAGCGGTGCATGCGCCGCCCCGCAGGCTGGCGAATGGACGTTGCGACCGTGGTGGATTGCAACCGGTCCAATGCGGCCTTCAGCATCAGGTAGTCCTTGAAGCCGGTGCCACGCTGCACAAAGGTCAGGATCTCGTGCGGCGTTGCCGCCATGAGGCGCGAGGTACGCAAGCCCTGGTCCCGTGCCTGCACGATGTGGCTGGCTGCCCAGATCAGCACATCGGCATCCCAGATGGTTGCAATGCCATGCTCCGGCACACCTTCGACCGTCAAGGTCACGCCACCGGCCTCGAAGCGGATGGGCGCCACCCTGCGGGACTTGGCCAGCGAGAAGAATGGGTAGGCCATGAGGTCCTGCGCATCGCGCGGGGCCATGTCGCCACTTGGCAATGCGCGGAACAGCATCAGCTGTTCGCGTTCACTCAAGGGCTTGACCATGGCCACAACGCTGTTTGGGAATCTGACACTGAATCAGCGCCAACTCAGCGCACCGTGGCCCGCTGAGGACTTCCGGGATCGGAAGTCATGCCGTAGGCACGACCATCGGCCCAGGTGCGCAGGTCGCCGACTGCGTAGAGCACACGCGCACCGAACTTCCGGTAACGCGGGCCACCGCCGAGAACGCGTTGCTTCTCCAGCGTGCGCGGCGAGAGACGCAGAAAGGCTGCGGCCTCGTCATTGGTCAGGAACTCGGGATTGCCGGGTGCCGCGGCAGACGGCTGCGCAGCAGCGGGTATGGGACGCAAAGGCAGAGAATTCGCAGTTGCCATGAAGGACTCCATCGACGGTCATCGCCTGGCAGCGAAATGCCGCCAGATGGAGGGAGTCTCAGGAAAGCCTGGCTAACTGCGAAGGGAGAGATTCAGTGCGTGGGCTCGTCTCCGGGGGCACTGCGGGGAACGCCAATGTGCTGCTGGCGTACACCCGCCAAGGCCAGATAACCGCCACGCATCAAACCCTCGGCACGGTTCAGAAGGTGGCGAACTTGCGCACGCAACTCACTGTCGGCTGTCCAGCGTTTGCGCACGGCTTCTACCCCGAACAGTGCGCCAGCAATGTCGCGGTGGTGAGCGCCCGCCTGCGATGCATCGAGCGCCTGCAGGGCGTGCAGGTGCAGCAAGGAAGCACGCGTGACTTTCTTTGCGGCCACAGGAGGCCATTGGCCTTGAATGGCATTGGCCTGCACCTGGTACCCCGCCAATCGCGTGCGCAGATGGGCATCGAGGGGCACAGCCAAGCCATAGGGCGTGCCGTGCTCCAGTTCCGCGGAGAGCGAGGCCCGCAAACGGTTCGGTCCATATTCCGCCCTGATGTTCAGTTGCGTGCCTGCATGCGACAGGCGCTTGCGACCGGGAATCTTCCAGAGGTCGAAGGCCAAACTAGCGGTTGAATCGTGCGCGAAAACTGCACGCACGTGCAGCAGCGCGTCAGCCGCTGTGGTCCAGAGCGGGTGTGCCTGGCGAGCATCGAGCCACGGGTCTTCGGCTACTCTGCAACCCCCAGCGGCGCGCTGACGCACGGTTTTGACCAAGGAGCCAGTTGGCTTGGTAGCCGGTGTGGCGCCTCAGATACTCCCAGGCGAGTGCGGGACCGTCCAGGTCGAGCGTGTAGAGGTAAGCAGCCGCAGCACGCCAAGGCGTGGACAAGTCGGCAGGGTCGTGATGGATCGTCATTGCGATGGCTCCCTTTGGAATTTCCGGGGGAGGGTGCCATGAATTGGATCAAAGCGTGTAACAGTCCAGGTAACATGCGTTGGCTTTTGTGAGCCTGCCTCCCAACATCGCCAAGGGTCAGTCGTTGATCGACCCATCGCGCATCGCCTCGGCCGCATAAGCCGACAGCGACTGGCGTGGTTTGAAATGCGGATCGGCCACGATGCGCATGCCGCGCGGCCCGTGTACACCTTCCAATGCGGACAGGCTCACAGTCCCCAGTTCTGGGAATCCAGTTCCCGCATCGCACAGCCCATAGGCCTGATCGCCATCTGTATCCAAACTAACCAGCAACCAGACGGCGCCGGCATCCAGCGTGTGAAGCTTAACGACAGGAAAAGGGTCGATGGCTTCGCCACGCGCACGGGTTGCGCCGTTGGCCAGCATTTGCGTGCGTTGTTCGTCAGTGATGAGTGTCATGATCGCATCCTTTGAGTGTTTCGCTATGCAGCAGAGCGAGGTCACCTAGGCGGGCAAAACGCGAAAGCATGTTTCGCATAGACAAGGAACCGGGTGTAAGGAAATGTTGTTCTCAGTAGAAACTGTTTTGCACAGAAATGCAAATACGTTCACCTTGAAGCCTCTCAATACTTCAAATGAACACTATAGATTGTAGCCCTATGAGGTGCATTCAGGTGTCATCGACGTTCCCTTCAAAACGAACGCATGACACCGAAGAACTCGTTCCCTGCTGCTCTCAAACAAGTCAGAAAAGCCCGTGGCCTGAGCCAGGAATCGTTTTCTGACGTATCGAGCCGCACATACTTGAGTTCGCTGGAACGCGGCTTGAAGAGCCCGACTCTGAACAAGGTTGCCGAGCTGTGCGAGGTTCTGGAGGTGCATCCACTCACGTTGATGACATTGGCCTATGTCGGCGACGGCAAGGGTGTGGACAAGTTGTTCGAGCGCGTGCAGCGCGAACTGGCAGGCATTCAAGTCGAGCAGGAGAAGTAAAGGCGCTGCCCAGCGGCAGCGCCTGCGCTAGTGTGCTACGTCACGATGCGTCCCGCCAAACGGGCCTCACGTGCATACGCACTAAGCACCTTCGAGGCCGTGAAGTGCAGATCCAGCTCCACCGGAAGGCCCAGCCGTCCCCGTACGCTCATCAGTTCGGCCAGACTCACACAGCCCAGCTCAGGAAAACCGAGACCCAAATCGCACAGTCCGAACATATTGTCTTCATCATCAGGATCAATCTCGGTCAGCAGCCAGGTCGCACCCGCATCAGGCGTGAACAGCTTGACCACTGGCGGTGGGTCAAAGCCCTCGTCTGTGAGGGATTGTCGGCCGTTGGCCAGCAACTGCGCACGTAGTTCGTCGGAAATAAGGTTCATGATCGCAACTCCTTGAAATGGACGCTCCCGATCGGAGCGCTGCGATTCAGGCGTACGCGCATAGCGCGGCCGTCACACCCCCGACTCGGTCGGTGCGGGCTGGGGGTTGACGGTTGTGCGGCGTGCGCCAAGCTGCGCTGCTTGTCCGATTGGGATGCGGCCAGGTTGGACAGGAGTGGCGTCGTCATGTGCGTATTCCGAGCGAACAACATGCTGAAGCCCGTGCTGCAGAAGATGCGTCCTAGCAGCAGATCACTTTTCGCTTTCAAATAGAAAGAGGCCGTTTGCGACTCAAAGCAGTCGCTCAACCTATCTCACCGGTTTACCCGAGAACAGACGGCACTCTGGTGAGCGGCATCCACCTACCGGGGGGATTCGGGGAGCAACGCATTCTGTTACACTTGGTCAGATGGACATAGCGGTAGCTCCGACAGCCACCTATCGAATCCTGAGCTTAGATGGCGGTGGTGCCAAGGGCTTCTACACGCTGGGCGTGCTGAACCAGCTCGAAGCGTTGCTGGGAAAGAAGCCACTCAGCACGCAGTTTGACCTGATCTTCGGCACCAGTACGGGGGCGATCATCGCGTCGCTGCTCGCCCTTGGGAAGACGGTCGCTGAGATTTACGACCTTTACAAGGCGCACGTACCGAACCTCATGGCGTTGAGCGGCAGCTGTGCCCGATCCGCTGCCCTCGAAGAGCTGGCGGCTGAGGTCTACAAAGACGTGAAGTTCGATGCGATGAAGACCGGCATAGGCATCGTCACAGCACGCTGGCTCGAGGAAAAGCCGATGATCTTCAAAGCCAGCGTGAACCAAGCGCATGGTATGAAGGCGACTTTCCAGCCAGGATTCGGATGCACGGTAGCCGATGCAGTTGTGGCCTCGTGCTCGGCGTACCCGATCTTCAATCGCAAGATTGTGACTATCGCGGATGGCAGCCAGGTCGAGCTACTAGATGGCGGGTATTGCGCGAACAATCCCACCCTGTACGCAATCGCTGATGCAGTGATGGCGCTCAAGATGGAACACGGCCAGTTACGCGTTGTAAGCATCGGCGTCGGGAACTACCCCGAGCCGCCGAAGTATTGGCACAAGTGGGTGATCTCCAAGTTCTTCCTCGTTCGCCTGCTGCACAAGACGTTGGGCATTAACACGCATTCGATGGAGACGCTTGCGACCGTGCTTTTCAAGGATGTGCCGATGGTACGCATCAATGACACATACAGTACACCCGACATGGCTGCTGACCTGATGGAACACAACCTGAAGAAGCTAAACATCCTCTACCAGCGCGGCGGCGAGTCGTTCGGTAAACATGAGGCTGAGCTGAAGAGACTACTGGTATAGGGAACCCGAGCGTGGCAATTCCGGAAGCTGATCTAACTGCGATGGCCACCATCGGTGCACAGACAACATCGAAGGACACCTACGCTACGGTGAAGCTAGCCCTTCAAGCAAATGACACGGGGTACGCGACGAAAAGCTACAAGGTATTCTTGCAGGGCTCGTACGGGAACGACACGAACATCCGCAAGGAAAGCGACGTGGATGTGGTCATCCGCCTCGACTCAATCTTCACCTACGACCTGATGAGTCTGCCACCCGAACAGAAGCAGGCATTTGCAGAAGCTCACGGCGCTGCAACATACACGCACACACATTTCCGCGAGGACGTACTGACGGCGCTCTATGCCCGCTTCGGAGCGCACGTCAACCCGGGGACGAAGGCGATCATGATCGACCCTTTCCACAACCGTCGCAAGGCAGATGTGCTGATCGCCACGCAGCATCGGAAGTACAGCCGATACATGTCCGCCGCTGACGAGTCTTTCGTCAAGGGGATCAGCTTTCACAAGTCGGATGGCACACGAGTAGCGAACTATCCGAAGCAGCACCGCGAAAACATGGTTGCCAAGAACCAAGCCACGAACGAATGGTTCAAGCACATCGTTCGCATTTTCAAGAATGCCCGACAGAAGCTCATCGAGCAAAGGGTGATCGAAGCGGGAGTTGCGCCCTCGTACTACCTTGAAGGCCTGCTCTACAACGTCCCTGTGGATCAGTTCGGGACCAGTTACGACGACTCAATGGTGAAGTGCATCAACTGGCTGTTCGCGGCGGACAGGTCGAAGTTCGTTTGTGCAAACGAGCAATACAAACTACTGGATGGCAACACGGATGTCACCTGGAACACCAAGAATTGCGATGCGTACCTGAACGGGTTGGTGGGGTTGTGGAAGGGTTGGTGATTTAGTGATTGGCTCAAGAACACCCTGTGTGTACACGTAGCGGCCAGAGCGTGCGGGCGTTGCCATGTCGGTCGGGCCGGTTCTTCGCCCGGAGCGCGTCGGCGGATGCAGCTTCATCATGCGGGAGCTTGAACCGGACCGCCACGGACACCCGCTAACGGTCGACACCAGCGGCGGCACTGGTCAACCAAAACGTTTACCCCGCAGCGATACGGAAATGATCCGAAAGCGGAAATGCGTTTACGAAGGAGGAATCACTTTGAGAAGACACACCATCGACCTATTCATGTGGGGATATCAGCCACACTACCGCAGTGCTATGCAGTATCTTGCTCGAAGTGTTCTGAAAGAACTTGGAGCGGGGACGGATGTCGACGCATGCGTGGTGGTGGTTGGCGCCCGTCGGCCAGGGAGTAGCAATCTGAACCCAGTCTGCGTCGAGCCGGAAGATGGAAGATGGCCGCTTTCAGTATTTGACGACCTGCTGCAGTCCATCGAATCCATTTATCTCGACCATCCGTCGCAGACGATGTTCTACGGCGATGAGGCAAGCATGCGGGAAAAGCCGGAGATGATGCGCCGCGACTCCGTATCTACGGCAGTGGCGCGCGCTCTCGAAGGCTTCGACGCAGAAAATGGTCTGAGATCCTTCTGCGGCGAGGCGTACGTAGTCGATGATTACTATGTCACGCCGGTCGTTCAGGTTTCTGAGGCGCTCTTCCAGACTTTTCCTCCTTTGGAAGCCCGGCCTCCCACACATTGGCAAGGGGGGAATGGCTATCGCAGCTTGATTCACGCGGCTCTTGCGGCGGTCCTCGATGAGGCCAGCCAGGAACTTCTTCGTCCCGAGCCGGGACGATCGGTGCGCAGCAAGATGAGAAGTGCCGAGGAGCTGATTCGGATTGCAGCGCGGAACTTCATGCACACGCCCGGGATTGCGGTCGCCGATCGATACACCTATGCAGACCTCTTCGACCGATTCAACCTCATCTCTTCGCTGCTATATGAAGGTACCCAAGGGGTCGGCCACATCGTCCTGGCCAATCCGAGCAACGCTTCGATCGAGTACGTGATTCGATTTCAAGAACCAGTCCCATTTCGAGAGCCTCGGTGGGCCAGAAAAGTTCTCCAGATGGCCGCTGCTGATGTCGCGCTCATAGCCGACAGCGAGCAGATCTACGGGTTAGGCCGATTGGATCCAACACATGATCATAGATTGCAGGATGCCTTCACGATCGACTTTCTTGACCACTACCACTGGGAGTTAAGTTGCGGATCCCAAGTACTACTGCGCAGCCACTATGGGGTTCCCCAGCTCCCGTTCGAAGTCATTGAGATGGACCTATTCACGAGCAACTACGCACGTTTGTTCCCTCAGTCCTCGCCGCCGGAGCAATCCCACATCTGGGACCTCTTCAATGTAGTCATCCGTCAGAATCGTGGAAGCATGATCATCGTGGCTGAGGATGCAGCCAGTGAAGCCCGGCGCTTGGCCCAACAGGGCACTGGCATCGAGCCGGTTAGGCTCACGGAACAGTTGCTGCGCCGCGTGAGCGGGATAGACGGCACCATCATCCTTGATCCAACTGGAAAGTGTCATGCGATCGGCGTGATCCTTGACGGCGCCGCCAACGATGAATGCACGCCATCTCGAGGATCGCGGTTTAACTCGGCAGTGCGCTATGTCCATTCGGCTAGCGCTAAGAGACTTGCAATTGTTGTTTCCGATGACCGCACCGTGGACATCTTCCCGCTGCTTCGACCGCGCATCAGCCGCGCGTCGCTCGAGCGCAATATCGCTGAGTTCGAGGTAACGACGCTGGACAACTATCACAAGGCAAGAAGCTGGCTCGATTCCCATAGGTTTTACTTGGATGCGTTGCAGTGCACCCGGGTCAACGCGGCACTGGATCGCCTCGGGGCATTGCCAAGAGACGTTGGTGAGATATACATCTCGACAAACCCGTTCCAGGTAGATCGGGAATGGGACGACTCTTATCTCACCGACTAGGGGGCGAGCACTGAAAGCGTACGGCTCTTGGATGGTAGCAGCCCGTGATTGCGACTGCCGAACATCGGCATCGACAGGTCGGGCGATGACGTAGCCGCTGTACAGGCCGATCAGGCACCGCCTGTTCGGCGGACTCGCAGGGGCGCCAAGCACCGCGCGGCGGGGACGGGCTTATAGCCGGTCCCCTGGAGGGCAAGCGAAGCGCGCAGGCGTCAGGGATGGAAGCCCAAAGGGGCGAGACGCCATCGGTGGCTCGATGCACAGCACGACAGCGCGACCCGGCTTGCCGGGGGACGCACAGAAATCCGTGGAATCTGCAATGCGTCTTTGTTCAAAGCTGCAGAAGCACGAAACCACCTTCACGCATCTGCGTAAACCCACAGAACCGTACATTCGTAAAAGCGGCTCTGTGTCCATGCACGAATCCGGATTTACTGATCTGAGCCAATCCGTACACCCGCAAACCCGTCAATCAACAAAACAGGGCAACCGTAAAAAAGCCCGCAACAGACGCGGGCCACTCACTTACCGGGGTTCATAAAACGCCCCGCCGCAGGGCGGGGCGTCAGGGCGACGTTCAGTCGCCCTTGCTGCGCGACCAGATCAGGTTGTGCGTGCCGTCCTCGGCTTCAACCAGCCGGGCGTAGATGGTCGCCGGGAACGACGGATCATCCAGGGTCGCCGACAGGTAAGGCCGGTCCGCCTTGCTGACTTTCTTCCACGCCGCACCGATCTCAAAAGTGCCTGCGACGATGCGGTAGTCCGGGGCGTTGTCGCTCTCCTTGGTGTTGGGAACGAATTTGACCTTGACGTTGAGAGTCAGGGTGCGAACACTGCCGGTGAAGCTGTCGCCTTGTGCGGTGAAGTTGCCGATGTTTGACATGATGAAGTCCTTTAGAAGTTAACCAGGTCGCAACCATTGCGGCCTTGGCGTGATCCGATGGGTGCGGGTCCGGGCGCGCTGCACCGCAGAGCAAAGCGATGAGGCCGCAACACAGTGAAGGACCGGTAGGCACAAAGAATTTGTTTCGCGAGGAAGGCGCGCAGCGACGGGGAAATTGTTTGGGCCGAACGGTTGCAGCGAACAAGCCCGAGGCGAAGCCGTGCCCGTGCCAGGATTCACGACAAATACAAGGCCGCTGTGGGTGCGATCCTGACCCTAAAGGACGCATGGCCCAGGCATCACCACCGTGAAGACGTATCCCGGCACGTACCCAGCCGCAGTCCAGGTCAGTTCCACAGCAGCAAGGATGAATGCCCCACCGCATCGGTGCTGGCTTGATCGGTCTCGGCGTGGTCCGTTTGGACATGGTGGACGGCCCGTCGGTGAGCCATCGTCATTCATGGCGACCTGCCCGCCAGCAGAGAAGACTGTGCGACATTGCACAACCTGGTACAGCAAAGGCGATTCCACTCTGATGCCCCGCCTTGCGGCGGGGCATGTTCAGGAAGTTTAGGGCTCCCGGCTGCTGGAAGTCAAAGCACGCGCGGCACACCTGCCGCGCGCGGCGCCCACAAAATCCCCGGCAGGGCTGACTACAAGCGCCCCAACTTTCGCAGCAATCCGGGACTCCATCAAAGCCCGCTGCACAGCCACCAGTGTGACGGAACTCTCGCAAACGACTTCGTGGTGATCGGACGCCTGAACGCAAAACGTCGCACTTCGCGCTCCCAACCGTTCAACCCACCCTCTCAGTTTCAGCGTCGATCCCGGCGAGATCGGCCCCTTATGCTCAAGCTGGATAGTCCGGCCCACCACGACTTCCAATTCAGCATCTACATGCCGCTGCATCTCGCGGATGCAAATCGATTCAACAACGGCAACCAGGTAGCCGGTGGCCATGCATTCGATCAGTTTGGATGCGTAATCGCTTCCATGCGGAAGCCGGGCAAACAAGGCCCGTGCCGTCTGCTCAGGCGGCACGCTGTAGGTTTCTTCAAAGAATATTTCGCTGACGCCTTGATGGTTCATGGGAATTTGGGGAAAGGTTGTCGAAGGTGATCCGTTCCGGTAAATCCGCAAAACACGTGATCACCGAAACAACTTTCGATCCTCGCGCGATGGCATCGCGCGACCAATCCATCAGGGCGTGCCACAGCGTAGCTGGCACTCTAACTACGCGCAGCGAGCCCAACGCCGTGCAGGCAGTCGCAGGGCGACGGGAGTCCGGCTTTCTCTGCCTTCTGCAGGGCGCGCAGCACCGTGCAGGGACTCGGGGGATAAGCCAGGCGGCAAAGGGGTGTCAAGTCTGGCGGGGACGTGGTTGGTCCCGCACGGGAGCGTTCTGGCCACGTCTGGCTTGACGTCCCTTTTTGAGCACCGGCCTTGCGCCGCCAGGCACCCTACTCTCCTCACGGAGAGTCTGTCACCCGCCGCAAAACCCCGGCCAAGGCCGGGGCATCATGCTTATGCCACTGCGCGCATGCCCTCGCAGTCCTCCACCTGGGCATCGTCGCCGGTTTCACCGCCAGTCGCCGTCTCCGATACGGTCTGCACTTCGGCCACCACCGACGCTTTCTGGAACATCACCGGCATCCACCCCGTGCCCGCTGCCAGCCGTTCCGCCTCACTCGCAATCTCGGCCTTCTTGAGCTTGGCCAGTCGGCTGACCTGCTCCGGCGCGAACACCTGCACCGCTTCCAGTGCCTTGGCCTTGGAGACGTGCGCGAAGTAACCCACCGCTGTTGGTGTCCACCAGTCGTGCATATCCAGTTCCACCGCCTGCGCCAGCAAGACAGCGGGCGTATCGCCTTCCCGCGTGGTCACAGCGCCAACCGTTGAAGCGACACACACCGCCAACAGCGACAGCAATTCCTGTTGCGGAAATGCCAGCAATTCGGAAAACAACGCGTCCGGGTCTTTGGGCAGGCGGTCTGTCCACGCCTGCCTGACTTCGGCCATGCCGATGGCAGCGGGCGACTCAGCGATATCCGGCGCATGCAATCCGAGTCCATCCTGCAGCGAAGCACTGATATTGACTGGCGACCCCTCCAGGAGGTAGACATCGCCAACCACACGCAATGCCAGCCTATGCACCACAGCCACCAGTGCAATCTGCGGATGCCGCGCCACTTCTGCCTGCAAGGCTACCGTGCGATGCGCACTCAGCCGCTTCGCCAGCTTCTCCGAAATGCCGAGCTTGGCTGGTTCGGCAGCACCCGCATCCGGGCCATTACCATTACCCGCCGTACCGGATTCCTGCTGTTCCTGCGTTCTCAGTGCCTTGGCCTGCTCTTCCCGCAGCAACCCACGATGCACCACGACTGCACCCGCATGATCGACCGACACCACCGCCCCGGCCAGCGTCAGCACGGCGGGTGGGTACTCGATCAACCCGCGCTCGATGGTTTCCAGTTCGTTGCCCAGCTCGTCCATCTCGGTGTGCAGCGCCTGGGCCTGCTCGTCCGTCATGTCTTCGTTCTCATCATCGACACGGTCTTGCAGCTTGGCTTGCTGTGCTTCCAGCTTGACAATGCGCTTGGCTTCGAGCTTGTTAGGTTCGCGGCGCGTGCTGCGCGTCCGCTGAAACTGGTACAGATCGGCCGACGTGGCACGCGGGGCGGCATCCACCCACGCCCAGCCCTCGGCCTGTACCTGCTCGACCATTGAGGCGAGCTTGTCTCGTGCCAGTGACTCCAGCAGCGCACCATCCGTCAGAAAAATGCCGTTCCTCTCATCCGCGAACAGGTCGCGGCGAATGCCGCCGCCTGCCTGCTTGTAGGCCTCCTGTCCCACGAAGCGTGCCACCGCATCGCGGCTGGCATCGATCTCTTCGCTGGTCAGGTGGTCGCGCAGCGCTTCCGGGCTGCGTTGCCACTGCGGCGAGTCGTAGAACGCCGCTTCCTGGGCGGCGTGGTCGTCCGTGATGGCCAGCGCCATCAACTGCTCCAGTGTCACGGTCTGCGTCTCGAAGTCCGCCAACAGTCGGGGCGAGACATTGGCAAGCTTCAAGCGCCGCTGCACCACCAAGGGTGTTACGCCAAAGTCAGCGGCAATGTCCTCCACGGGTCGCCCCTCGGCGGAAAGGTCTTTCCATGCGAACAGTTCCTCAATGGGCGACATGGCCTCGCGTTGTACGTTCTCGGTCAGACTGACGGTGCGCGCCGCATCGTCAGGCACCAGCAGGCAATGCACCGCATGGTCTTTTGCCAACTTGCGGCGTTTGACCAGCAGTTTCAACGCTGCCAGCCGCCGCCGACCTGCGACGACTTCGTAATGTTCGCCATCGGGTGCAGCCACCACAGTGAGGTTTTGCAGCAAGCCGACGCGCGCGATGCTTGACGCGAGCTCAGGTATCGACGCGCCGCCGCTCTTGCGCACGTTGCGACTCGATGGCCGCAGCCTCGATAACGGAATCAGCAGCAGCTCCTGCGAAGCTGCAACGGCGGCAGCGCCGCCTATGGCAATCGCTGCGGCTGCGGCGATGGCAGTGGTTTCTTGAAGGGTAGCGGTATTCATGGTGATGGCTCCTGTCCCAGTGGGACGTTAAAAGAGAAGAAAAAGAAAACTGAAAAGGAATGAAAAAATTCGGTGTCGATTCACGTTCTGTCTGTTTGCATGCACGGCCCTCCTGTTGTTTCCAAAACTGACCGGATTCCAAGATTCGGAGCCCGGTGTGGGCTTTGGTGGGTTCGGCGCAGTGACCTGGGCTGGTCGCCGTTGTTGCCGCCGTCTTTCCTGAGTTCATCGCCCGCGAACAACCGGGCCGGCGGGGACTGGCTGTCAAGGAAACACGCGCAGGGTGGGTGCGGCCCGCAGCCGCAGGCGAGGACACGGCCCTGCGCGCCTTGACGGCCAGGCCCCGGCGGCTACGGTCGCGGGATCAGCGATGAAGGAGAGGAAAGACGGATGACCGGCCTACGACAGATCCAATGAGCACTTGCGCGCCGGACCCACGCCGCGCGGCGAGCGCCCCTGCGTGTGCCTGCCAACAGGGGCACGCCTAGCTGGAGGTGGGCCAAGCGCATCGCGCGGCATGCGCATGAAGAACTGGCCGATCAGGCAACGCCTGTTCGGCTGCATTGCAGGGGCGCCAAACGGAGTGCGGCGGGGATGGGCTGACCAGCCGATCCCCTGGAGGCAAGCGCAACGCGCAGTTCCGCAGGGCCGGAGGAATCGACATCAGGCGAAAAAAAGCACCGCCCCCCGTAGTCAGCGGGAACGGCGCACTGGATGCTTACATCAAGCGATCAATCTGACGCCGGTGCCACCATCGTCTGAAGCTGCTCAATCACGCCAGGTTCGACAAAGACGCAGGCTTGATCGGCTGCGATCGGTACGTTGAACACGGTAGGGAACACGTCGCGTTTCAGGTGAGCCAGTCGGCCTGTTCGATAAGCTTGTTCCGGCTTCAAACGATCAGTGCCTGAAGCCTTGCCACTGCGCTGTGGGTCACATTCGACCAGCGCGACAAAGCCGTCATCGGACAGCTTCTGGTGTTCGGCGCACAGACCCCAGCCTGTCGTCGTGTGGCGCTGCAGACTCGCTCGCAGGCGCTTGTCGAGCAGAATGCTGCCGGTGTCATAGGCGATGCCGCAGACCAGGCAGGCGTGTTGTTCTAGCGAAACGTGCGATTTGTCGTTCATGGTTGCTCTCCGGTTACTCGGGCGGAATTGCCCGGAACCGACGCCAGCACGGCGCAGCGCAAGCAGTCAGGGGTCGCAGACGGCCACGGGCCGCAAGCGCCAGAGGCGCGTAGCCCTTGACGGCGAGCACGCCGTGGTACGGTAAAGGGACACAGCAAGACCGCCCAACCCACCTTCAAAGAAGTCACGAATGGGCAAGCGCAGTGCGCAGGCCGAGAACGAAGAGACGGCCAGGGGCGTCAGGGATCAAAGCCGCATGGCCGTGACTCGGCACGAGGCCCGGGGCAACGCCCGCGAGCCCGACGGCGGTACGCCGGGACGTAAAACTTGTCCCGCCTTCCCACGCATAACGATGTGTATGCGATTGAAGTAAACGCATGCGATCCAAATCAACCAAAAAATCCATGCTTCTCAAGACGCACAAAGTAATTTGTTACCATTCTTAACAAGAAACGACCGACATAGATCGGCTTGCTGTGCAAGACAACGGAGGGGACGGATGGAACTTACGCAAACCAGTGAAGAGTCGCTGCTGCAGGCAAATGCCTTAATGCACCATCAGGGCCTGAAGGTCTGTTGGCAGACATGCCATATGGAGAACTGACGATGACCGAGTCTTCCTCCAATCCGTATTCCGCCGGCGAACAAGGACTTGGGTATATCTACCAAGGACGGTTCGCTCTGCTCAAACTTTTGCAGCTGCCAGAGAACAACTCAATCCTGATCGAGAAAGACGATGACCTCGATTTTGTGGATCAAGACGGCATCAAAACCCTCGCCTCTCTCAAACACAAAGCTGTCGGTGAC
>Ga0209097_10001512_pt1 | contig 19748 bp, 24 predicted proteins | sample AD_UKC052_MetaG_FD_184419 | JGI IMG/M metagenome (GOLD analysis project Ga0209097, IMG submission 184419) | Active sludge microbial communities of municipal wastewater-treating anaerobic digesters from USA - AD_UKC052_MetaG (SPAdes) (version 2) | ecosystem: Engineered > Bioreactor > Anaerobic >... | reverse complement strand
CAGCCTGCAGCCATCCGGGTGCTGGTCGTCGACGACCACACGCTGTTCCGTCGTGGATTGATCTCGTTGTTGTCCGGGGATGCGCGCTTCGAGGTGGTCGGCGAAGCCGGTGACGCGAACGAGGCGCACCAACGGGCCCTCGCGACCCAGCCTGACGTGATCCTGCTGGACAACCACATGCCCGGTGTCAACGGCGTCGATGCGCTGCCGGGGTTCAAGGCCGCCGCGCCGCAGGCGCGGGTGCTGATGCTGACGGTCAGCGAAGACGAGCGCGACCTGGCCGCGGCACTCCGAGGCGGTGCCCGAGGCTACCTGCTCAAGACCATGGACAGCGAGATGCTGGGGTCGGTCATCCAGCGCACGATGGCCGGGGAATCGGTGGTGAGCCCCGAGATGACCAGCAAGCTGGTCAGCGCTTTCCAGGCCGGGCAGGGCGAGGCGATTCCGCCGCCGGCGATCGATCAGGATCCGATCCACAGCCTGTCGCCACGCGAACGCGAGATCCTGGCACTCATCGCCAAGGGGGCCAGCAACAAGGAAGTGGCGCGCGAACTGAGCATCGCCGAGGCGACCGTGAAGATCCATGTCCAGCACATCCTGCGCAAGCTGAACCTCAGCTCGCGCGTACAGGCTGCGGTGTACCTGGCCGGGCGGTCCGGATGACGATGCAGGCTGTGCCTCCGGGCCCGGATCCGCTGCCCGCGTCGGCTGGGCAGGACCTGTTGCACCTGCTCGGCCAGCGCTTCTCGACCGGACCCAAGTACCTCGCGGCGCCCGGACCGACCATGGAGGCTTGGATGCGCGCGGCCCGGGTCGCGGAGCGGGCACCGGACCATGGTGCGCTCCGGCCGTTCCGGTTTGTCATCGTCGGCGACGATCAGCGGCTTGCGCTATCAGAGTTGTTCGCGCAAGGTGCCCTGGAACGTGGTCAGCCGCCCGACGACGTCGAGAGGGCCAGGGCACGGGCCTTCAACGGCCCTGGGCTGGCCGCTCTCGTGGCCCGCATCTGCCCCGATGTCCCCGACGTGCCGGTGCACGAACAGTGGATGTGCGTGGGCGCTGGACTGATGAACTTCTTGAACGCCCTCCATGTGATGGGCTTCGCGGCGAAGTCCCTCAGCGGCCTCTCGGTGTCGGATGAAGCGATCAAAGCCGCCTTCTGCGACTCGGACGAGAGCCTGGCCTGCTGGATCGTTGCCGGGCGACCGCGGGAGCCAGCGCACCCCCGGCAGCGAGAGCCCGTCGCCCCTCTCCTGGAGACCTGGCGTCCGACAAAGGCCTGATGGGCTTCCGTGGACAGTCGAACCTAGATGCTGCAGGCGTTGCCCGGCGGGGTGACTTGCCGCGTTGGCCATGTGGTCGCGCCAGCAGCAACGAAGTGACGCGCGAGGTCTGCATTGCCGAGGCGATCGTGAAGACCCATGTCAAGCACATCCTACGGCATCCGATTCTCCGCTCGCGCGTTCAGGCCGTGGTTTACCTCACGGGCTGTTCGGGTCGACGCGGGGCTCCACAGAGGCGGCGCCATTGGCTTCTCACGGACACTTCTAGCCCGTGCTCCAAGCGCGCGGGCGCTTCATGCCGGCAATCTTGCAGGCCTGAGCGACGTAGCCGTAGGGAAACAGTTCAAAGAGGCGCTTTCGACCTTGGCCGGGGTATCGCTGTTCGAGGTGACGCATGACATGCCGGGCGTCGGGCGTGACCTGGCGCTCTTGCTGCTGTTCGCGCATGAAGCTGATCACGAACCAGTGATCGTCTGTCAATGCGATTCCCTGCTCAGCCGCGATCTGGCCAGCCCACGTTGAAGTCCAGTCATTTGGCTCCACGAGATAGCCTTCTTCGTCTTGCCGGGGCATCATGTTCTCCTCCTGGAAAAGAAGTGCGCTTTCAGTTGCCGGTCGTCGCGCTCGTCCCTTGGGTGCGAATGAGAAGTCGGTTCAACGCTCAGCCACGCGAGTACGTCGGCGCCGCATCGCCACGCCGATGCGGTCCAGTTCGGTCTCGCCCAGCAGGCGTGCGGCCATGGGCAGCAGTTCGCCTTCTTCACGTCGGATGTGCGCCTCGTAGCGCTCAACGAAGGAAGAGACCAGTGCGGCGTCGACGATGTGGCCAGTCATCTCGCTGACGCTCAAGAGTTGAGGGCGCAGCGCGCCCCAGAGTTGCTCGAGCTTGCGGTGGTCGCCGCAAAGTGACGCGGTGAGTTCCCGAAGACACACCGCGTCCGACCCTGCCATCGATTCCAACAACGCCGGGAACAGATCGTGTTCCTCGTCTTCATGGTGGTGGCGTGCCGCTGAATCGAAGTAGCGCATGATGGCTCTGGCTGCATCCTGCGCGTCACGGTCGGCGCCGTGACGCTGAAGGTGGGGCAACAGGCGCTGCAGGGTGGCGCACTGGTGCTGGACGCGACCGTGACAGGCTGCCAGCATCTCCAGCGGCACTTCGAAGCCAACGGCGGGTGCGCTGTGGCCTGGGATGGCGTGGGTCATCGAGTGGAGTCTCCGATCGGTCTTCGGTCTTCACGCGCCGCCTCGGGGGCGGGCTACGCGGCGGGCCTCGGTCTGTCCTGTCCCCAGCGCGCGCCGGCGGCTGGCTGGTGGCGCGATCGTCCGGCTTCGGGGCAGGGTGGGGCCCGGTGTCATATCCGCCAGCGTGGCGCCGTCCAGGGCCTTGAAGTAGCCGGCCAGCGCATCGTCGAAAAGGTGCTTCAGCCGGCAGGCCGGCGATAGCGTGCACGCGTTGGTCGTGGAGTCGAAGCACTCCACCAGGCGAAAGTCGGTCTCGGTGGCCCGCACCACATCGCCGATGCGGATCTGATCGGGCTCTGCCCGCAGCCTCAGCCCGCCGCCGCGTCCGCGCGTGGTCTCGAGCAGGCCACGGTGCGCCAGGTCGTTGACCACTTTCATCAGGTGATTCCGGGACAGCCCGTGCTGCTCGGCCAGTTCACCGATCGTGACCAGGCGGTCCCGATGTGCAGCGCAGTACATCAGCACCCGCAAGGTGTAGTCCGTGTATTCGGAAAGGCGCATGGAACCTCTTAAAGATGCATGCAGTGTATTGCTTTAAGGGCCGGATGTCATTAACATGCACACACCATACAGCTTTAGATTCAGCTTCGTCGCTTCCCCGAAGCCAGGTCTCCATCATGAAAAGCCCGTCAAGCGCCATTCCTCTCGTCCCGCAGGCCGGCGTGCCGAGCGCTGACGCCAGGGCGCCGAGCATGGAGTTCCCGCTGCCTGGCTGGCCGCTGTTCCGGCTGGGCTTCCGTCCGTTCTACCTCGGCGCGGCGGCCTTCGCGGCGCTCGCGGTGCCGTACTGGGTCGCAGCCGTTCTGGGCGTGGCGGCGCTGCCGGCGACGATGCCCCCGCTGTTGTGGCACGCCCACGAGATGCTGTTCGGCTTTGCGGTCGCGGTGATCGTGGGTTTCCTGCTGACGGCCGGAAAGGCCTGGACCGGCTTGTCCACGCCGCGCGGCGCCACCCTGGCCGTCATGGCGGCAATCTGGCTAGCGGCGCGGCTGGCAGCGCTTGGTGCGCCGTACGCCGTGTACGCGTTGCTCGATGCCCTGTTGCTGCCTTGGGTGGCCGGAGTGTTGCTGCGGGTGCTCTGGAAGTCGGGGAACCGCCGCAATCTCCCGTTGGGTGCCGTGGTCGTGCTGCTGGCGTCCTCCAACCTCGCGTTTCATGCGGCGACGCTGGGATGGTTCAGCATCGACCCCCTGCGCGCGCTGCACGCCGGCCTCGCTTTGATCGTGACGATCGAGTGCGTGATCGCCGGGCGCGTCATCCCGGCCTTCACGATGTCGGCACTGCCGGGTCGGCAACTCCAGACGCCGCCTTGGCTCGAGCGTGCTGCGCTGGCCACGACCGCGTTGTCGCTGGCGGCCTGGGTGCTGTTGCCCGTCAACCCGATCACGGCTGCAGGCCTCAGCTTGGCGGCCCTGCTGCACACATTTCGGCTGTGGCACTGGCAGCCCTGGCGCACGAAGGCGCGGCCCATCCTGTGGGTGCTGCATATGGCCTACGCCTGGCTGCCCTTGGGCTTCGCGCTGCTCGCAGCCGCTCAAATGGGCTTCGTGTCGACATCTGCCGGCATCCATGCCCTTGCCGTCGGCGCCACGGCTGGACTCATCGTTGGCATGATCACCCGGACCGCGCGCGGCCATACCGGCCGTCCACTCAAGGCGTCACGGCTTGAAGTGACGGCCTATCTGCTGGTCCTGGCTGCAGCAGTGGTCCGCGTGGCCCTGCCGATGCTTGCACCGGCACTCGCTGCCGACGCGCTGATCGCGGCGGCAGTCGCCTGGGCGCTGGCGTTCACCCTCTACCTTTGGCGCTTCGGCCCCTGGCTGGTGGCCAGCCGGCTAGACGGCAAGGATGGGTGACGCGACGCAGCGCTCGGGCTCTTCTACAAGCCGATCCCAGCCTGAAGTTTTTCAACGCATCACCAAGGCGCGGCTGCGCTCGCGGTGATGCCCAACTCCCCTGAAAGGTCCCGATGACTGCCACCCTGATCCAACCGACCCATGTGCTCGATCTGCGGACCATCCCGCCCCGCGAGCGCCACCCGCTGATCTTCGGCCGCTTCGACGGCCTGGCCGTCGGGCAGGCGCTGCAGCTGGTGAATGACCACAACCCGCAACCCTTGCACTACCAGTTCGATGACCGTTCGTACGGGCAGTTCGAGTGGACGGTGCTGGAGGCCGGCCCGTCGGTCTGGCGCATCCAGATCGCCCGCACCGCGGACGCCGTCAACGCGCAACCGGTCGCGCGAGGCGATTCCTGCTGCTCGGGCGGCGCCTGCTGCGGCTGACCTCGGGCGCCGTGCACGATGACCTTCGTCGTCACCGAGGCCTGCATCCGGTGCAAGTACACCGATTGCGTCGACGTCTGTCCGGTCGATGCGTTCCGGGAGGGGCCGAACTTCCTGGTCATCGACCCGGACGAGTGCATCGACTGCGCGGTCTGCGTGCCCGAGTGCCCGGTGAATGCGATCTTTGGTGAGGAAGACGTGCCCACGGATCAACAGCACTTCACCGCGCTGAACGCCGAGCTTTCCAGGGAGTGGAAGCCCATCACGAAGACCAAGCTGGCACTGCCCGATGCCGAGGAATGGAGCCGGATCGAGCGCAAGCTCGACGAGCTGAAGCGATGACTCGAGCCTCGACCTCTTACCGCCGGATTCCCCGCGAGCGCTGAGCATGTCCAAGCCCGCGAAGGTTATCCCCATCATGTCAGCGAGCGCTGAAGTAGAGGACAGCGCTCAGTTCGTCTCGATGTACCAGAAGCAGCCGACGATCTACCCTCGGGCGGTCAAGGGTTGGTTCGCGAACTGGCGCTGGGTGTTCGTGTGGCTGACGCAGCTTCTGTTCTATGGGTTGCCTTGGCTGCAGTGGAGTGGCCGGCAGGCCGTGCTGTTCGACCTCGATGCCCAGCGCTTCTATATCTTCGGCCTGCTGCTCTATCCGCAGGACCTGATCTTCCTGGCGGCACTCCTGGTGCTGTCTGCATTGGCGCTGTTCTTCTTCACCGCCGTGGCAGGCCGCCTTTGGTGCGGCTACACCTGTCCGCAGACGGTCTACACCGAGATCTTCATGTGGGCCGAGCGGAAGATCGAGGGCGACCGGGTTGCGCGCATGCGCCTGGACCAGCAACCGTGGCGGTGGCGCAAGATCTGGCGCAAGGGCGCCAAGCACTCGGCGTGGCTGTCGATCGCCTTGTTCACCGGGTTCAGCTTCGTCGGCTACTTCACGCCGATCCGCGAGCTCGCAGTGGATATGGCGAGCTGGAACTTGTCCGGCTGGAACGCGTTCTGGGTCCTGTTCTACGGCGCCGCGACGTACGGCAACGCGGGCTTCCTGCGCGAGCAGATGTGCAAGTACATGTGCCCTTACGCGCGCTTCCAGAGCGCCTTGATCGACAAGGACTCGCTAATCATCACCTACGACGCGAAGCGAGGCGACCCGCGCGGATCGCGCTCGCGCAAGGCGGACTCGGCCGCTCACGGACTTGGAGACTGCATCGACTGCACGCTGTGCGTGCAGGTGTGTCCCACCGGCATCGACATCCGCAACGGGCTGCAGAACGAATGCATCGGCTGCGCAGCCTGCATCGACGTCTGCAACGACGTGATGGACAAGATGGGCTATGCCAAAGGGCTCATCCGCTACTCCACGGAGAACGGCGTGGTGAACGGCTGGACACGGCTGCAGATGTTCAAGCGCGCGCTGCGCCCGCGTGTGCTGATCTACGGCGCAGTGCTTTCGGCGGCCAGCGTCACCTTCGCAGCCAGCGTGGCGATGCGCAGCCCGTTCAAGTTCGATGTGGTCAAGGACCGTGGCGCGTTGGCCCGTGTGGTGGAGGAAGGCGCGGTTGAGAACGTCTACCGCATCCAGATCATGAATCGCACGGAGGCTCCGCAGACCTACCGGGTTGCCGCCTCCGGGATCGACGGGTTGGAGGTCGTGGCAATGCCGGCCAGCGCAGGCCCGGCTGCCGTGACGTCGACGTCGGTGAGCTTGCGCCTACCATTCGTCGTGGCGCAAGGGCTCGCAGGCCGGTCGGTGCCCGTGATGTTTGCGGTCACGGGCGTGGAGCCCACCTCCGGCACCAGCGCAGACCGATCGGCCATCCAGTTCGAGAAGTCGACGTTCTTCATCCCCCGCTGAACTGCGGGGGCCCAAGCTGTTGCGCGAAGGCGCGGCGCAGCAGCGCGGATGCGGTAGTGCGCGATTCGTTCGCCGAGGCTTGACAGGACTGGGTTCGCTCAGTGCTGATAGACCAGCCGACGGGCCCGACTTGGTCACCTTCGGTCGCCACCTGGTGCCTGCCGTTCAGTCAGATGAGTTGCCTTAGCACGCGGTGGGCGGTTGCTGCAATACCCGCCCACAGTAACGTGCGCAGCGTCATCGCGCCGACGGTTCGCGTCTCGTAGGCACCACCAATCCATGCATGGACGCCGAAGGCGGCGAAGACCAGGCCGGTTGCGGCGGCGATGAAGACGGCCAGCGGTACCGCCCAGCGCCGCCGCTGCCAAAGCCCCAGACCGCAGGTCACGTAGGCGAACCCGGCGACGAAGTTGAACCAGAGCACGAAGGGCACTATGGCCCCGGCCGCCAGGCGCGCCGCTTCGCCACCGAACAGTGTGCGACCGCCGGACAGGACCGTTAGCAACCCGAAGAGCACTGCGACCCCTGCCAGTGACTTCACCAGCCAGTCCGCCTTGGATGTGCTCACACTCTTGCTCCTGGTTGACGGCTGCTGCAACCGGGCTGGATCGGGTCAGAGGCTCAAGCCTTGCCCCGCCTCTTCTTCGGTCCGGCCGTCGCGGATGTGATAAATCCGCTTGAAGGTCGGGATGATCTTCTCGTCGTGGGTTACCACGATGATGGCCGTGTGGTACAGCGTGGCCATCTGGTTGAGGATGCGCACGACGGCCAGGGCCCGTTCGCTGTCCAGCGGCGCCGTGGGCTCGTCGGCCAGGATGACCGGCGGCCTGTTCGCCAGGGCGCGCGCGATCGACACGCGCTGCTGTTCACCGCCCGACAGCTCCGAAGGCTGTGCGCCGGCGCGGTGGTCCACGTCCAGAGCCTTCAGCAGTTCGCGGGCGCGTGTCCTGGCCTCGGCATTCGGTCGCCCCGCAAGCATCGGCAGCAGGGCCACGTTGTCGGTCACGTCGAGGAACGGGATCAAGTAGGGCGCCTGGAAGACGAAGCCGATGCTGTCGCGCCGCAGGGCGCGCAGGTCGGGGATCTTCCAGCCGTCGCCGTAGATGGTCTCGCCGCCCAGCACCATCCGGCCACCCGTCGGCTCGATGACCGCGCCCAGGCACTTCAGCAGCGTGCTCTTGCCGGAGCCGGATGGGCCGATGAGGCCCACCACCTCGCCAGGCGCGACCGTCATGTTCACGTCCTTCAGCGCGTCGACGGCCGTGTCGCCCTCGCCATAGCGCTTGCGAAGGTGTTCAATGCGGATGCCGAATTCGCCCACCTCAGCCTCCGATCGCCGCGGCCGGGTCGACCTTCAGCGCGACGCGGATCGCCAGCGTGCTGGCCAGCGCGCAGATCACCACCACCGCCACCAGCCCGCGCACCGCGTCGCCCGGCTCCAGCAGCACGTATTTCGGGAAGATCGGCGCCCAGAAGGTTGCCGCCACCTTGCCGACGACGAAGCCGATCAGGCCCAGTCCCAGAGCCTGCTGCAGGATCATGCCGGCGATGGTGCGGTTGCGCGTGCCGATCAGCTTGAGCACCGCGATCTCGCGGATCTTGCCCAGCGTCATCGTGTAGATGATGAAGGCCACGATGGCCGCGCTGACGATGGCCAGGATCACCAGGAACATGCCGATCTGCCTGGCCGACGTGGCGATCAGCTTGGCCACGAGGATCTCTTCCATCTGCTCGCGCGTGAAGGCTTCCAGGTGCTTCCATCGGCGCACCGGTTCGGCCACCGCCTCGGCGTCGATGCCGGGCTGCACCTGCACGAGGATGGCGTTGACGTTGCGGTTGTTGGCCTGCGACGCCTGGATCGCCTCCAGCAGCCCCGGCACGCCCGGTCGGTTCAGGCTCGGGTTGGCCGCGGTGCGGGCGCGCTCGTTGACGATGGCGTCGTTGTCCTTCAGGAACTGCGCTTCCTGAGCGTCCTTCAGCGGGATGAAGACCATCGGGTCGCCCCCCGACGACACCATGCGCCGCGTCAGTCCGACGACCGTGTAGTCGTGGCGGCGGATGCGGATGCGTTCGCCCAGGGTGAAGCCCGTGCGCACGTCGGCCACGGCTTCGTAGTGGCTGCGCGTGATCTGCCGGCCAGCCACCAGGTAGCCCGGCTCGCCCGGCTGGCCGGGCTCGAAGCCAACCACCATCGCGCGCACATCGTCATCACCGCTGCCCGCCGGCGCCACGCCGCTGACCGAGGCGCGCCGCACCTGCATCGTCAGGTAGGTCACGTTGGCGGCGCGCGCCACGCCGGGCAGTCCGAGCACACTGCGCACGGCGTCGTCGCGCAGGCTCGACGATTCCGCGTAAGGTCCCTGCGTGTCCTGCTGCACCACCCACAGGTCGGCGCCGCTGTTGTCGAGCAGCGCCCGCGCGTCGTCCACCATGCCGCGGTACACCCCCGCCATGGTCAGGGTCACGCCGATCAGCAGGCCCAGGCCGATGCCGGTCAGCACGAACTTGCTCCAGGAGTGCAGGATGTCCCTGCCGGCCAGGCTGATCACGGCTGCCGCCCTGCGAGTGCGTCGACCACGGTGATGCGGCTGCGCTCGCCGAGTTCCTTCTCGCTGTGCACGACGACGGTCGTGCCGGGCTGCACGCCGTCGAGCACCTGGACCTGGCCGCCCAGGCTCATCTGACCGATCCGAACGGGTGCGAAGCGCAAGGTGCCGGCGTCGATCACCCAGACCCCGGTCTGCGCCTGCCGGTGCTTGATGGCGGCGTTGGGCAGCAGCACCGCCTTTGTGGTCGCCGGCAGCGACAAGGTCACCTCCGCCAGTTCGCCCACCGACAGGCCGGCGGGCACCTGGTCGAAGCGGATCTGCGCCATGCGCTCTTCGGTCACGCTGTCGCTGAGGGCCTCGACGCGGGCGACCTTCCCTGGGAGGGGGTGGCCCGGGTTCGAACGCAGCACGATCTGCGCAGGCAGGCCCACCGCCAGGCTGCCCGAGCGCGCCTGGTCCAGCCGCGCCTTGACCCACAACGACGAGGGCTCGATCACGCGCAGCACCGCCTGCCCGGCCACGACCGTCGAGCCAGGTTCGGCATCGCGGCTGGTGACCACGCCGTCGGCCGGCGCCAGCAGGCGCACGTTTGCTCGCTGCTGGCGCAGGCCGGCGCGTTCGGCCGCCAGGCGCTGCTGGTCCTGCCGGGCTGCAACCAGGTTGGCTTCGGCAGCGGTGAGGAGGGCGTCGGCCGACGCCTGCTCCTGCAACCGGGCCTCGACCGCGCCGGTGCTGATGAAGTTCTGCCGGCCGAGCTCGACGTAGCGGCGCGCGTTGACAGCCGCGAGTTCCCTGCGCGCCTGGGCGTCGCGACGCTGCGCCTCTGCGGCGGCCATGGCGCTGCCCGCGCGGGCCACCGAGGCGTCGAGTGCGGCGGTGCGTTCATCCAGGTCCACTGGGTCCATTTCGGCCACCGGCTGGCCGGCTTTGACCGTGTCGCCCACATCGACAGTCACCGAACGCACCCGGCCGGCCGTGGTCGGCCCGATCAGGTAGCTGCGCCGGGCCTCGACCGTGCCGATGCCGAACAGTTGTGGGGTGATCTGGCCCTCGGCCGCCTGCACGACCGTGACGCGGGTCGGCGCCAACGGCCCGGAGCGCATGACCACGTAGCTCATCGCTGCTATCAGCAGGATGCCGAGCCCGATCAGCGCAAGCCGGCGCGTTCCGATCGATGAGGCTTTCATCGCGCCTCCCCGAGACCGCGCCGGTAGAGGGCGAAGATGGCGTTGGCCTGCTGGCGCATGGCCGCGGGTTTGCCGGTCAGCATCGATTGCATGACAAGACCCTGGATCAGGCCGATGAAGCTGGTGGCGGCAGCCTCGGGGTCCAGGTCCGCGCTGACCTGTCGCTGTTCGATCGATTCGGCCAGTTGGCCGAGCAGCAGCTTGCGGTAGCCCTGGAGCACGCCACGCACCTCGAGCTTGGCCGCTGAGTCAGCAGGTTGCTGGAGCTCGTGGAAGATGAACCGAGGCACGCCCGGATGCGCGATGACGAACTCGACGTGCGCGCGGAACATCCCGGCCAGCGCGTCCACCGGCGTGGCGGCCTCTTCCGCAGCGGCCCGAACCTTGTGCAGCAGGGTTTCGCGGACCCAGCGCATGGCAGCCAGCCAGATGGCGTCCTTGGTGGGGAAGTGCTTGAAGACCGCACCCTGCGTGACGCCGATCGCCGTGGCGATATCGGCAGTGGTGATCAGCGCCGGGCTGCTTTCGCACGCCAGACGCAAGGCGGCCTCGACGATCTCGACCTGGCGTTCTTCGGTGGAGAGACGGGTCTGCATAGTGGTCGCGGCGTGTGGTAAGTCATCAACTACTTACCACTATACTCCGACTACGAAATACCCTGCGATGTATCGGCAAATGCGCGTCAGCCGCCACTGCGCGACAGCGGGTATATGCACCTGTCGGTACGGCAGGCTGCCCCTTGCTCCCGGCCACAACGCCTCGAGAGGTCTGACATGTACGGATTCGCCACCACACTCACGGGACTGTCCTTCGACGACGCCTTGGCCAAGACCACGGTGGCACTCAAGGCCTGGGGTTCGGCGTGCTGAGCGACATCGATGTCCAGCGCGCGATCAAGGAGGGGCTCGGCACCGACATACTGCCCTACCGCATCTTGGGCGCCTGAAATCCGCCGCTGGCGCATCAGACCCTGCAGGCCGAGCCGGACGTCGGTCTGCTGCTGCCGTGCAATGTGATCGTCCGCGAGGAGGCTCGCCTTTTTCTATCCACTGGTAGGCAGTTCGCCCTTGTTGATCGCCGGGTGGAGCCTGCTGTTCTTCGGCGAGTCGCTGGGAGCATTGGCCTGGACCGGCATCGCCATCAGCGTTCTGGGACTGGTGGCGATGGCCCTCATGGCGCGCGGCAACGACGAGAGCAAGGCATTGCCCTGGACGCTGCTGGCCATGCTGGCCATGACGGGGCGACTGCGACGCAGCGCGGGCCGGTGGATGCCCAGGGCCCGACCAGGTGCCATGGCACTGCTGGTGGGCAGTCTGTGCGTCGGCCTGGCCTACGCCCTGGTCATCCACGCCATGCGCACGCTGCCAGCGGCCGAGGTGGTGGCCTACACCAACACCGGCATCGTGCTGGCGACCGTGATGTCGCTGCTCGTGTTCCGCGAGCGTATGCAGTGGCGGCAGCGGGCCGTGGCGGCCGGCGTGGTCTGTGCGGGGCTGGCCTGCATCGGGGTGGGGCGGGCGCTGTAGGGGCGAGGGTCCGCCTGCGCTGGCGCGGCCTTGGGTGCTGGTCAGGCCTCGTGCCGCCCCTGGTCAGCCTTGCGCCAGTCCCGAGGCGCCACACCGTAGCGCTGCTTGAAGGCCTTGGACAGCGCCGTGGCGCTGCCGTAGCCCACCGCATCGGCCACGGCCTTGAGCAGTCCGCCCGCGCGCAGCTCGGACATGGCCAGCGTCAATCGCCAGTCGGCGAGGTAGCCCGCCGGGGTGGCGCCGGTGGCCTGCTTGAAGGCCACGGCAAACGCGGTGCGCGACATGCCGGCCTGCGCTGCCATGCGCTCCAGCGACCAGGTCTCGGCAGGCGCCGCGTGCAGCGCAACGAGCAGCCTGGCCAGCCGCGGATCCGCCAACCCTGAAATGAGGCCGCTGCCGATGCCGGCCGCGCCCGGGTGGTCGATCAGCCAGCGCAGCAGCTGGATCAGCACGACCTCGAACAGGCGGTCGGCCAGCAGCCGCGAGCCGCAGCGCACGCGGTCGGTCTCGGCAAACAGCAGGTCCAGCGCCGGCTGCAGGCCATCGACCTGATCCAGGGGGACGAGCACCAGGGCCGGCAGCGCGGCCACCAGCGGGTTGTGCTCGGCACCATCGAAGTCGAGCGTCGCACAGGTGAAATCCGAACCGTCGCGCGGTGGGTTGTGGAAGGTGTGCGCCACCGGCCGGGGGTAGAGCATCAACGTCGGCTCGTGCACGACAACGCGGCGCTTGAGGCCTTGCGCCCGGCCGTGGGTCACGACCAGCTCGCCCCGCCGAAGCACGTGCAGGAAGGCGCGGCCCGGCTTCGCCTCGAAGGCCGTCGTGCCGCACAGCGCGCCGGCGTGGAACAGGTGGGCGCGGACGCGGAAGCGGTCCAGCAGGCCGGAGAGACGATCGATGGACGGTGGTGCCGCGCTACCGGCAGTCTTGAACGATGGATTGCTTTTTACGTACGCCACAGCACCCATGGTACAGGCTCTGTGGACACACTGGCTGCGTTGCGCAACGACATCCGGGTCCTGTACCCGTCCCATCCCAAGACACGAGGAGTTGTTCATGAAGATGCTGAAACTGCTGCTTGCGGCCACCTCGCTCGGTGTGGTCGCGGATGCCGGAGCGGCTCCGCCGCGCCGTGACGTGCCCGGCTATGCGCTGGGCCAGGCAACGCTGGCCCGGGCACCCTATTCGATGGCCGACCTCACGGCACTGCAGAAGTCGATGCTGTTCGGTGCCGACGACGTGGCCGCGTTGCGCCAGAGCAAGGCCATCCTGGCCGACCAGACCGAGGCCATCCTCGATGTCTGGTACGGCTTTGTGGCCTCGACTCCCGAACTGGTGGTGTTCTTCGGCGACACCCGCAGCGGCCAGCCCGACGCCAACTACCTGGGCGCCGTGCGCAAGCGATTTGCGCTGTGGATCCTGGACACTGCCGATGCCACCTACGACCAGGCTTGGCTCGACTGGCAGTACGAGATCGGCCTGCGCCACAATCGGTTGAAGAAGAACAAGACCGACGGCGCGCATGGCCCGGCCCAGGTGGACTTCCGCTACCTGCCGGCGCTGACCATCCCCATCACCACGACGCTCAAGCCCTTCCTGGCCAAGAAGGGCGCTTCGGTTGCGGACGTCGAGAGGATGCACGCAGCTTGGGTGAAGGCCGTGCTGATGCAGGCCATCCTGTGGAGCCACCCGTACATCAAGGATGGGGAGTTCTGATGCCGTCGCCTGCGACGCCGCGGCGTGCGGGCACCGAGTCGCCAGCCGGGCAGTCCACTGGGCTGCCCGGCTGGCAGATCTCGCACTGGTTCAACACCACGACGCGCATCGATCTGGACGACCTTCGGGGGCGCGTTGTGCTGATCCATGCGTTCCAGATGCTGTGCCCGGCGTGCGTGGCGCACGGCCTGCCCCAGGCGCTGCGTGTGCATGAGGTGTTTCAGGGCGAGGCCGTGACGGTCATTGGGCTGCACACGGTGTTCGAGCATCGCGAGGTGATGGGGTCACCGGCCTTGCAGGCCTTCATCCACGAGTACCGATTGCCATTCCCGATTGGCATCGACCAGGCAGACGAGACTGGACCGCTGCCTGTGACCATGTCGCAGTGGGGTCTGCGTGGCACGCCGAGTGTCGTGCTGCTCGATCGGCAGGGCCGCGCGAGACTGCACCGCTTTGGGGTTGTCGACGATCTGGTGCTGGGCGCAGCGATCGGGCAGTTGCTGGCCGAAAGTCCGGCGGTCGCTGCCTCGGTGCTCCCAGATCGCGTCGGAACTGGCAAGGCACGGCCAGCATGCGACGGCGAGGGCTGTGTGTCGCAGTAACGCCAACACTCACGTCGACGGCCTGTCCCTCGGAAGGTGGAATTGCCGCCGCCAAGTGCCTTCGTACGAGCTTGCAGCCCGCCGTGCGGTGCACGTAGTACCCGCAATCCTCCAGAGTTGACATAAACATTATCGTCGCGCATTGGCGGTTTGGGCGACAATCGGGCCAGAAGCATACGAGATGAGCGCTGCTCCCGCCAGCGCTGGCTTTGCCTGGGACCTCGTCGCCCTGGTGGCGCGGTGCTTCCGGACTCTCATCGAATCTCGCGCTTGGGCCGGCGGCCGTTGCACGACTTCTGTCAACCGTGCACAATGATTCCATCTCTGATGCGGTGGATCCTATGCACAGCATGACCTTGGAACAACTGCGCGCCACCGCGGCCGCCGGCGGCGTCGCCGGCGTCACGCTCAAGGGCCAGGGCGGCGCCTTCATGCTGCGCATCGCCACCCGCAGCGGCCAGGACGCCGTGCTGGCCAAGGCCCGCAGCACCGAGCCGCGCCGCTTCGGCAACCCCGCCTCGGCCATGATCCTGCTGCGCGAGGTGGGCATCGCCGTGGCGCAGCTCGACGCCACCGAGTGGAACCCCGACGAGAAGGACATGAGCCGCAGCCGCTCCAGCCAGGCCGAGGCGCTGCGCACGGCCCACCAGGCCGCTGCGCACAACCGGTGGCTCGCCGCCGAGATCCAGGAATCGCTCGACGATCCGCGCCCGAGCGTCCCGCACGACGAGGCCATGGCGGCCATGGCCGCCGAGATCGATGCGATCGAGCTTCAGCGTGCCGGCTCTGCGCGAAGAAGAGGCGCATGAGCACGACGCCGCGCCAACCGGAGCAGGTCATTGCGCAGGCGATGCTGGCCGCCGCCGCTGAAGCGCCGCCCCCTGCGATCACCGCTGAGGAAGTGGCGGCGCTCGAGCGCCTGCTCGTGCATGCCAGGCGCGACTCCGGGCAGAGCCGGGTCGTTGCGGACTTTCTGCTGGCCTGGTGGAACACAGGCAGCTGCGGTGCCTTCGACCCGACCTCGCTGTGGGCACTGGACACCGACATCGTGGCCGACATGACGACCGTGTTCGGCCTGATCGGCCGCGTCCACCGCTACCCCGACAGCCTGGGCTACGAGGCCGAGTTCAAGGCCATCGTGCAGGCCTGGCGGCCGGAGCTCCGGGACTGATGCCGGGGGCCGACTACCGCATCGCCTGGCGCCCCAAGGCTCTTGAAGACCTGCGCAGCATCGTCCGCTACATCGCCCAGGACAGTCCTACCCGTGCGCGCGCCTTCGGCAAGAAGCTGCGCGAGAAGGTCCAGCCGCTGGCCCAGCACCCGATGCTCGGCCATGAGGGCCGGCCCGGGCTGCCGGCCGGCGTTCGCGAACTCGTGCTGCACGCCAACTACATCGCCTTCTATCGGATGATCGACAGCTCTCGCACCGTGGAGATCCTGCGCATCAAGCACGTGGCTCAGCAAACGCCGTGAATCGCATGGGCGCGTGCGCACAGGCGACGGAACGGCTGACCATCTGAATTCGACGGCCGTTTTCGGCGGGGGGTTGGACCGGGGTTTCGAGTTGCGCGGTCCCGGGGACGGCCGCACGATGGAGTGCCCTGCACCCGTTGCGCCATGAAGCCCCGGACATCACCGTTGCGAACCGCGCTCGCCGGCCTGTGTGGTCCCTCCGGACGGGATCAGGCCAGCGCCGACGGCTTGCTCGCGGTCGCTGGCCTGCAACTGCAGGCCTACGATCCGCCCGCAAGCTTTGCGGACCCGCGGCTGGAAGCGCTTTGTCGGGAGGCCGCGCGAAGAGGCCTGGTGATCACCGACGGCCAGGGGCGCCTGGTCGGCGATCTGCGTGCCGTGTCGGTCAACGAGGTGCTGCCGGCTTTCAGGGGCGTTTGACGCACTCGACGGCACCCCCTTCCGCGTTGCAGCGCCGACGCCGACTCACCGGGAGCTGGAGGCGTCGCCCGAGTTGCTCGTGGGGGCCGCATTGGCAGCGGCGGGGCGAACGCGCGCCAAGGTCTGGATGATCGTGCCGACCATCTTGTCGGCCTTCGAGGGCTTGGCGACGTAGGCGTCGAAGAGATGGCCGTGCTGCTCGGCCAGTCCGAAGGCGCTCATGGCGATCAGTCTGGTGTCGCACCCCGGCGAGCGAGCCCTCAGCCTTCGTGCCAGCTCGTAGCCATCCGCGCCGGGCATCTGGATGTCCACCAGCGCCACCTCGAAGGCCTTCGAACCGAGCTCTTGCAGCGCCTCGTCGGTGCCTGGCGCTTCCACACACTCGGCTCCCTTGGCGCGCAGCAGATCTGCGACGGCGCTGCGAACGGAGTCTTCATCGTCGACAACGAGGACGTGCAGGCCCGACAGGCTCGCCGATCCAGCCAGTGGTCGCGTCGGTTGCTGGTCCAGCACCTTCACCGGGATGTACACGGTGGCCCTGGTGCCCTGTCCCTTATCCGATTTGATCTCCGCGGTCCCGCCGAGCTGGGCGACCAGGGACCGCACGATCGACAGCCCCAGCCCCAGCCCGCGCGCTTCGCGCGTGCCTCGAAACCACGGGTCGAAGACATTCGGCAGCACCTCTTCGGCGATGCCGCTGCCCGTGTCGCTCACCCACAAGGTCATGGTGTGGGGGCCGTCGCCATCCACGTCCGCGTGGATCTCGATGTGGCCATGGCTCGTGTACTTGACCGCGTTGCTCACCAGGTTCCCGATGATCTGCTGCAGACGCATGTCGTCGGCATGCAGCGAGATGGCCGGGACGGTGACGCGCACGTCGACCCCCTTGCGGTTGGCCAACTCCCGGAGTTCGGTGATCGACGCGGCCACCACTTCGTCCAGCCTTACCGGGCGCTCGCGGATCTCGTAGCCGGCGGCCTGATTGGCTCGCACGAAGGCGGCCAAGTCGTTGGCCTGGTGCATCAGTTGGTCAGCCGCTCGTGACAGCCGCTGGACCGGCTCCTGAAGGCCTTTGGACCTCTCGTCAGCAGTCTTGAGCGCGAGCAGGTCGGCCAGCGCGACGATCGTCTGCAGGGGCGTGCGGAACTCGTGCGAAACCTTGGCGATGAACAGGTCCCGTGTGGCCGCCGCTTCGTTGCGCGCGGACTCGGCCGCCAGCTTGGCTTCGGTGAGTTCCAGCTCTGCGAGGCGCGCGTGGTCAGCCCTCAGGCGATCGCGTTCGAGCAGGGCTCTCGCGAGCCGTTCGCCCGCTGCCTTCGACAGCTGCGCGGACCGGTGCATCGTGAAGCCGAACCCGGCCACGATGGCGGCCAATCCGATCGAGCGCAGACCGTCGAAGGCCAGATGGGCGATGACCAGCGACGCCACCTGCGGCACGATCATGTAGAGGTAGGCACGCCCTGCCAACGGGGCATACAGGGCCGCCACTCCGGCCGATCCAGCCAGCAGCATCGGGTAGGCGATCTGGGCAACCTCCTTCAGGTGGGGGTCGTCGTACTTTTCGTGCAAATTGGTGCGCTTTGCTCCAAAAACTCTCGGCACGACAAGCACTTAGGATTTCACCCTTTCCAAGCGCTCCGTGCTTTTCGTGCAAATTGGTGCGCTTCGGCCCCGCGGTCCCCCCGGCTACGCATGCCGAAGTCTGACGATCGGCCCGACGCGGCAGGCGCTGTGCGCGCGAGCTGCATGCAGGCTACGAACGTGGAGCCGCGAACCGATCCGCCACCTGCTTCGCCCGTCGGGCATCGTCCGTGTGCAGGTACATCGAGGTTGTGGCGAGTGAGGCGTGCCGTAGGTTGTCGCGCACGGTGGTGAGCTCGACGCCGCCTTCGAGGAGGTGCGTGGCATGCGTGTGCCTCGTCCAATGCGGAGTGGCCTGCCGCAACTTTTCGGCGAGGGCCGGGGTGCCTTCCTCCACGATATCGGCCGCCGTGGCGAAGAACCGCTTCATCACTCGCCACAGCCGCCACGAGGAGATCCCACTTCCATCCTCTGCAAGGCTGCCTATCAGCGAGGTCGATGGGCGCCACTTCGAAGGCGTCACGGGCAGCCTCCGTTGAACGAGGTAGCGATCCAGGGCGGCGCTGGCCAGCGGCGGCAGCACTACCTTGCCGGCCTTGTGGCCCTTGCCGACGACCCGGATCCACGTGTCGCCGTGCGCGTCCGAGTCGATCGCCCCCAGTTGTGCGCCCACGAGTTCGCTGATTCGAAGGCCCGTGGCGTAGGCGAAGTCCAGCAAGAAGCGCAGCCGCTGCGCGGCCGGCTCGCTCCAGCCGTAGGACCACTCCAGGCCGTCGGCGACGACCCGGACAAGCTTCCACTCGTGCTCGGTGAAGGCGTGAGACGTGTCGAGCTGCGCCGGCCGGCCGCCTCGCACCTTGACGCCGGCGAACGGGTTGGCCAGCACATGTCGCTGCTCGATGAGCCAGCGGTACAGGGCGTTGAGTACCGACAGCGCATAGGCTGCCGAGCGCGCCGACAGGTCGCCCGCGAAGGGGCGCCACGCAGTCGACGACCGCGGCTGCGGTGCGCCTATCCAGCGCGCGCGAGGGCTCGGATGGCGCAGGAAGGCTCGGTAGGCAATGGCGTCCTCGGTGGTCAGCGACGACAAAGCCCGCCCGCGCTCGACGATCGCCCACAGGATCAGCCGCTCGGCCTCCTTGCGGTAGGCCCGCTGGGTTGCTGCTGACTCGTGCAGCGACAGCCAGGCGTTCACTGCCTGGTAGTCGTTGCTGGCGTCGAGCGCACAGCTGGCCCGCGGCGCCCGGAAGGTTCCCCTTGAGCCATCGACGTCTTCGGGGACGACCAGTCGCTCCCAGGGGACCAGTTCCTGGGCCTGTTTCACCGTCACCAACGCACGAGCGCGTTCAGTGAGCGCAGGATGCTGGGCAAAGAATGCCTCGACGTGGCGGGCGCTGGCCGGACCGAGCCCCTCGATGCCGGCCCACCACCGTCGTCGCCTCGGTACGCGCAGGGTCAAGTCAGCCAGCGTGCGGATGCCCGCCGCATGCAGCACGCCCACAACCCGTACGGGTAGCCAACGCTCGACGGCGTCGCCGATGAGGGGTTGCGGCGGCGGCATACCTCGCAATGCCTCGATGGCGGCTGCGGCGGCCTTGGCGAGTTTCCGATCGGATGGCCTGGCTGCCGTCAAAGTTTTGGCCAGGTCAGTTTGCGCCCGGCTCGTCGCGAAGGCAGCAAGCTGGCGCTTCACCCGCCCGATCACCGAGCGCGCCGACGCGCCGGCTGCGCGGCGATCGGGCAGATAGCGATCCACGGCGGCGCGGCTGGGCACCCCTTGAAGCCAGGCGCGGAATGCGGTCAGGGAAGCCTCATCCGGCCAGGTCGGCTCTGCAGGCATGCGGGGTGGCGTTGACAGCGCGCTTTCCATCCGTGCCAGTTTAGATCTTCGGCGTGCATGCCAAGCTAATGTTGTTTATCTTGGCAGCGTTGCGCAACCGCGTGGTTTCCGATGGATCGACCTCTCAACACGGTTGAGAGTCTTGGCAGATTCAGCGCGGTGCGCCATGGCGCGTCACTGTGGTCAG
>Ga0209097_10001505_pt1 | contig 19857 bp, 24 predicted proteins | sample AD_UKC052_MetaG_FD_184419 | JGI IMG/M metagenome (GOLD analysis project Ga0209097, IMG submission 184419) | Active sludge microbial communities of municipal wastewater-treating anaerobic digesters from USA - AD_UKC052_MetaG (SPAdes) (version 2) | ecosystem: Engineered > Bioreactor > Anaerobic >... | reverse complement strand
GTAAGGACGGCGGCGTTGATTACAGAGGCATGGGGAGCGAGGGAACAAGGGAGACGATTGAGTGGGCAATGAAAAAATTAGGCCGTTCAGATGAGGAAGCCAAGAATTGGGGGCAGGACGTTGCTGGTGTCGGAGGATATGCTGTAGATAGCATCTCAAAACTTGCCGGTCAATGGCTGACTGTCCGGCCCGCCCTCATGCCAAAAGGTGCTGCTGCCAGTGGTGGTGCTGGTGTTGCTGCTGGTGGAGGAATAACACAAGAAAAACTTGATGCAGCTAACCGTTACCAGGAACGCCTTGCGGCAGACTAGTGACGAGAGGATAGATAAATTGGCGAATTGGATATTACCGTACAAGCAAATTGCGTCTGATGCTGGCTTGTTCGTTATTTTTGATCAGGACATAGAAGCAGAAGAAGAGCAAGTTCCTGAGTATCAACTTGCCAAGAAAGACGACGTATTTCTTTTGCAAATTGGCAAAAGGCACCTTGTCCTTCTCGATATGTTTGTCTTGGAATGCTTGATAAGAACGAGAAAACTTCTTTTTGCCGTTAGCAGCAAAGAAGAGATTCACGGAAACATAATTGGCGTTTTGGAATTAGACGAAATGTCGATTGGGAAAATCGTAGCCCATCTTGAGGCGGCTATTTTTGCCGAACAAAAACAATCCTGATTCGCAAAAACAAAGGCCGCTTTCTCGAAAGAAGCGGCCTCTTATCGCCTGTTATTGTTGAACCACCATAACCATGCGTAATTGTAATTCCCACCGCCTGGAGACAAGAACACCCAGACGAATCCGAAAAGCAACACTCCCAATCCTAATAGGCCCGCCAGTCCACTGATAAAACTATTAAAATTGTTTGCGATGTAATTCAAACATCTGGCAGGAGAATATCCATGAGCACCTCCAAACGCTATTACAAATAGCCCTCCCACCAGTCCCACCGCAATCACCAGGGACGTAACCCACCTGGCCCTCCAGCTCATATCGGAGATCTGGAACGCGCAGGCATGCCTGATCCTGTCGCCTATCGTCGCTTTTTCCCAGTACACCCTGCCGAGCAGAGCATGGCATTTAGGACATGTAAGATGCTCCCGGCCGTCCATGTGCTGCCTTGCGAAGTTCCGCACAGGCCGGAACGGTTTGTTGTCTCCCAGAAACGCTTTGCACTCCGGGCAGGAAATGTAATCCCTGCCATCGTCAAACTGCTGCTTCAGGGCAGGAATCGGCGTCCATCTCTGTCTTCCGCGAATTGCCATATTTCTCACCTCCATTCTTTTCTATCTTTTCTTTCTTTTTGTCTTTTCTTGCTGCTGCACGTTGTGCATACTGCATATTTGACCGGCACGGTACACGCTAAGTGCGTGTCGTGCTGATCTCGCACACCTCATTTTGTATTACTTTGAGGCATGAAAAAGGGTTTGTCAAGCATTATTTTACACAAATTAGCATATATTGTGGTTGGTGGAACGAAGGCACAAGATGTAGTGGGGGGGGCGGTGGTGGGGGCAATGCCCGGAAAAGACGGTAAATAGCCGCAGTATTTGCTTGTAACTATTTCATGGTTTTCTCTTTGCCTTATCGTTCTGCTTCTGATATTCTTCTATCCATGAACAAGAGGCAAAGGAAGACCCTTGCGGATATATACGAAAAGCCGACACGCTGCGATGTATCATGGCGTGCTGTTCATTCTCTTTTCAGGTCAATCGGCGCCGATATATTTGAAGGCATGGGATCGCGTGTTTCCGTGGTTTTCGATAAGAAGGTCCTGGACATCCACAAACCGCACCCGAGTAGTCTAATAAACAAGTACGCAGTCGAAAAAATAAGAGACTTCTTGGCAATGATAGGGGTTAAGCCATGAGCAAAAACTATTTAAAATACAAGAAGTATGTTGGAACCGTCCAGTTTGACGCCGATGATCGAATCTTTCATGGGCATGTCCTGGGCATCAATGACTCCATCAGCTTTGAAGGTTCGTCAGTGGAAGAACTTGAACAGGATTTCAAGGCGGCCATCGAAAACTATCTTGAAACCTGCCGGAAAATTGGGAAAGAGCCGGAAAAACCTTTCAAGGGAGCCTTCAACCTTCGCCTTGATCCGTCTCTTCATGAAATGCTTGTTGCCGGCGCACTTCAAGAAGGTAAGACATTGAACGCCTTCGTCAAGGATGTGCTGAAGAAAGCTGTTTCCGAAATGCACCTGTCCTAATCTTGATGCCTAATGCTTGGGAGAGGTTATATGCCGTCAAAGATCATAAAATTAGGTGACGAAGGGCTAAAACGTCTTAATCTGCCTCCTGCCAGTGCCTTATTGTCTATTGATTCCCAAGTGGCCTGCAATTATGCCATCCTCGGTCAGTGTCTGGATACGATCATTCGGGGCAAAGAGCCCAACGAATTTCATAAAAACAAGCTCCCCTATGCCATCAAAGGTGTGCAATCGTTGTCTGATACCCCGCCCCCACCAAGTCTAACGGATATTGCTTCCGCAGAAGCATGGATTGCGTGGCTAAAAGCATCACCTCAACTTCAGAAAATTGAACTGAAGCGTGCAAATGAAAAAAAGGGGATGGATGCCCCGGTCATTTTGCGATTCCTTGCGGAATTAGCCAAACTTCAGGACATGGACGCCATTATAAACGCGAAAGATGCGCTTTCGGTTAGCCTGGCAGAGTTACGGAGCGGGCCTATTAAAACTCCGCTTGATTGCAAGGAGGCTGTTCTGGCCTTTATGATCCCAAAGAACAAGAATAAGCCGAATTCGTATTCAAGGGTGCTGCTGACGGTTACCTTAACGCCCGATGCAGGAGATGCCTTCAATGGCTACCTTGGCCCGAATGAATCATCGCAGTTAATGGTGTCAAAATCGGAATTCTTTAATTTAGACAATGAACCGTTAGGCGACTTTAGTGAAGAATCCATTGCCGAAGTCATTGGCCGCCCATGGCCTTCCGAGGCCTTGGCTGGTTGGAAGGGGTTTTTGAAAGAACTCGATGTGCGTTGTACCGAGATGTTTGGGGGACCGCTGCATGAGTTTGCGCAGAAAGTTTTTGGTAACTATGAGCCCAACCTAAGTGCGCAGATCGTTGATAAAGAAAAGATCCAGGCAACACAATGGCGAGCCATATATGAAGAAATACTTATGGGGGATCTAAAGTCGATTGCCGTTAATACGATTGTGCAAGGTGTTGTTAATCCGGTTAACATACGCCTTGCGACAGCGCCCCGTAACGAATTTATGGGAAATATGGACATTTGCCAAGATAACGGTAACGATAGAGAGGTTTCATTCCCACTGGATCCATCGCAACGGCTGGCTGCCATGCATGCGGCTACGCTTGAACAGAAGGAGGGTCAGTGCATTCTTCCGATCAATGGACCGCCTGGAACAGGTAAGACGTCTTTTCTTCGGGCCGTTCTTGCATCTCGTTGGGTGAAGGCGGCCTTGGACCAACTGCCTTCCCCTCCGATTACATATGGTACTGGCGCAACGAATAAGGCAATAGTCAACATCATAGAAGCGTTTAGTAAAGTGCCTGGATGCGATTCAGGGGACATTACTGGCCGCTGGTTGGACGGATTGCCTAGCTACGGGTGGCTTTACCCTAGCAAGCAGGCTGCGGAAGACTACCCGGAGTTTATGCAGTTGTCTTGGGATGATAAGACCAAAAATCCGTTTTCACCGCAAGCTGCTGCAAGTGAGTTTAGCGAGATCCCTATCAATAGGCATGTAGAGGCTTATCTCAATCGTGCCTGCAATTTTCTCAAGATTCAACGAACTGCAAATCTGAAAGTTGCTACGATTGTCGCAGAACTTCACCGCCACATAGCCGAGCGTGTCAATTTGATGCAGTCCGAACAGGCCAAGTTTGAAAAGTGCCTGGAAAACCTTGTAGAAAACTGGCGTGGGGGGTGTCGTCTGGCCGGAGCGATTCGTTCGGGAAAAGCACAAATAGATAAGCTAACTACGGAGATCCGGAAGATCGAAATTGAACGTGATCTATTATTTAAAGTAATTGAAATAGGGAATATTTATCTCAAAGAAGTTGAAGATCTTCTTGTTGGATGGCGCTCATGGCTACCGCAATGGGCGCGTCGTTTCTTTTTCAAGAAACGCCTGGCAGATTTTGTCGTTTTGGAAAACGAGGCACGAAACGCCTTCGCTAATGCGGGTGTGCCGGGTGTGCATTGGTCGGACACCATACCGTTGTTGAAAAACAACTTGGCATATCTTGTTCGGCAAAACAACCTGGTGCTTTGCGAACATGCCCGGCTTTCAGAAAAATTGGCAAATGCCCAAGAGACATACAATAGACATCTTGAACTTAGGGCACGTCGAAGGAAGTCTTGGCAGGAAATTGACGCCATGACGTGGAAGCCGAATCGTCTTTTGCCAAAAGAACTCCCTATCCATCGCTATGTCAGGAACTTTTGCGGGACAAACGAAGCACGTCGGATACATGCACGGGATATGTTGTGGGCACGGTTCGATTCGTTGCAGGATCTTGAACATCGTGTTTATCTTTTCCACCTGGCAGCACGCTACTGGGAAGGGCGTTGGTTGCAAATGCAGATCGAGAACATACCTATAAAAAATGACGTGGATCGCATACGGCAGTTGATGATGCTTGGTGTTATTGTTGTGGCAACCACACATAAGCTATGCGACTTGGGACGCAAATGCCCGGCCGATTTGCTGATTATGGATGAAGCGGGGCAGTGCACTTCTGAGGTCGCCGTAGCTGTCCTGGCATTTGCCAAAAGTGCAGTGTTTGTGGGTGACACCAAACAGTTGCAACCCGTTTCCGTTTTTAATATGGCACGGGTCGAACATTTTGCGCGTTCAATAGGCATTGATCCGGTCGATGTTCCGTCAGAGTTTTATCCATGCAAGGGTTCGGGCATGCATGTTGCGCAACGTGCGTCTATCGTTAATGATTGCGAGGAAGCGCCAGGCATCACGTTGCTTTATCATTATCGCTGTCATCCTACTGTAATTGGGTACAGCAACGCAATGATGTATAGCAACAGAATGTCTATTGTTCGTCTTCCAGAAGATTCTCCGGCGGGGCTGCCGCCGATGAGTTGGGTTGCGGTCGAAAGCGTTCCTGCACGCGAAGGTTCATCATGGATCAATAGAGGAGAATTAGAAGAAATTGTACGTTGGATAAAAGCTGTTCACATTCGCCTAACAAAGTCCTATGGCAAACCGTTGGATCAAGTGTTGGCAGTAATTACGCCGTTGGCCGCACAAGCACGCTTAGCCAAAAACTTCCTAAAAGACAGGCTCGGGCCACTAATCGGGGAAGACGTCATTGATCGTATGACAATCGGCACTATTCACCGGCTACAGGGAGCAGAACGGCCTGTGGTCGCGTTTAGCCTGGTGCAGCAAGACGGTAGCAATACTTCGCTGTTTGCTGATCGCGACGGCGGGTATTTGATGAATGTGGCAGTGTCTCGCGCTAAAGATTGTTTCATTGCGTTCGCTTCGCGAAAAACTTTACGGCCGGCGCCGACCGACGAGGCCCGGAAGCGATACATAGGAAATAGTCCGGTAGCGAAATTAGGCGCATATTTGCGACAACACGGCACGCGGCTTTATCCTCGCGTGTTGGTTGTGGTAGAGGCAATAAATAAAGTTTGTTCCATAAAACGCGCACTGGGATTCAACGTAGATGTGATCGCCACCGGTGGGTCATTTCGCAAGTCCAGTATGGCTGCAAATGGTTACCTGGAATGGTCGCCAGTACCACCAACATTTTCCGAGGCGCTAAACAATCACAAAGGTCTTTTAGACGAAGTGATTATTGCTACCGATGATGATATGACGGGAGAACTGATTGGCATGCATGTTGCGGAAGTTTCCGCAGATATTTTTGGTGAAGGATTGAAAGTGCGCCGTATGCGGTTCCATTCAGTGACGCCGGATGAACTTCAACTGTCGTTTCGAGAAGCAGGCGCTAAATTTGACGCTAATCTTCTTGCAGCAGCATTATTGCGTGAATATGCTCATCATGTGGATCAGCGCCGATTTAAACGAATTTTGCCCTATGAACCTTATGTTAGTGCTGCCAAACGAGACATTGTTGCTCTATCATCAGACTTGGGGAAGGAGCATCAGTGGGAAGTGCGAGCGTTGTTGTCTAATGGCCAAGGCAAGACGTATGAAGCATTCGTGCCGGAAGGCGACTCTACCTTGGCCGGTCCTCGGCGATTCGAGCGCGAAGAAGACGCAAGGGCGTCGGCTGCAAGCCTAGTCGGCTGCAAACTTGAGAAAATATTCGAATCTCGTGCAGTGCAGGTGCCAGGGCTGTATCCATCAAGCACTACGATGCGTATTCTGGCAATTGCCGCCGACGAGTTGAACATAAAGCCGGCGGAGGCACAGGATCACCTGAACGCAATGTATCAGGAGGGCGGTCATGAATGATCCTGACCTGTTTGTCCTGGCGCAAGAATGTGCTTCTTTGTCCCGGCAAATCAGCGAGTTGATGTTGGGTCCCATATCCGATGAAGCCAAAAGGTTTATCGCACAAGGTTTTGTCATACCTGCTCCTGAAGCTCTTGCGCATGCAGCCAATGTTTTTGGTGAAGTCGCCAAAATGCCGGGAAGCCATCGCGCTTGGAGCGACGATAGCAACGAAGAACGTCTGGACCTGATTTGCGCTTTCGCTTCGGCCTTGCAGGGGCTAAAGCGGGAATTCGATCTGGACTGGTCCGAACAATGGCGATTATTTGAAGAAGGTAAAGCGTCCGATACACTTCATAATGCACGGCTGATATTGGGAAGTTGGAATGCAGGAAAGCGCATGCAGTTATTGGAACACATGGCTGCCAATGTGGTTCGGCATCGCGCACGGGAAGGATGGGAACGGTGAGCGGAATCACCTACTCCAGAACATCAGGATCTGAAGTATTGCCGGGAACAATAGCTTATATACAAGCGCGAGGAGACGTGCCTGATGCCGAAAAATTGGATCCCCGCCTTCCGGTACGATTACGATAACGCCACCTCTGAACAGCGGGGGAGTTTAATCGGCTTATAAAGAATTCTTTAACCCGTCCGCCTTCATGGTTACGCTTTGCGTTGGCCAGTTCGGCCGCTCATGTCTATCCCTACCCAGGTGAAGCGCCAGAGTTATCGGGGTATCCCGCCAACGGAACGCTTAATTTCAATCTCAGGCAGGCAGCCTTGAAGCTTGGCATCCCTCTCGACAATCTGATGGAAGAACTTCTCAACTTCTCTGGTTTGGTTCAGCTAGTTACCCTTCCGGTAGGAACACCTATGTATCGGACCGTTGGTCTGACAGTGGAAGGCGTTATTCATGGCAGTGTGATAAATAAGTTATTAGGAAATTATTGGGAACCTATGTGTCCTAGCGATTATGCCGATGAATCTTCTTGGCGTGCTGCGACAGCGGTACTTGCGGAGTGGAATGGAGACCTTGGATACGTGCAAGTCGAACTGTCTCGGCCAGTAACGGTATTATTTGGAATGGCAAGTATGCAAAAGATTGGTCGTAACGGTAATGCCGTGCTACCTGGTGGGGGGATGCAATACTACGTGCCTTGTCTAAAAGACACAGACCTGGTTAAGTCTCTAACAGGGCGACCGCTTACGGAAATCATCAAAAAAACGGAGTTTGGCAAAAGGAGGCATCCATGAACGCACACCCCATGCTACAACCAACAGATTGGTCTCGTTCACCTGAATCTATCGCGGAAGCGATTCCGGAGAAACGACGACGTTTGTATAAAGTGATATGGGACTGTGCTTTGGCTTGTACTCTCGTTCCTCCTATCTTGCGGCATACACGTTTTATCTATGGTGATTCTGAGATGCTGCTGGCGATTGCTTGTGTTGAGGCAGATAGCGAGCGAATCGGCTATTGGCGTTTTCGCCAAGATTATCCTAAATGGGGATTCCCCGTCATGACGACATGCCTTCCATCTGAAAACGGCCTGCGGGTAGAGAGCGTATGGGCGGAGCAGCCCATCACAACCCTTGGCTATCTTTTGGGTGCGATGGAAGAAAAAGGCATTGGTACAGCGGCATCAGTAGCCAAACTGATCGAGGATTTAGTATCGAAAAACAAAGGGGAACCGCTTTTAACACTGGATGAACAGACTGAGGGATCAGCCTGTTCGGTAGTGTTAACTCGTAATGGGAAAAAGCAACTTGAAAAATGGCAAAAAAATGGCTTGACCGGACAGTACGCTGAAATGAGAATGACCGTCGATATGGTGGCCAATGGCAAGATGGGATACAGGGATGCGTTGGAAAAGTTGGCCAAAGATGATCCGAATTTGCTTCAGGAAGCCAGCGACTATCTCGACACAACATGTGGACGGTGGGCCGGTTTAGGCCGAGGCGAGGGTTTAGCTTCACTAAAGCATGCCGAGGCTCCACATCACGCAGGATAGTCAAGGAAACAACAGCAAATCAAGTGTATTCTTCATCAAGCGAAAATACCGGCAATTGGTTAAAATCCTGGAAGAAAACGGTTGGATTCTGGACAGAATTTCCGGTAGCCATCATATCTTAATAAAAAAGGACTGCCGTTCCATACCTATCCCGGTACACGGGAAAACAGATTTGCCAAAAAGTTTGGTTCAGACCATTTTGAGGCAGGCAGGAATAAAGGAGAAATAAATATATGTTGAGGTATCCCGCAAGAATCAAAAAGACGGAAGGAGCCTATATCGTCAACTTTATTGATTTTGAAAACATCAACACCTGGGGAGATACGCTTGACCAAGCATTGATAAACGCGGAGGATGCACTCAATGGTTGCCTGGAATCCGATTTTGAGCGAGGCTTTCAGATTCCTGATCCATCTGACATTAAGGGGCGGAACATTCATTACATACCTCTCAAACCAAACATTGCCATTTCTCTGATTCTACGCAAGCTGAGAGGCAGGCGTACTCAACAGGAAATTGCCAGCAAGCTGAAAATATCGTTTCAAGTGTATCAGAGATTAGAAAATCCCCGGAAGGCAAATCCAACACTCAAGACACTGGAAAAGGTTGCCTCGACCTACGGCAAGCATATTTCTTTGGATTTTGTATAATGTAGCGTATCGTTTTGATTGTATCACGCCTTGTGTCCATGCAGTATGCCAAGGCTTTCCCGGAGGTAAAAAGTGTCCGAAAATTATCTGTACTATGGTGATAACCTTGATATTCTGAGAAGGTATATCAAGGATGAAACGATTGATCTTGTGTATCTTGATCCGCCGTTCAACAGCAACGCCAATTATAACGTGCTTTTTGCTGAAAAGAATGGATCCCAAGCCGCTGCCCAGATAAAAGCCTTTGAGGATACTTGGAAGTGGGACTCGAATGCTGCCCAGGCTTATCATGAAGTTGTCGAGAGTGGCGGGAAGGTATCTCAAGTGATGCAAGCCTTTCGCACCTTCTTGGGCGAAAACGACATGCTGGCGTATCTCTCGATGATGGCTCCCCGGCTCGTTGAGCTTCATCGCGTTATGAAACGGACGGCAAGCATTTATCTTCACTGCGACCCCACGGCAAGCCATTATCTCAAGCTGCTACTTGATGCCATATTCCTACCTGTTAATTTCAGGAACGAAATCACATGGAAAAGGACAAGCGCACACAACGACCCTAAAAAGTACGGCTCAAATGTAGATATTATTCTTTATTGTTCAAAATCGGACAAGCCAACCTGGAACCAGCTCTACATTCCCCATTCTCAAGAATACATAACAAGATTTAGAAACACCGATCCTGATGGCAGAAAGTGGCAAGACGACAACCTAACGGCCATAGGTTTGTCAGGTGGCGGCTATGAATATGATTACAAAGGTTCGAAATCGTTGTGGCGTTGCCCGATAGAAACAATGAAAAAATTAGACGAGCTTGGAAAGCTGCATTTTACCAAAAACGGTGGCATACGGTTAAAAAGGTATTTAGAAGATACAAAAGGCGTACCCCTGCAATGCCTTTGGGACGACATACCTCCAATCAATTCTCAAGCCCAGGAAAGATTAGGCTATCCGACTCAAAAACCGGAGGCATTGCTTGAAAGAATCGTGGCGGCTTCAAGCAACGAAGGGGAATTCGTTCTTGATCCGTTTTGCGGGTGTGGAACGACGATTGCTGCTGCTCAAAATCTCAAAAGAAATTGGATCGGGATCGACATAACATATTTGGCAACAAATTTGATCAAACACCGTCTGTTCAACTCTTTTGGTAAAGAGGTAACATACAAAGTTATTGGTGAGCCGGTATCATTGTCGGACGCCAAAGAACTCGCCAAACAAGACAAGTTTGAGTTTCAAAATTGGGCGCTTGGATTTGTTGGCGCCCGGATAAGCCACGTCAAAAAGGGAGCGGACAAGGGAATTGACGGCAGACTGTATTTTCACGATGATCCCAAAGGACCGACAAAACAAATCATCTTTTCTGTAAAAGGCGGGGACACAGTGCACGTAAAGGAATTACATCCGTCCCGGCGGGAAAGCCTCGCCTTTGAGGCGGGGATGAAAGGCGGCCTTTTTGATAGAATATAGTTGACATATATTTCCCCATATGATAAGAAATAACAAATGAATAGATCATCGAATATACCATATCAATCAACCCGGCATAGTAAACATTTGTTGAGCTATCACTTTATTTGGTGTCCTAAGTATCGTCGCAATATTCTCGATGATACGGCCATAATTGAGATGGTTCGTGCTTCAATTATCCAGAACCTCGAAAGTATGGGTTGCACTCTTATTGCTTTGGAAATAATGCCCGATCATGTTCATCTTTCGCTGTCTGCCCCTCCCCGTTTCAGTCCGGCTTATCTTGCCGGCAAGATCAAGGGAACATCTGGTAGCGCCATTGCCGCCGCTCATCCATCCTTCAGGAAGCAAAAGATTTGGAGTCGCAGTTATTTTGTAGCGACGACCGGAACTGTGTCCACCGAGACCATTCGCCAGTACATTGAATCTCAGTGGAAAAGGATAAAGTAGATGCTCAAGGCCACTCACGTCATTCTCCGTCCCTCTGCTGCTGAAAACGTGATGCTCCGTGAATTCCGCAAGGAAGCCGCTCGCTGTTGGAACGAAACAGTGCGAATTGCCAAAGAATACTATCATCTCAACAATCGGAAGTGGATCAGCGCCAATAACCTTCAGAAGGCCCTCAAGGGGCAGTTTCAGTTGCATAGCCAAACCGTTCAGGCCTTGGCCGACAAGTATGTTGAAAACAGGTCCACGATTGCCACGTTGCGTCGAGAGGGGAACAAGAAGGCTCGGTATCCCTATCGGGAGAAGCGTTTTCTCACTATTCCTTTCAAGCAAATGGCCTTGCGGTATGGTCCGTTGGGCGAGCTTGTCATATCTCTTTCCGCCGGTATCCGATTCAACACGGGTTATGTGCCTCCGTCTCCGATTCACACAGCGGAAATCCTCTATCGTAAGGGGCGGTACGTTTTGAGCGTCATACTTGATCACGAGGAAACCGAGTCTCGGCAACCTGCTCTTTGCGCCGGTGCAGACCTTGGCGAGATTCATCCTGTTGCTGTTTGTAACGAGGATGGCAAGGCGCTTGTGGTTTCCGGTCGGGCCATTCGATCTGTTAAGCGATACCGCAACAAGGCACTGGGCAAGCTTTCCCGGCAGATTAAGAAATGCACCAAGGGAAGCCGCAAATGGAAGCGATATATCAGGGCCAAAAGGCATCTTCGCGCTTGGAGTGAAGATCATCTCCGCGATCTTTTTCATAAAGCCTCACGCAAAGCGATAAACTGGTGCATAGCCAATAATGTGTCTGAACTCGTCATTGGCGATCCCAAGGGTGTAGAGCAGAATACCCGTCAAGAGCGTCGTCTTGGACGCAATAGCCGACAGAAGGTTTCTCAAATGGAATATGGCCGGATGAAGCAGTACTTGTCCTACAAGGCAAAAGAATCCGGCATAAGTGCGTGCTTCGTGAATGAACGGGGCACCAGTAAAGAATGTCCGGTCTGCCGCAAGGAAAACAGACCGGCGGGGAGAATATACCGTTGTTCCTGTGGATATGTTGGGCATAGGGATGCAAAAGCCTCCTTCCTGATGATCAGAAAGATCCATCCCGATATAAACACGCCCAATGTTTTCCATGTTCAGTTCTCCCAAGTTGAACCAAAGTATCGCAAGCGGATATTTCCGGCTTGCGTAGATGGCGCTGGCGTCGCCCTCTGTAGCTCGGCTTAACTCAACCGATACCAGTTTGCGCATAGTTTCTGGCACGTTGAGCATTTCCGAGAATCCTCGCCTTTCAGGCGGGGAGTACGTCAAGGGACCTACGAGGCGTGGTTGATAGAGAGCATGCGGAAATAGGCGTTATGATATGCCTGGCCGAGCCGACAAAACCAATGAAAGTTGAGGCCGCAAGCGCGGGGTTTTATGATTCGCCCTGGGGGAAGAAATATCCGAGACTGCAAATATTGACCATCGTGGATCTTTTGGCGGGGAAACAAGTCGATTATCCGCCAACCAGAGCAAATGTCACCTTCAAGAAAGCGCCCAAAGCCAACATACAACCATCAACCAACAGTGATTTGTTTGAGGTTTGATCTTTAGAAGATTAGGAAGGAGAAGGCGCCAATAGTTCGGCAATAGTTTGTATTTCTCGGATAACGCCATTTAGGTCTTTCTCGCCTTCTACTACTGCCACAAACAAATCGCTGATCAACTGAGCTTTCTTTGCTCCATCAAGAATGAGAAGCTGGCGGTTGGTTGGCATCGGTTCTTGCGAGGCCTTCCCCGTTGCCAACCAACCAACAGAAACCCCTCCCGCATTAGCCATTGCTATCAGCTTTTTCCGGGTTGGATCGGCTTGGCAGCTTGTGTAATTCTTCAACACGCCGCAAGATATACCAGCAGCGTTGGCAAACTTTTCTGCGCTTCCAACGGTTTTAATAATGGTGCGGATACGGAGACTCAAAGCTTGTGGGTCAAACTCGTCCTGATTATTCATGTGATTCAGAAGATGTGGTGCAGATAGGCAACGGGCGCCATTAGCGCCACAAATCCCAGAGTAACAGCAAACTCACTGGCTGTCCCTGTTCGATATAGCTTGCCAGCAAATTTCCTCCCCCTCCAGATAGTGATACCACCAACCGACATAGCATCTTCGGCCAAATGGAACAAGGCTCCAAGGCCGGGTGCGATTACCCACCACGGCTGAAACCCGTAATGTCCAAGAGCCGCCGCTGTCTGTTGTATAAGTTGAAGCTGTGAGAAAGGCAAGGACAGAATCATCACGGCAATCCAAAGAAAAACATTGTGCGAGGCGCCCCGGTGTTTCCTGAAGATCAGCTTGCCCGGCCCGAATTCAACCATGTCGGGCAAGTGCGAAAAGGCGGATACGGCGAGGCTGAAAGGCAGGTTGCCGGAAACGGCATAGGCTCCGGCAAGTGTCGTTAGCTGGTGATTGGCCCACTTCACTGTTGTAGCCGGCCTCCAAAAATCAGTTGTTGATCGCGGCTTTGGTTTGCGAATCGACCAAGGAAGCGCAGACGTAGTTGATCATCATAACCGGATTGACAACATCTCCGCAATAATCAACCGTGCCGGTGGATTTCCGGACGTATTCTATAAAATCATCTTCCTTCCGTTCCAGGTCAACCCAAAGAGCGACGATAGCGGCAAAAAATAAATGCTGGCCGCATATTAACCGCAGGCTTTTCAGTAAGTATGTCATCGCCGCCTGGGATGGGTCTTTCCCGAGGATAAACTTCTCGAAGGGTTGCGTGGTCATGCCCGATTGCCGGTAGAGCCTGTACATCATCGAAAGGTACTCGGTCATAGCCTTGCCGAGGGTCTTCTTAGTTTTGTCTATGTCCATATCAGGGTGCATCTGTGATAGGGCGTGATAGAACCAGGTGTTTGTTTCGTTGACGATTCCGTGCAGTAGATGAATGCTGTTGTCGTGTTCTATTACCGAGTTGACGAGTTCTAATCTCAGGGGCATCTGATCCTCCTAAACAAATTCTTTCCCCTATATTACTTCCGCCCCGTACCGTTTCCATTCCAATCATTCGATTCCTCCAAAACACGTATTACACGGAAGTAATATAAGGAAAAGATCCAAAGGGCGGTTGCCATGCAGCAATACATATTGAGTGTTGTAAGCGGCAAGGAAAAGGTGGTGCGGGCCATACTCTCAAAGAGCGGCGTCGAATGTCGGACCCCCCCTTCCCTGAGCGGATACCTGATCCTTGATGCTTCCATGCCTCCCTATAAGATATACGAGCTGCCGCACGTCATAGGTATGGTCCTGGCTACGCCAGACCAAATTGAGCGGCTGATGGCCCCGTACAAGCCGGCAAAGATCGAAACCGGCATGAGGGTGCAGGTATTGCGGGGCGACTACGCGGGACTATACGGAAGGATACGCCGTATAATCGGCAACGGCAACGAGGTGATCGTTGATCTCGGCCTGTATGGAAGGATGGCGGCCATCCGTATATCCTGTAATGACGTAGAGCAAGCGTGATCCACAAAAGAAAGAAGGTGGTGTCTTGGAAGTATCGGCCAAAATGCTAAATTATTCTGTTCTGAAAGACAGTATATCGGTCCAGTTGGTATGCGGCGACGCCGGGGACCCGTCTTTGCCGGTAAAGCTCACTGCGTTACAGGGCCAGTCCCGTCATCTGCTGATCGGGGATCTCGACACCAAGGGCTTCGTCAAGTCCGTCGGGATACGCAAGGGCATCCACATTCTCCTGCATCTGCCCTGCACGCAGTATGTGGCGAAAAAGCTGTTTTATCTGATGACCGCCGGCGAAAACATACGAATCAAGCTGGCCGGCGAAAACGAAAGCAAGCTGCGATATCTTCTCGAAAGGGCCGCCAAAAAGACTGGCCAATCGCATGGCGATCTCCTCCGTGAGTTAACCACTTTTAAAAACAAACACGACAAGATCGTAGAAGGACGGGAATCCATCGAGGAGCTGTCTCCGCGTTTTCAGGAAGTTGTAATCTGCAAGTTATCCCGAATATTGAAGGAAGTTGGCGCTGATGTTCAATGCAATTAAATCGGTTGTGTCCTACCTACGGGGTGACGACTACCAAATATTAAGACGCAAGTACAAGATAAGCCTCACGAACCTGGCAGGCACTCTGCACAAGGCGCAAGGGCACGATGTTGTTCCCATACCGATCGAATCGCAAGACGTTACTGCCGTCATGGCATCAGCTCCCGCTACGCCTGGGGTAGCGCCGGCAAGTGGCGTGGTTCCCCCTTCCCTGCCCGACGCCTTCGGTGATTCTTCATCCCCCAGTCCCGATCATCGGCCGGCATTGGAGGCGGCCTCCTTCCTGAAGGACGTTATCGAGCCGTATGCGGAGATTCTGGAGCAAGCGGGGGCAATGGAAGGCGTTGCCAGGATCATTGAGCTGCTGGATCGGGAGGGAGGCTGTCCTTCCGTGGTCGTCAACGGTAGCGACGGCATTCCCGGTACGGACTACGCTTCAGTTAAGGACATTCTGGAACAGGTAACGCTATCCTCCCACACCTTCCGGGTCGCAAGGCTGTCCATAGAAGCGTTGAAGGCATCGTATGGTGAGAAATTTGAGGGGCACTTGCCGACAACCCTTGTGGCAGCCCTGGGTCATGATCTGGGCAAGCTTACGTCATTTAGGATCAAAGAAGAGAATGCCAATAAAGATCATCCCACAATAGGCGACGCTGCCATTGGGCAAATATTTAAGGACAAGTACGACGCCATAGATGCCGCCGGCGACGACATAACGCTCTCAGGCAATTTGCGGGGCAAGATTGCATGGCTGGAAGTGGCAAGAAAGATCATCCGGGATCACCACACGGAAAATGCCACGGGACTCGTAGAAATACTGCGGACGGCTGACGGCAGGGCGCGGGAAATGGAGGTCGCCCAGAAAACCGGTCAACAGAAAGCCGTGCCCTGGTCCGAGTGGTTTGATGCGAGGACCTATTTGAACGACTACATCAGAATGGAAATCAACGCCTCTCAGGAGCAGCAATGGAAGGCCTTCTCCTTGGGGAATATAGTGTATTGCCGTCCTGAACTGCTTTATGACGCGGCGAAGAACTATGCCTGGGATCTCAAGATAATAAGCATACTGCTTGTTCGCTTTACGGACAAGGCAAAAGCGATAAAGAAGGTCGTGGACTCTCTTCGGAGTATCAATGCGGTATCTCCGGAGCTGGAAAAACAGGACATGCAGAACAAATACAAGTTGGGCCTCGAACATAACAAATCCGTCGTAAAGCCGTTGATTCCTCTCCTGGCCGAGGTATTCGGCCCGGTAGGAGAACTCGACAAAACCAAAGAAGGCCTGTCGGGGCATATATTAAGTGCGACCTTGGAGAAAGCGAGAGGAGGATAAATGCAAAGCGCTTGCGAGTCAGCTCTCCGCGTTCAGGCGTGCGGCATACGCCTGGAAACGCCGGAATTTATCAACGATATTATAAAGCCTTATGAAAACGTGCTGCGTTATATGGGCGCGGCTGCCGGCATATACCGAATCATCGAGCTTCTGGATCGGGAGGGCGGTTGCCCCTCCGTGGTTGACGTGGGGAAACGCGCCGGCGGTCCCGAAGACGAATATCCGAAGTTGCGGGACATACTGATGCGTGTCACGCTTCGTTCACACAGCTTCCGGGTGGCGAGGCTGTCCATGGACCTTTTGAAGCAGGACTACCGGGAGGGCTACGAATATTTGACGCCCATTACCATAGTAGCCGCCCTGGGTCACGACCTGGGCAAGCTTCCTTCGCTCCGGCCACCTGGGCATTACGTCAAGGGGGAACACGTCATAGGCAGCGAGAAGGCCATAAAGGAAATATTCCAGGCACATTACGATGCCATAGAATCCGCACGCGACGAGGAAACCAGAGCGGCATTGAGCCATAGGGCCAGGTGGATTGACGATGCCCGTGAAGCCGTCCTCAACCATCACCGGACTGGAGCAACCGGGTTCACTGCAAGGCTCAGGAAGGCCGACGGCATGGCGAGGGAAATGGAGGTAGCGGAAATCACCAAGGGGAGAGCAAAAAGCATCCCCTGGTCTGAGTGGTTTGATCCCGGCACATTCCTGAAGAAATATGTCCGGCCGGAAATCCACTACATAGACGAATACCATAATTGGAGAGCCTTTTTATTTGGAAGCGTAGTGTACTGCGAACCTGCAATGATTTATGAGGCGGCCGTCAAATACGCGAAGGACAAGAATGTGGCCTCCTCGGCCCTGATGAGAAGTGGGGACAAGGACGCCATTTTGAAGGAGATAGTAAGCAGCTTGAAAGATGCGAAAGCCGTCAGTCCGGAATTGGGACGCGCATACTATAAGCGGGCCTATGCGGTTAAAATGTCTGGCGGGATGATACTCAACAAGTCTTTCGTGCCTCTTAACGTCGAAGCGATAGGATCGCCCGCCGAAATCGACCATGGCAAGGACAGGTTTTTCTTTTCAATCAAGAATGTTCGACTGCGTTCAGAAAGAGAAAGTTAGGGGAGGATGATTGGCGATGTTCAGTATCACGACAGGAACAAGCTTGTTGGAGAAGTTTAATCCGTTACAATACATCAGCCAGGAAGAGTATGTTCATTTGTGGTCCAAAGCATACAATCTGGTATTGAGCGGTTTTTGGGGCAAGCTTATGGCTGCGTTTTGTCTTTTTGGGGCCTTCTGGTTCGGTGTCTATCGGAAAATGCCCGGCCTGGGCATCGTGTTGTTCCTCATCACCGTAATCATCACGTATCTGGGCGGCGTGGTCAAGGCCGCCTTCTGGTGGGCCAACTAACAACAGAGGGGGGCGATTTATGGGTCTTGGAAAGGATGTTCCTCCCAAGCAGGATGGCGGGATTGTTCTCAACCCTTCCGGAGCAGAAAAGCCAACTGGCTTGTTGACTGCCATATCCCTCATAGAGACTTATGCAATGAGCGAAAGGGAGAGCGGCAGCGCCCCCCAGGGCTTCTTCACAACCCAGAACAGAGTGTCATTTTTTGCCGTGGGATTAACCGGAGGATTAGTAAGCGGCCTGATCGCCGCCATGCTTACGCCCATCGCTATCGGAGTCATCGAGAAATACATCCCGATATTCGGCAGCAAAGAGCCAAGTTTTTATGATCAGTTTTTTGCGCTTCTTGTCAGCATATCATTCAGCTTGGGCTATGCGCTCGTCATAAGCCGTGTAAGAGGAGATTATGTGGGAAGGGCATCCAAGTCAGCCATCAATAATTTGATTTTCGGTCTGGTAACAGGTGCCATCCTGAAGCTCGTCATCGCCGTCGTGGCCTTCCACTTCATGTATTTCATCGTGCTGGCGCCGCACAATATCGGGCCGCTGCTGCTCAAACTGCATCCTCTGGTAAAATTGCCCACGCTGGAGGTGTGGTTCCAGTGGCTCGGTGAATTTCGGCATGTGTTCCTAACCGCGTCCTATCTTGTCGCCTTTACGACATTCTTAACCATAACCATACCCATCGCTTCGATAGTGCTGTCTCGAGGAAGCCGACGGCGAAAGACGCAAGAAGAAAAGTGGGGGTAGGTTCCATTCCCCGCCCATGCGGGGGTAGAAAGTTAGTAGCCGGGGAAAGATGGTTTTGTGTTTGAAGTTCCATTCCCCGCCGTTGCGGGGGCAAAAAAGGGAAGGCTTCGGCCTTCCTTTTTTGCATCTTTTCCCCTCATTTTCCCCTTTCCGGGAAGTACTATATAAGCAGTTAGTTATTTTCGTAGGTTCGCCGAACAGGGCGCAAGTCGCCATTGATGCAGAAATGCCAATGGATGACTTGCGCCTTTTTTCGTTCCGGTAAGACCTGAACCCTCTCTGGGGGCAGGCACGGAATGCAGGATAAGCCGGTAAGCCCTGACCTCCATCGGAGGCAGGCACGGCTAAGGATATGTCGTTCCGGTAAGACTTGACCTTCGTCGGGGGTGAGCACGGGACGCAGGTTCAGCCGGTAAGTCCTGAACCTCCCTCCGGGGGCAGGCACGGCTAAGGAAGGAGGCGACCATGAAGTACCTTCTGGGTCTCATGGTCACCTGGGGTGTCACTCTCGCCGCAATCGCGGCGATGATGCCCTAATCCAAAATCCCCGCAAGGGGGGTCTATTGCCCTCCTTACGGGCACGCAATACTCCGGGGAAGTTCCGGGGGGCTTGGCAAGCCGTCACAGCCAAACTCAACGCCTATAAGTTCCTGACCCAGAAATGGCAGGCATGGCAAGGAGGAGAAGGAATGGTTAACAAGGTAACTCTTATCGGCAGGTTGGGGAAAGACCCGGAAGTTCGCTTCCTCCCAGACGGAACCCAGACCACCGGGTTCAGTCTGGCAACCGACGAATCCTACAAGGACAAGTCGGGGCAGCGGGTCCAGAAAGCCGAGTGGCACCGTATCGTGACATTCGGAAAGCTGGCCGAGATCTGCAGCCTGTACTTGTCGAAAGGCAAGCTGGTCTTCCTGGAGGGCCGGATTCAGACCCGCCAGTGGGAGGACAAGGAGGGTGGCAAACATAGCACCACCGAAATCCTCGCCCGCGACATGAAGATGTTGGAGTCGAAGGGGAACGGCAACGGCTCTCAGCCGCAGGCCGCCTCCGGCAACAACGGCTATCAGGGGGGCAGCATACCGGTGCCCTCTGACCCCATGGACGACGACATCCCGTTCTAAGAACGGTAACGTCGTCACCTCCCCCAGGCTGTCCGCGCTCCCCATTGCACGCTCTCGTTTGAGGCGTCGCACGGGGACCGGACGGCCTCTCACTCCTCCCGACGTGCTGTTAGTCTCTTTATGCACTAATCTCGTAAATGACTAACAGCACGAAAGGAGAGAATCATGAATAAATACAAATTTTCTTTCCAGG
>Ga0209097_10001502_pt1 | contig 19876 bp, 9 predicted proteins | sample AD_UKC052_MetaG_FD_184419 | JGI IMG/M metagenome (GOLD analysis project Ga0209097, IMG submission 184419) | Active sludge microbial communities of municipal wastewater-treating anaerobic digesters from USA - AD_UKC052_MetaG (SPAdes) (version 2) | ecosystem: Engineered > Bioreactor > Anaerobic >... | reverse complement strand
CTTTCTAAAACCCCGGATCCTCCTGGCCTCCCTGGCCCTGCTGGCCGTCATTTGTTCCCTGATCACCATATACGGAGAGGGCGCACTGGGAGTGTATGCCCTGATGGGCATCTCGGGATGTATGTCCCTGATGTTTCCCACCATCTATGGCCTGGGGATAGCCGGACTGGGAGAGGATACGAAAATGGGCGGCGCAGGAATGGTCATGGCCATTGCCGGTGCAGCCGTGCTCACACAGATCCAGGGGATCGTCTCCGACCAGATGGGAAGCATCAAACTGGCCTATTGGGTGCCTACCCTCGCTTTCATGGTCATCACATATTATGCGGTGGCCATCAGACAACACGGAAATGAGAACAATCACCCCTCCGGGAAAAAGCTTCCATTGGAATAAAAAAACCTTAAGTACAGGAATGGAAACCGGTACTCCTTTTTCCTGTAAAAAACGGCAGAAACAGTGAGGAATCTCCGGCAGTTTGGTTATCCGACCAAATGGCGTATCATGAATGGGATTTGAATTTTATTTCAGCACTAATCTATTCAAAAAATGGCTAAAATCAGGCATTTCGCATTAATCACCCTACTCTTAGCGTCGCTGGCCGGCTGCCGCGATGACCTTTTTGAGAAATTTAAAAGGCCCGTTTGGTTGCAGGGGAAACTCTATTCACAGATCCGGGAACAGGCCGATCTTTCAACATTTGCCCGATGCCTGGAACTGACCGGTTACGATACTATCATTAACGTATCGGGAAGCTACACCGTATTTGCACCTACCAATGAAGCATTCAACCTCTTCTTCCGGGAAAATACAAAGTACCAGTCGGTAGAACAAATTCCTATGCCGGAACTGGTAGTCTGGTCAAATTCCATATTATTCAGAATCCCTGGAGCAAGATTCAGTTAAGATCCCTGGATGTTTACGGGTGGATCGATTCCCTGGATATTACCAACAACAAACCAGCAGGATTTAAGAGGGAAACCCTCCTGCTCAACAAAAACCTGAAGGTAGGCGTCACCAGGGATAAAGATAAAAATTACCAGATCATCGACACCCTGACATCCAGATGGAACAGGGTGATCCTGACCGACTCACGCAAATTTGCCCCCGTGTTTTACAAGGAATATTTTGACATATACAATAAGAAAATTACGGACTACTCCTTTTATTTCAACCGCTCATTTGAAAATTCTACTGACATCTTTTATGTCAACTCCAGGATCCTCGGGGAAGAAATCCCTGCCGAGAACGGTTTTGTGTATAAGGTAGACCGGGTCGTTGAACCACTGAAAAACGGATACGAAATTTTGAGCAATTCACAGTCCGCGCATTCCTATTCTGATTTTCTGAACCTGATCAACAAGTTCCCCGATTTTGTTTTCAATGAAGAAGAAACCAACAACCAACCGGGGGCTGAGGAAGGGATGAGGGTCGATTCTCTTTTCGACGTAAGTTTTCCCGCCCTGACGTTCAATATTTTCAATGAGCGGACCAGAGCACCATCGGGAACCTTCGGGCTGCCCAATAACGTTTCCATCAGGTATCACTATGGTTTAATGGCCCCTACCAATGAGGCTTTCAGGAAATTCCTGGACGAGTATATCAATGGCATCAACTATTGGGGAAACCTGGACAACGCCCCGTTAAACATCAAAAGGATTATCGTCAACAGTTATATGGCTGATCAGCCAATTTATCTTTCTGACATCACCAACGGTTTCAACAATGGAGAAAAGGATCTGGTCAAACTCAACGAGGCGGATATTGTGCAAAAACAGTTCGGAAGCAATTGTTCCTTTATTGGACTAAAAAACCCTGTTATTCCCCGGGCGTTTATCAGTGTGACCGGTCCGATTTACCGGCAGCAGAGGTTTTCCCTGGTTATGAACGCCATTGAGAAATCCGGGTTATTGCCGGCCTTAAAAAGGGAGGATCAGTACTATACCTTATTTGTTGAGAATGATTTTGATCTGAGTGCTGATTCTTCCCTGATGTATAATCCCATCCGCGATGAGTTTTTTCTTTTTCAGCTTTCTCCGGGCGGAGGGACCAGAATGAATGTCGGCATTAAAGACTTAAGAACCCTCATTCTGAACCATGTCGGCACACAGAAGCCGACCGGCCTGGCCCGCAAGGAATTCATAAGAAATCTGGCAGGTAATTATCTTATTTTTAATAACGAGACAGGCGAAGTCAGTGGAACGGCTCCGACCACCCAGGGATATAACGGCACTTTCGTCGTTAAGGTAATTCCACACCAGATAAGCACCAATGCCGACAACGGCACGACCTATGAAATCTCCGACTGGTTCAGTTTCGGGGGTACAGACATCTATTCCAGGATTTCCTCAAACTTTCCGAAGTTCCACCAGTTGCTTATAAATGCCGGGTTGGCTTTGCCCAAAGAATTCCGGTACAGTTTTCTGTCCGACAATGAGAATTACACCATCTTCATTCCCACGGAAGCCGCCCTGAGCCAATACAACACGGGCGGACTGACCAAAGAGCAACTGCGGAAATTCCTGATGATGCATTTTGTCCAGGGGGCGCTCATTTTCACCGATGGCAGCCTGCCTTCAGGATATTACGAAACAACCCGCATTGACGAGAAATCGACCCAATACTCCACCGTCAACACTTCGGTATACATTCAGACCGGATATGACCATATCAGTCTGAAAGACAAAGCAGGAAACCAATATGTCGAAATGGACGAAAAAGGAAACCGCAACATTATGGCAACCAGAACGCTTGGAGACGGAAGCCAGGTGTTTCCCTCCATCGTCACCAATGCCGTCATTCATGAGATTGACAAGGTACTGTTATTCAGTGACCTTGACACGAAATAACCAGGAATCATTGTAACTAACCAAGATCTTACTGCAGGGATGAAAGAGATCAGAAAAACCATCATATTCGTTTTGGCGATGCTTTCTCTTATGAACAGTTTTGCTCAGAACAAAACCATCATCAGGGGAAGGGTTATTGACAAGGCGGATAAAACAACCATCATCGGGGCTAATATTATAGAATACAACCGGGAGAACCGTGTCATCAACGGGACGATTACCAATGTCAACGGCGATTTTGTGTTGCAACTCATTGATCCCGGGAATGTCGTCAGTGTCAGTGTCATTGGTTACACCACACAAACCATTAAGGTGGATCCTTCCAGAGCGGTTATTGTAGAACTCTCTTCCTCCGACATTCAAATCGGGGAGATTACGGTGACGGCGCAAGCTCAGACCAGCAACAGGCTGACAAATATCGAAGAACGCGACAACGCCTCTTCGACGGTTAAAATTGACCTGATCGAGATGCACAATGAGGGCATCGTTTCGGCCGCGGACGCCTTGCAGGGCAAAGTCAGCGGTCTTGACATCATCAGTTCGTCAGGAGATCCTGGATCAGGTTCCTCCCTTGTTATCAGGGGTTTGAGCTCAATGGGAAACAGCCGGCCACTTGTGGTCATTGACGGAATTCCGCAGATGAGGATTTCGCGGGACTTTGACCTGACCTCCGCCGACACCGAAGACATCAGTAACCTGATCAACATTGCCCTACAGGATATTAAATCGATTGAAGTTCTGAAAGACGCCGCCTCTACTGCCGCTTACGGTTCCCAGGGCGCCGACGGCGTACTGCTCATCGAAACCAACAAAGGGAGGATGGGGAAAGTACAATTCGACTACAACTACAAATACAGTCTGAATGTGCAGCCTCCGGCCACTCCAATGCTCAACGGAGATGAATACATTATGCTTCAGTTGGAAGAATGGCACAACAGCCAGGGGGTTTTTGATCTTCCCGCTGAAATTGCTTACGACCGAGATTATATCGACTTTTACAATTATTCGGCCAATACCGATTGGATTGCTGCGGTAACCTCCGGCGCCCAGACCCACGACCACTTTTTCAAAGTTTCGGGCGGGGGCGAGAAAACCAGGTATTATACCTCTTTCAGCTATATCGATGAAGGCGGAACCACCATCAACACCAATGCCAAGATGTTCTTTACCAGGATCAACTTCGACTACTTTCTCTCCCGTAAGCTTTTGTTTTCCGTTCAGTTCAACTACAATTCCAATTCCACCGAAGGCAACATGAGCATCAGCGGCAGGAACATCAGGCAAATGGCTTACATCAAAGCCCCTAACATGAGCATTTGGGAGTATGACCAATTCGGGAAATTGACCGGGGAGTATTTTACACCCATCAACAGCTACCAGGGATACGGCGGCGATTATTACAATCCAGTGGCGGTTTCGGAACTGGGAAAAAACGATTATGTGGAAAACATGCTTCAAAACACGTTTATTTTGCGATACAAAATCTCCGACTGGCTCACCTTCAACGAGACGGTCTCGTTTCAATATTCAGGCAGTAAGTCAAAGAGTTTTCTCCCTTTTAATGCCATGGGAACCGACTGGCTGCAATGGACTGTCAACAAAGCCGACGAAACCAACAGTCTGAGTTCGTCCAAAAATATCGAGAGCCAGATTCTTTTCAATGTTCCTTTTCAGGCAAAGCAACATGTCCTTTCGGGTTCCGCCACCTGGATTGTCAAGCAGTCGCAATATGAGGGAATGAATATTCAAAGCAATAAAACCCCGAGTGTCAACATACAAGATCCTTCTGTCAACGCCCAGATCAACTGGCAGGGGTCCTGGTCGGGAGCATCGCGCGATCTCAGCGGGGTTTTCAACCTCAATTACAAGCTGCATGACCGGTATATGGTTCAGACAATCCTGAGGGCGGATGCCAACTCCGCCTTTGGGGACAATAACCGGTGGGGTTTATTCAAGGGTGTGTCCCTGGGGTGGCGTTTCTCCCACGAACCCCTGCTGGATTCCTGGGACTTCCTGGGAGATTGTATGTTAAGGGCATCATGGGGTGTTTCGGGGAAACAACCCGGTGACACCTATGCCCGTTTTGCCACCTATTCTACAACTGCCAACGGAAATTACATCCAGAATCCGGCTATCATTCCCACCAGCATCCAACTTGACAACATCAAATGGGAATCCATCACCTCCTATGACCTGGGTCTGGAACTGAATCTGTTCGATGACCGGCTTTACCTGGAAGGCGACCTCTACAACAAACTCACCACCAATATCCTGTTCGGGAATTATTCCATTCCCACCTCTTCGGGCTTTCCCCAATTGAAATATCTCAACAGCGGCGAACTTGAAAACAAAGGATGGGAATTGATGACCGAAATCAGGGCCATCAGGCAAAAGAACTGGTATCTCTCTTTCAGCTTTAACACCTCCCAGAATATCAACGCATTTACTAAGCTTCCCGAGAATTTCAATACCGAAAGGTCCACGTCCATCGGGAATGGTCAGTATCCTTTGCGCGTGGTAGAAGGAGAACCCATCGGGTCTTTCTTCGGTTTCAGGTACCTCGGGGTTTGGCCCAGCGACGAAATGGTCAAAGCGACCGATGCCGACGGTAACATCCTGGTCGACAGCGAGGGAAAACGCATCCCGTTTACTTACCTGGGCACCTATAATTTCAAAGGTGGGGACGCCATTTATGAGGATATCAATCATGACGGGAAGATCGACCTGAATGACGTTGTGTACATCGGCGATTCCAATCCCAATTTCGTGGGGGGGTTTGGAACGAATCTCAAATACAAAAACTTCAATTTTGCCTTGAACTTCAACTATCGGATGGGTTTTGACATTGTCAACCGGGTTGCCATTGACACCGAAAACATGAGCGGAAGGCACAACCAGAGCAAGGCCGTCCTCAATCGCTGGCGTGTTCAGGGACAGGATGAGGAGGGCATGCTGCCCAGGGCTTATCTGAATCACCCGGCCAATTACCTCGGATCGGACCGTTTTGTAGAAAAAGGAGACTTTATCAGGCTGAATAGTATCACCATGGGATACCGCTTCAGCCAAACCCTCTGTTCGAAACTGGGATTGCGAAGCGCCAATCTGGCTTTCAGCGCCCGGAAGTTACTGACCTTCACCAACTATACGGGACAAGATCCCGAGGTGAGCATGAATGCCTCCAATCCCTTCTGGATTGGCGAGGACAGGGCCAACACCCCGCCTTCCAAAGTATTCACCCTTTCATTGTCTATTGGTTTCTAAGTAACACCCCATGAAGATGAAAATAAAAATGAACCTGCAGAAAAAAATAAGATATCTCATGCTTTTTGCACTCCTCTTTACAGGAATCTCGTGCAACGACTGGCTGGAGCTTCTGCCTCCGGGAGGTCTGATCAAGGAGGAGTTCTGGAAGACCAAAGAAGATGTGGAGGCAGTTCTGATGGGCGCCTATGATTCTTTTGCCTCCATGGATGAACTGCTCTTCAAATATGGGGAAATCAGGGCCGACCTGGTCCAGTACGATTCCAATCTGGGCAGTGATGAAAGGAATATGATGCAAAGCAACATATACCCCACCAACTATCTGTGCGACTGGTCCCAATTTTACAAGGTGATCAACTATGCCAACGAGGTGATCCATCATGCTCCCCTGGTTCAGAAAATTGACGACACCTTTACCCCTTACCAGGTGGAAAGCATGATGGCTGAAGCCTATTTCCTCCGAAGCCTGGCCTATTTTTACCTGGTACGAATTTTCAGGGATGTTCCCTTTATCACCGGGCCCACCCTGAGCGATGGCACCGATTTTTATGTTCCCAAGACCGATGGGGACGAGATCCTCAGAATCCTCCTGGAGGAACTTAAAACACACAGGAGTTCCGCCACCACTGATGGATACGCCACTCTGGCCGAATTGAAAGGCCGGGCCACCAAAGCCGCCTATGATGCCCTGATCGCCGATATCGCCCTCTGGCTATTTGATTACAACACCTGCATCGAATATGCTGACAACATTATCGGGAATAAAGATTACACCCTGATGCCCAGCACCAAATGGTTTGAAATCTTCTACCCGGGGAACAGCCTGGAAGGAATTTTCGAATTCCAGTTCGATGACGACTTGAACCAGAGAAACAGCATGTACGGCCTGACCCAGCGGTATGCCTACCTGTATGATCCCAGTCCGAAAGCCCTTGAAATGTTCGCCGCTGACTACGCTGCCAGGGAACTCTACCGGGGCGAAAATTCCTCCATAAAAAAATATGGAACCGATGATTATATCATCTGGAAATATGTAGGCAGGGCACCCGACGGTTACTCCATCAGGTCGGGTTCGGAACAGAACAGCTGCAATTGGATTGTATACCGGTACGCCGAGGTCCTCCTGATGAAAGCCGAAGCTCTGAGCCAGCTGGAAAGATTCGACGAAGCCCATGAATTGCTGACTAAAATCCGCGACAGGGCGGATGTGTCGGCCATCAGCATCGCGAATTCAAAAATCGCCTATGAAGATGCCATCCTGGAGGAAAGAGCCCTGGAACTGGCCTTTGAGGGGAAAAGATGGTTTGACCTTCTCAGGATGGGAAGACGGGACAACTATGCCAGGAAAGCCGCCCTTGTCGAAATCATTATCAAAAATGTCCCCTCGACTCAGAAAAGGATCCTGGCCACAAAATTGACCAATCCCCTGGGTTGGTACATGCCCATTGCCGAATCGGAAATAGAAAGAAACCGGGAATTAGTTCAGAATCCATTTTATAATTACTAAGTCATGAGAAAAAGAATTTCCCTTGCAGGATTTATCATAACGGTCCTTACCTTTCAGTTCTGCGTTCAGGACCATGTCCTGGACCCCGGCTTCAAGGAGATGCTCAAGTACAGCATCTTTGACTTTGTGGTCCAAAATGACCAGGCGGAAGAATTCTCCAGTTTTCTGGCCATCATTAAGAAGGGGAATCTGGATAAAACCCTGAGGGCCCATAATCCGAACGGGGAAAATTACACCCTGTTTCTTCCCGATAATAAGGCCGTGGACCATTTCATCAAAAACAGCAATCGTTTCAATTCACTGGCCGAGTTGCTAGAAAACCAGGAATATGTTGACATTTTATGCCGTTATCATGTGGTTAACAGGGGAATCCGCTCCAATGACTTTCCTTTCGGCGCCTTCCCGGAACCCACCCTTTCCGGAGATTTTCTTACCGTTACCTTCATTATAGAACCTGACACCTCCTATTATAAAATCAACAATCAGGCCCCGGTCATCTATCCCGACATAGAAACCTCCAACGGTTATATCCACCTGATCAGCGAAGTGCTCCAACCGATTACCTTCACCACCTACCAGTGGATTGAGCAAAATCCCGGTTATGCCATTTTTAAGCAGGCGGTCGACGAAACAGGTTTCAGGGAAACCATCAACCTCAACCTGAAAGAGAAGGAGAACGAAGAAGAACTCCCCATCACCTTGCTGTTAGAGCACGACTCCGTTTTCAACAAGCACGGGATCTTCACCTTTGAGGACCTGACCCTAAAAATCAGTCCCAACGACAACAATTATTCGAGCCCCCTCAATCCCCTGTACAACTTTGTCGGTTACCATATTCTGTCGGGAAATCTTTTTATGAACGACTTTGAAGGCCGGGCTACAAACTACAGCACCTATTCGGAAGTTCCCCTGAACATCAACGGATTGGGAATTGATATAGCCATCAACAAGGGGAAAGAGGTTTTTGACACGATTGTCGTCCAGAACGATACGACGCTCATTGATTTCATCGGGTTTTACTATGATATCAGCAATGTCATCACCCAAAGCGGGGCTATTCATTTCATTAACCATGTCATGACGGTAAAAACCCCCTCTATTGCCGACAAATACTTTGATTTTTGGGAAGAACCGCTTCTTAACAAATACAGAAACGAAGTGGGGAGCTATTTCATTGAAGACACCGCCTCTCTTTCAAGAATCAAATGGACGGGGGCAGATCTCTTTTTTATAAAGGAAGAGGAGGATTCGCAAAATGCCTGGGGAAACGACTTTTTGCAGATCACCGGAAATTTCAAGATCTCCTACCGGATTCCCAAGATCGTTCAGGGAAAGTACAACGCTTTTCTGGGGGCACATTCCTATTATAAAAGCAACGCCCTGGTCGAGGTAGCCATCGATGGCAAAAAAGTGGGAGGCTTAATAGACCTCTCTTACGGAGGAAGCAACGACTACCCGTTTCAGGGGATCAAACTGGGAACGGTTGAATTTATCAAATACTCGGAACATACCGTTGAAATTACCTCACTGATTCCCGGCAGATTTCTCTGGGATTATATCGGATTTAACAAATTTGAATGAAATGAAAGATAAAAGGATTCAAATTGGTTGGTTTCTTGCGCTGATGTTGCTGGCCGCTTCCGGATGTCATAAAGACTGGGATGCCCATTACACCGTCGCTCTTGAGACCGTGAACGAAAATGTTTGGGATGCACTGCAAAAAGACCCGGAAGTCTCCCTTTTCATGGGTTTTCTGAAGGAGTTCCATTACGACACCCTATTCCTGACCGACAACGCATACACGTTGTTCATTCCTGTCAACCAAGCCCTGCAAGCCCATCTGGATACAGGGGAAATCACCACCTCATTTCTGAATTACCATATTTCCTCACAGTTTATACAGCCCAATGCGGTCAAAGGAAAATTGAAAATCCAAACCCTTGAAGAGAAATTCGCCCTTCTCGAATATGGCAGTCAGGCCGTGATGTTTGACGGTATCGAAATCACTTTTGAAAGCCCCCTTTTCCTGAATGGCAAATATTTCAGAATGAAAAATGTGGCCATCCCCAAACACAACATTTATGAGTACATCGCTCAAAATAATCCCATCCTGAAAAAATACATCGACGACCTGGACTCCGTCGCGTTGAACAAAGAACTGAGCCGGCCCATCGGTTTTGATGAACACGGCAATACCATTTATGATTCGGTTTCGGTGGTGATCAACCGTTTTGAGGAAAAGTACTTTCCCGTCAAGCACGAATTTAGGAACAAGACGGCCACCCTGGTCTTTCCGAAGCTGGATAACTATAACCAGGCCCTGGACGTGATGGCTGAAGCATTGGGAGTACCCTACCATGGACATGCAGATATCCCTTATGAATGGCAGAAAGAAGTTTTAATTCCGCAACTCCTGAATCAGGGAATTTTCGAGAATATGCTTGAGGAAACCGATTTTATGAAGAAAAATGAAAAGGACACAGTCAAATTGAAAAACATTCTGGGTGACAGCATCCATATTTTTTATTCCCCGGTCGAAAAGAGCATCTGCAGCAACGGCTATGCTTATGATTATGCCCAATTCACTATTCCCGACACACTCTACATGACTTCCTCTGTCTTTGAGGGGGAATGGCTTTTAAGGCCTACCGGAATTAACAAGAACAGCTGGAAGGATAGTGTGGTGGTAGTGAGTGACCAATCTTTCCAACCGGTCAAGGAATTTCTGGCCACCGCTTCCAATGATTCCATTCTGAAAGTCAATTTCCCGAAAAAGTATGCTGGCAGGTATAAGCTTCAATTCAAAACAAAAAGTCTGTTTCCCCGGAAATATCTGATGGTCATCAAAACCCACATGGACATCGGAGGAATATACGACATTTACGTAAATGGCCGGCTGGTCAGGACTTTTGACTATTATGACTATGTCAGGAACAGGGGCATCTATTTCAGTGTGACGGGAAGCAAGGTGCTCCCGGTCGGAAGGTTCAACATCATAGATTGTTGGGTCGACAATATTACCAGTTACCAGAAAGCCGAGATTAGGCTGGAATACAAGGGACCCGGCAATGCGCCCAACAACGGATTGGTGATCGACTGTATTGAATTCAGACCTGAAAGTGATTTGTAAGCATCTTGAAAACCATGATATTTATCGAACGACGAATGGGAAAAACACTCATAATAAAAGCAATGGCGGGCCGCCTGTCAAAGGAAGAAGTGGGGACCATTGCCCAGGGAAATGACGGGGATCATTCTCTCATTTCGCGGATGACAGGGATGGTCATTCTCCTTCTCTTTCTGATCCTGTCCGGAATCCTGGATTCACAGGCCCAGGATACCCTTCTTGTCAAAGGGGTGATCCTCTCAGGCACCAACGAGCCCGTGCCCAATGTCTCCGTCGGGATTGAGGGTTCTTATGATATCCCGTTTCTCACCAATGAAAAGGGGGAATTTCAGGTGAATGCCACCTCTCCCGATGACTGGCTGATTTTAGCCCCTTCCAGCCTTTATAAGAATAAGAGGCTCCAGCTGAACCACCGCCGTTTTCTGAAAATCTACCTTACCGATAACGATCTGGCTTCCCTCGATGACGAACATACGATACTGGCACAGAAAAAGCTTAGGAAAAATATCGTCTCCTCATTCTTTGATCTGCCCATGGGGGATATTTCAGAAACCACGGCCATGACGGTCGATCAGTATTTTCAAGGCAGGGTTCCGGGTTTATTTGTCTCCAACAGGTCGGGAGACCCCGCCAGCGGGGCGGTAACCCTTCTTCGCGGGGTCCGTTCCCTGAACGCCAACAATCAGCCTTTGTTTGTCGTGGACGGCGTGATGTTACCCCCGCACTCCCTCTTTGAATCCAACCTCGACGGCTTTTCCTACAATCCCCTGCTCGGAATCAATCCCTTTGATATTTCCCAAACCACGATCATCAGGGATCCGTCCATAACCGCCGCCTATGGCTCCAAGGCCTCAAACGGACTGATCATCATTGAAACCCTTGATCCCAGTGCCACCAGAACTTCCATTGAGATCAACATCAGAAGCGGGTACTCCCTGACTCCGCCCAACATGATTCCCCAGATGAACAGCGGCCAGCATAAAACTCTCATCAACGAGGTACTCTTCACCTCAGGGATCTACGGCGAACATATGACAGATAAGTACCCGAACCTCTTCCTTACCCCCGAGGATGACCGTTATGTGGATTACCAGCACAACACCGACTGGCAGAAACTCATCTTTGAAAATTCCTTTTTCAGAAACATAGACGTGAAAGTAATGGGGGGCGATGAAATTGCCCGTTACGGCCTTTCCCTTGATTACATTAACAGTGACGGAATTATTAAAACCACCAATTATGACGGGTTCAACCTCCGTTTCGTCAGCCTCCTGAACATATTCACCTGGCTGAAGATGAATGCGACAGTGTCACTTAACAATTACACCTCCAACCTCAAGGAATCGGGAAAGGTCAAAGAGACCAGCCCGATCCTGACCAGTCTGGGAAAATCACCCCTGCTGGGTCCGTATCAGTATGACCTTGAAGGGAAAAGACTGACCACCCTCACAGAAGTCGATGAACTGGGAGTCAGCAATCCCCTGGCCATTATCAACAATTTCAACGGCACCCACAGAAATTACAACTTTGTCCTGTCTCTGGGTTTGCATGCCGACCTGGCAAGGAACCTGAAACTGAACAGTCTGTTCGGACTGACTTACAATGTCCTGAAGGAACAGCTCTATCTTCCCAACAGGGGGATGGAACACTATTACAACAACGAAGCCATCAACGTTTCGAAGATGTCCAACAACAACCTGAATGCGTTTTATAACAACACCTACCTGAATTACGACAAGAATTTCGGTAAAAACCACAAGCTAACCTCCACCACCGGAATCAATATTCTCAACAATGTTTTCGAATATGACTGGGCATTGGCCAAAAATGCCCATGCCAACGATGAATACCGCACGATCAGCGACGGGGAGAACAACCTCAGGGAGATTGGCGGTAGCAACCGGATCTGGAATTGGATTTCGTTATACGAACACCTCAGCTTTAGTTACAAGGACAAATATCTGATCAGCGGAAGCCTCTCTCTTGACGGATCTTCTAACATCGGCAAAAATGCCTCCAACACGCTGAAGATCGGCCAAAATCCTTTTGGATTGTTTTATGGGGCGGGAATGGCTTGGCGTGTTTCCTCCGAACCTTTCCTGCACGGTACGGCCTGGCTCGAAGAACTAAAGCTGAGAATCACCTACGGCAGGTCGGGAAACGATGATATCGGGGAATCCAGTGCCCGTAAGTATTACCGGTCGGTGAAGTTCAGGGAGACTGTAGGCCTTTATCCCGCAATTGTCTCCAATGATGAATTGACCTATGAATTTGTGAATCAATCCAACCTGGGAATCGATGCCTCCATTCTTGGAAACAGAATCAGAACCAGCATTGATCTGTTCCGATCCATGACCGATAACCTGCTGATCTATTCCCCCCTGAAACCTTACATGGGTTATGAATTCAGGCCCGAAAACGGCGGAAAGATCAGGAATCAGGGTTGGGAGATCAACACATTTTACCGGATTATTGACAACCGTGCTTTCAAATGGGATTTTCAGGCGAGCCTCGCCTCTTCATCCAATGAAATCGTAAGCATCAATGGGGAAAAGCTCGTCACCGATGTTGAAGGGGCGCAAATCGTCAACCAGATAGGTTACGCCGCCAACAGCTTTTACGGTTATCTTTTTGATGGGGTTTACTCCACCGAAGAGCAAGCCAGGGAAGCCGGACTGGTCAACGACAAACTGATCCCCTTTCGCGCCGGAGATGCCATCTTCCGTGATATTTCAGGTCCCGACAATTCTCCTGACGGAGTTATCAACGATTACGACAAAACCATCATCGGCTCTTCCGCTCCCGATTTCCATGGCGGACTGATGACCTCCCTGACCTATAAAAGGTGGACACTCAGCGCTTTTGCACAGTTCGTATATGGAAATGAACTATTCAATTATGTCCGTTATAAAAACGAAAGAATGAGCAGCTTGGTCAACCAGAGCACCTATGTCCTGAACCGGTGGCAGTATGAAGGACAGGAGACTGACGTTCCCAGGGCTTTATGGGCCGACCCGATAGGAAATTCAGCATTCTCCACCCGGTGGATCGAATATGGTTCCTACCTCCGGATCAAAAACCTGGCCCTGAAATACAAAGTGCCTGAAAAATTCCTGGCTTTCAAGAATGCCGAGTTTTACATCTCCGCCAACAACCTTTTCGTCTTTTCCAAATACCTTGGTTATGATCCTGAATTCGGGTATTCCTATTCCCAGGTGGACCAGGGTATCGACTACGGCCTGACACCCCAGGCGAGGCAATTTGTCATCGGATTAAAAGTTGGTTTATAGTCTATGCTTGCAGTTATGAAACCGTTCAATAAAAAAATCCGTCCCCTTCTCTGTGTCCTCTTATGCGGACTATTCCTGTTTGGATGCAAGGATTTTCTGAATCCCAGGCAAGAGCTGGATATCACCGAAGAAGAACTCTTCAACGACTGGTATGAATACCGGTCCGTGGCAATGGGCCTTTATGCCCTGCAGAAAGAACTTGTTGAACAACTGGTTATCCTTGGCGAACTCAGGGGCGACCTGCTGACCATCACCCCGGGTGCCGATGTCGACCTGGTCGACATTTATAATTTCAACTTCTCGAAAAACAACAAGTATGTCTCGCCGGTCAACTTTTTCAAATTGATTTCGGCCTGCAACAATTTCATAAGGATCCTGGAAAGGGATCATCCCGAAGTGGTCGATCCGTCAATAAACAGGATCACGAATTACGACAGGTTGTATGGTGAGGCCCTGTGCATGAGGGCCTGGACATATTTCAATGCAGCGAGAATATACGGGAAGGTGCCATTTATTCATCAATCGCTGGTCACCATTGAGGAAATCGATAATTACATCAACACTCCCGGCACCTATATTGACAGCGTTTACATCGATTTCTCCATCGGAGGCTATGTGAATGATACCACATTTAACAAGCCCATTGAACTGAAGAAACAATACCTTGACATGGATCTGGTTCTTGACATTTTCATCAATGAACTTGAAACCAAGGTGAAGGAGGTTGGCGTAAATCATTACATCGACAACAACGACAATACCTGGGAGGTTTCGATCTGGAACACCTGGGCCATGAATGCTTTGCTGGGGAGGTTCTACCTGTACCAGGGAGACCTGGCCCAGGCAGTTAAAAAATATGAGAAGATTATTTACAACGACACCAAGAATCTGCGGTACCAGCTTGATGTCAGTTTCGGCCTTGATGGCACGGGAACTTCCAGTAACTGGTATAATATTTTCACCAATATTGACAACCGGGAGCATATATTTACCCTTTGGTTTCGAAAGGCCAACTTCCAGCAAAATAATTTCCAGTCGCTCTTTGAACCCCTGCCGCCCCACCGGTATGTCCTGAAACCCACCCGGCAGGCAATCATCAACTGGGAAACCGTCTGGAAAGGGACCCGGCTTGATGAGTATCCCACCAATCCTGTACGGACCAAGGTTTTGGAAAGAGGGGTGCCCGGAGATTTCTGCAGAGGATATGAGACCTCATACGTTTATATCAAGGACGGTAAAATTATGCCCCGGAAGGACTTTGAGAAAATGCTCATTTACAAAGCCGACGGGGATGACCGCAGCGTCAATGCCATGATGGAGGATGTGGATACCGTAGTCTGGAAGTATTCCATAGGGAAACTGAGGTATGACCAGGATGCCAATTTCATCATTTTCAGGGCTGCGGGTATTCATCTTGACCTGGCCGAAGCATACATCTACTGGGAATATATGCATGGGGGCGTGGTCAGCCCTTATACCCTGAATGCTCTCAACATAGTGAATGACGGCAGTAATTACAGCACGCTGGCCACACGGTTGCAAAAAGGAGTCAGAGGCCGGCTCGGGTTGGGATCGGACGTGGATGCCATAAAAATCCCGAACTACGATTACCAGTTTGACCCATTTACACGTAAGATATTGGGATACAGGGATCTTACCGGCAAACTTTACGAAAAGCAGCTTCTCCTTGAAGAAAGAATCCTGGAGGAAAGAGCCCGTGAACTGGCCTTTGAGGGGGAGCGGTTTTATGACCTTATGCGGGTAGCTCAACGCCGAAAAAACCCGGCTTTCCTGGCTTCAAAAGTCGCCGCCAAGTATCCCGCCGGAAAAAGGGAACAAATCTATAACTACCTCCTGGAGGAGAAAAACTGGTATATTCCTTATTTCGACTTACCGGAAAACAGCCCGCAGGGTGCGGTGCCATGTCCCCAGGCGGGCTCTCCGTCCATGTAACATGGTTAAAAGTCCCTTTTTAATCTGGCGCATTGCCCTGCACCTCAAAGGAGGATTCCTGCCATGGTATTTATCTGTTTTTCAAAATAAACCATAATAAAAAAAGAAGTACCAAAATGAAGCAAACTCATGCACTTCCGCTCCTTTTGCTGCTCTGGTTCGGTTTTCCGCTCCACGGATTCTCTGACTACAGGGAGGAGTTGCTGAAGCTGACCCGGATAGACCTTCTTCCCCGTTTCCAGGAAGAAGCTGCCGTAAGACAGATCTCCAGTTATGATACCACGGGAGGAAATGACGACGGATTTTCAGGGAGGTTCTCCTACCTCAGGAAAGAAGCAGACGGTTTCGTCATTGCAGACCTCCGGGGGAAAGGGGTGATCCAGCGTTTATGGACGCCCACACCTACCGGAGATACCATTCAGTTCTTTTTTGACGGTGAAAAACTCCCGCGGTTGGAATTGAAGTTTTCCGACCTTTTTTCAGGGAAACGATATCCCTTTTTAAGACCTGTAGTTGGGAATGAAATTGGGGGATATTACTCATATCTTCCCATTCCTTATGCGAAAGGATGTATAATCAAATACAAGGGAGAGAGGATGCAATTCATCCAGATCCAATACAGGGAAATAACGGGAAGCGAAGAAGTCACCTCTTTCCCGTCGTCCTTGTCGGAAGGGGAAAAAGAAGCCCTGGCATACGCGGTGGAATTCTGGAAGCTTGCGGGGAATCTCCTGACCGATAAGCTGCCGGCATTGCATGGGGAAGTCAGGTCTGCGGAAATCAGGGTATCGCTGCAACCCGGCGAAAGCAAACCTTTGTTCAGAAGAAACAGGGGAGGACGGATCGTCGGACTGGAAATCCGACCCCTGCAGCCTCTGAATGAACGGTTCAGCGATATAATTCTCAAAGCACGCTGGAATCGGGAAGCGATTCCGGCCATTTATTCCCCCCTGGGTGACTTTTTCGGTTATTCATTTGGAAAACCGGCCATGGAATCGCTTCTTGCGGGGGTATCGCGCGGAATTCACTATAGCTATCTTCCCATGCCCTATGACAAGAGCGCCTTGCTGGAACTCGACTACCTGAAGAATGACCGTTTTGCACAGGGTGAAATGACTTTTTCGGTAACCGTGTTTTATACCGATGATAAAAGGAAACCTGATGAAGGTAAATTCTATGCCGAATGGAAACGTACGATCGGACCACCCCTGGGACAACCTGTTACCCTTCTGAATAAGAAAGGGAAAGGCCACCATGTGGGTACGCTGTTGCAAGCCCAGGGATTGAATCCGGGCATGACCCTCTTCTTTGAAGGCGATGACCGTTGTACGGTGGATGGAGAGCTCAGGCTCCACGGAACCGGTTCTGAAGATTACTTCAACGGCGGATGGTATGCCCTGCCCGACCGGTGGGACCAGGCTTTCAGCCTTCCCCTTCACGGCAGTCTCTCCTATTCCGTTCCGCTGGCCAGAACGGGAGGCTACCGGTTTCTGATGACAGACAAAATCTCCTTCGGAAAAGAGATCGACCTGACCATCGAGCATGGTCCTGAAAATAACAATATCCCTGTCGACTATACCTCCCTGGCATTCTATTATTGTGACCGGCCTCCCCGCTCCAACCTGGCACCGGAAGAAAAGCACCTCGAAAAACCGGCCATTCCGGCAACCATGGAATATTGGATTCAGCTGCTGCCCGTTAAGGCCCTTGCCATGGGAACCACCCTTTCACATACCCGGTCCGGGGATGAAAAAGATCATAACAGACGCGATATTTTCTTAATCAAATCGGAAAAAAGCGGGTTTGCTAAGTTTGAACTGGAAGTGCCCTCCGACGGGGAATACAAACTCTATATCTCCTATTTCAAAGGCCCGGCCTGCGGCCCCTTTTCCGTTTATCAGCGGCAGATACCGGTGAAAGAGCATTCTGACGCCTATGCCCCGGAAGAAAATTTTATTGAAAAGGAGTATGCCGGAATTCTGAATATCAAAGAAGGAACCAACACCATCACCATCCATCTGGAAGAAAATCAGAGAAATTCTGACGGGAACAGTTTCATGTTACACAGAATCTACCTGGAAAAGAATCCTTAACTTCAAATATGGAAGACAAATTGACAAGCCACTCAACACGTTGCCGGAAAAAACTCAGTCACCTGATTTTTGGGATGTTCCTGCTTGTTTTTCCGGCGGGTGCCGGCGGTAAGACGGTCACCGGACCGGTGATGCCGGGCAACCTGAAAGACTATGTGGCCGCCATCCAAACCGGAGAATTGGGGAACAGCCGGAAAAGTATCCGCTACAAGTCGGTCAGCAAAAACGTCACCCGGGTCAGGATTACTTTTGACCTGAAAGATACCCTGCACCTGGATGACTGGCAGGTGAACATCCTGCCGGCCTTCAGCCCTGACTTTCACTGGGCTCCCCATCTTACGCCCACCGACGAACATATTATTGCCCAACATCTGTTCCGCTCTCCGGCCATGGTATGTTCTTCTTCCGGCCGGTTGCTTACCTTAATTCCCGATCTTGACCTTCTGGCAAAAACGCAGGGTCCGCCCTGGTATATGGATCTTGACGCCCGAAATAATGTGATGACCCTAGGAATGAGCCACTCCGCGGTCAGGGAACATGTGCTGTATGTCAGAACACCCGGAGCTTGCTATTCCCCCGGAAAAGTGGAGATTGGTTTTTATCTCATCACCAGTGATCAAAAAGATAAAATCTTTAACCCCTGGCGCAAAATTAACTCCTTCCTTTGGAAAAAATGGGGCAAGCAGGAATGGAAAAAACTGGCAAAAAGCCGTGACGGGCTGAAAAACCAGGTTGCGCATGCATATAACTGGGCCTTCGGATCCTGGAAAAAAAGCGTTTGGCAGGAATTTGAACTGAATGGTCAACAAGTGGGAGCCCCGGTTTTTATCGTCAACACCACCCAAAGTCCCAACTACCCCGGTGAGGTCAATGAAAGGGAGTTCCGTTCCGTCTGGAACCAGGCTTGGTTCAGTTCGCTTCGTTCAGCGCAGGGATTGTACCGTTATGCCCGAAGGGAAAATAACCGGGAACTAATGAACTATGCCTTGAAAACAAAGGAACTGGCTTTGGCCTTTCCGCAAAGGAACGGACTGTTTCCCGGGTTAACAGGAACAGAAATGGAAACCGTGGAGGTGAACGGCGAAAAATACAACCGCTCGAAAGGGTGGAATACCTTTTTCTTCGGAAATAGCAACAGGAATCCCTATACCTGGGATGCCCGCCTCGCCCCATACCATATCCTGGATATGAGCTTCACCGCCAATCAGATGCTGATCTGGTATACCGAACTGGAAAAAGACGAACGGCTGCTCACCTATGCCACTCAATATGCCGATGCCCTCCTGAAACTTCAGGACGAAGAGGGATTTTTCCCGGGATGGCTCTCGATTGATTCCCTCAAGCCCATGGAATATCTGAACAAATCCCCGGAAACCTCGATGTCGGTCACCTTTCTGCTCCGCCTATACCAGGTGACCCAGGAAAGGAAGTACCTTGTACCGGCCCTGAAAGCGCTGAACGCGGTGGCAGACCGCATTATCATGGAAGGGCAGTGGGAGGATTTCGAAACCTATTGGTCCTGCTGCCGCTATGGGAGTGATCACCTTGTCGGCAAGAAAGTCCTCCGGAACAACCAATTCAAACAAAATACCCTTTCGATGTATTGGACGGCAGAGGCCTTGCTTGACGGTTACCTCATCACCGGGGAACGGAAATACCTGCAATACGGGGAAAGAACCCTGGATGAGCTGCTGATGTACCAGGCATCCTGGCAACCCCCGTATATCTATATCAGGGCCATAGGGGGATTCGGGGTCATGAACTGCGACGGAGAGTGGAACGATTCACGGCAGAGCCT
>Ga0209097_10001501_pt1 | contig 19881 bp, 12 predicted proteins | sample AD_UKC052_MetaG_FD_184419 | JGI IMG/M metagenome (GOLD analysis project Ga0209097, IMG submission 184419) | Active sludge microbial communities of municipal wastewater-treating anaerobic digesters from USA - AD_UKC052_MetaG (SPAdes) (version 2) | ecosystem: Engineered > Bioreactor > Anaerobic >... | reverse complement strand
TACCTGATTTAAGATAAGCACCTTCAACATAAAGAGTTGAGCCCTTTGCAATCTCGTATCCTATATTTGCATCTAATTCAATTCCCATATCTTTCTTTGTTCCGGACGGTGTCTGTAAAGCACGGATATAGGCCGCTGTAAATTTTGTGCTGACATCTCCGAACTGAGCCTCAACACGGGCACCTGCAGCCATGTAACCCGCAGTAGATTCATATTTTCCCGAACCGGCCACATCTGATTCTGTCGTAAACGATCCGCCGTCTTCGATGATATAAAGTCTCCAGAGATTTATTCCCGAACTTGTTCCGTCAATCGCAGAATTCATAAATGATTCGTCTTTGTCTGCAGTATCAGGATCATCCCCGGATACCATTGTGAAAAAACCTGTCAGTTTTACAGTCTCGCTCATGCTGTAGTACGGAGCTATATCAAAAGCATATGCTGCATATTTAACATCCGTTACTTTATTTTTTCCTGCGGCATATACTCCTGCAAAATCAACTCCGGCCGTACCGAAAACAAGATTCAAAGCAAGAGCAGGCATGTATCCCACGCCGTCTTCATATTGTCCGACTTCCGCACCCTTGGCAGACTTATAAGCAAAAAATGCCGGACGTATTGAATTTTCTCCCATTTTAACGGTAAGATCGGTAGCATATATTTCCGAGTCATTGTTATCCATATAATCGCCTTCAAAAGTCTTGAGATAATAAATTCCAAGACTCATTTTATCATTTTCATAGAAAGCGGCAAGCATCGGTATATTATCGCCGAAAACGATTGGAAAATCCACAGTGTCTATTCCGCCTTCGAGAGTCAAACCTTCAAACGCAGCAACCTTAGTTTTAACAAAGGCCTGAGCAACTTCGAGACCTTTCTTATCAGCGCTTATTCCCACGTTTTCTGAACTTTTATCATCATCACTTGTTTCAGCACCGAACAGCGCATCATACTCGAGACCCAATACTGCATCAGTCGAACCGTTTGAGAAAGAAACAGAAGGTCTCATTCTGAACGCAGAATAACTTCCGCCTGTTTCTTTTACAATACTCTCAAACGCCGTAGCATACACGGTTCCTTTTACTGAGAATGTCAGTTCTGTTTTAGGCGCTGCCGCATCTTCTGCGAGAAGCGTTCCGGCGAAAATGACGGAACATGCACTAAGAATAATTTTTTTCATTTTTCCCTCTTTAATATTTTATTATCCGCTTACGGATAATGTCAGTATGGCTTGAGCTTTTGCTTTGGCAAGCTCCGTACTCATTTTTACACGGTTATAAAGGTTTATTTTACAAAGACTTAAACTACATTAAATGCTTGTAAAATTACTCCCTTATTTCATCAACCGTATCTGACAGATGAGACTCTATCATATACTGGAAAAATGCGCCATTATTTTTTTGACGAAAGCATCTGAGAAATAAGAAAAGCCATTTCCATGCTTTGTGAATAATTAAGCCTTGGATCGCAGTATGTTTCGTAATTCTGAGATAAATCGGCATGACCGATATCGGAAGTTCCGCCGACACATTCAGTCACCTCATCACCTGTAAGTTCAAAATGAACACCTGACAGATTCGATTTCAATTTAGAATGTATTTCAAATGCACTTTTTAATTCTGACAGAATATCAGAAAAGTCACGGGTCTTTATTCCGCCTGCACTTTTTATGTTTCCATGCATGGGATCAGAACACCATGACAGATTGAATTTTTTATTTCTAATTTTTGAAATATAATTTTCAAGCTTTGATATTTCGGTAACACCGAATCTGTGAATGAGAACGATCTTACCGGTTTCATTCTCAGGATTAAGAATTTTGATTATTTCAATGAGTTCATCAACATCCGCTTTTGAGCTGAATTTTATACCGACAGGATTTTCAATTTTGCTGAAATAATCAACATGCGCGGAATCAAGAAAACGGGTGCGCTCTCCTATCCAGAGCATATGCGCTGAAGAATTATAATAATTGCCGGTTTCTGTATTAATGCGGCTCACAGCAGCTTCATAATCAAGCTGAAGACCTTCATGCGAAATAAAGAAATCGGTAGAACCGACAGAATCTTTCATAACTCCGCCGATTGATTCCATAAATTCAAGCGAATCCTTAATTCTATCTATTATTCCGCTGTATTTTCCCCATGAATCAGTATCTCTGAAAGAATCAAGAGACCAATTGTCAGGGTGATGAAGATCCGCAAAACCGCCCGAAATAGCCGAACGGAGATAATTAAGAGTAACTGCCGAACGGTAAAATGCTTCTAAAAGACGCGCAGGATCTGGTTCTCTTTTAAATGAATCAGCTTCGTAGCCGTTTATCGAATCTCCTCTGTAAACAGGAATCTCCTTTCCGGCTATATTCTCAAAATCATTTGAACGCGGTTTCGAATACTGACCGGCAATACGCCCGAGTTTTATCACAGGTTTTTTTGCGCCGTAAGTAAGTACAACGCTCATCTGAAGAAGAATTTTCAGCTTATTAAGAATAGCCGTTTCGCGGCAATCTATAAATTTTTCGGCACAGTCGCCGCCCTGAAGAATAAATCTTCCGCCTTTTTCCGCATCACAAAGCTGAAGCCTCAATTTAGCTATTTCACCGGGAAATACAAGCGGAGGAAGAAGTGATATTTCTCTCAATACTTCATTCAGAGCCTCCTGGTCACGATATACGGGCTGCTGAAGAATTTTTTTCTTTTTTATATTTTTCATACTTTTCCAATGTTTCTATTTGTAGAAACATTGGAAATCAGTCTTTTTTTGTAAAGCTTTTTTTAGCTTTCGCTTAATTCAAACTATAAAATTAACCGCGAAATGAATTCTTGACAAATGCAGCATATAAGTTTATTAAAGCATGTAAACAAAATATATAAATTGGGTAATAATATGAAAAAATTTCTCTTTATTTTCATTTTTTTCCCGGCATTCATCCTGGCCGGACCTTATGAAGATATGGCATCTTCTCTCACAAAAAACATTAAACTTAATGGTGATCCTGTCGCTGTAATGCCGTTTAACAGCACCGATTCCGTTAGCGGAGATGCAGAGATTGCAACGAATGAATTTGAACGCGCTCTTGTTTCAAAAGACATTAACGTTTCAGAGCGTTCACAGATTGATAAAATTATCGAAGAACAGGAGCTTCAGCAGACAGGTATTTTTTCCAACAAAAACGCGGCAGAAGTGGGGAAAGGAGTCGGAGCAAAATATGTAATCATCGGAAGTACTACCCGTTTCAATAAATTCGCCGGAGAAACAGACAATATCGGATTGAAAATAAATGTCAAAATCGTCGACGTTACATCTTTCAGAGTTATTTCCGCTGCAAGCGGAGAAGTTGACGCTTCAGATGTTTCAAGCACATATAAAAGAAAAGCGCCGCGCAAACCGAGCGAATATCCTTCATTCCTTGATCTTTATGGTTCAATAACATTTTACAAACATGCCGCGAAATATGAAGCCGTTCTCGGAGATGATGATGTAAAAGTTACAACAAAAATGGATATGGGTTTCGGCGGCGGATTAAGATATCTTTCTTCAAGTAAAGGTTTCTTTACCAGCGGATATGAATTCACAATGGATACTCAAAAATTTAAAGACTCTTCATTAAAGGTTAATCAGTACTTCATTAACTATGTACCGATGATCAGAGTTCCTCTTTGGGTTTATTTTCCTTCGCTTTCAGATTACACAAGCATCTATATCGCAATGCCTGTCGGTCTCGGCATAGACTCAGTTGATTATCTTGATAGCGGCAAAAAGAATACATCCAAAGGCTTTGGGTTTAACCTCGAATTCATGGGCGGTCTCAGAATCGGGTTCTCGGAATCAGTCAGCTTCTTTACTGATTACAGATATAGACCTCGTACCATGAACGGTATAATAAGAAGCGAAGCAGGCGACTTATCAGTAATTGAAAGATTCAAAGATCATAAAATCAGCTTCGGAATAAGTCTTGCGCCTTAAACAACACTTAACAGATTGATTCACTTTTCTTTAACTGATTTGAAAAGTGAATCAATTCTTGGAGCAAAATATTGATACTTCTCTTTTTTAACTTCACCTGAAACAATTATTATTTTTTTATTAAAATCAGCGCAGTACGCAAGTACAACTTTTCGATTCCGGCTTTCATACACACGGCTTATATATTCTTTGCCTTGATACTTCCCGCCTCCGCTTTTTACCAGACGCAGTCTTCGTTTATCCGCCCATGAATCAAATACTGACAATGAAGTTTTCTCTTCATTCTTAAAACAACTGACCATAAACTCCGATCCGTCAGAATCATTCACAAACGGAATTGAAATTTCGTCACCCTCTCTTCTTTCCCATCCAGATGGAATCATTACCGATATTCCGAATTCAGGAAGATCAATTTCCGAATCAGGAGAATTTTCCGATCCTCCCCTCTCCCATCTTTTTCGCTCAATTATTTTTACAATATAAGCACTTACCTTCTTATCAGTCTCTATGATGCTTTTTGCAGAAATCGGGAAAACTCCTATTTTTTTAACATGATTCTGGTTAAACAATGCTTTCAATTCAGCATCATAATTTTTTCGCGAGCTTTTGCCCATTCTTGCATAGAAATCCGAAAGCTGTTTAATTCTTACATTATCATCATTAAGCATTTTTGCGATATAATCTTTTGCCCTGGTTTCGGAATTTATTTTCTTATGATCATAATTTTTCACATATGGAAGAATGCTTTTCTTTTCATAAAATTCATTCAGTTCATCGGATAAGATACCGGATTTAGCCGCTTCTTCATACTTTGCAAAGACTGAAGAATATTCATTTATCACATCTGCAGAATATGTTAATTCTCTATATCTTTTCATTTCCGTTTCAATCATGGATGATATTGCAGAAATTTCGGTTTCTGCGTATGGAAACTCATTATTTCCTGATTTTTTTGCGGAATTTTTTTGAACAGCAACATTCTGTATTTTTTTCATAAACAGAGAAAAGTCCGCCGCAATGACTGCTATTTTATCATAATCAGCAGGAGTCATGAATTCCCTGTCTGTTTTATCCACGGAAAAAAATGAACGAAAAGCATCCTGCGCTTTACGCAATTTAACCTTGTTCGCCGCATATATTTTTGAACCTTCAGAAGTCGAATCAAGCAAGGCTGCTGATTTTTCCCTATCATAAACAAAAGAAATGTACTTCTTGACCGGTTCTTCTCTCATCAAATACCGTTCGGCATCTCTAACAATATCATTCTTTGCTTTTTCCTTCCAAGATACAAAAAGAAAGGATAGCTTTACATATTCTTCTGCGGCCTTTTTTTTATTTGATGATGTTTCTGAAGAAAAATATTTATCGGACAAACCTTCAACTGACTTCAAGAATTTATCAGGAGAAGGACTATCTTTTCTGATTCGGTCAACTTCTGATACAAATTTAGTATAATCAGCATCCTCACTGAAAGTAATTCCTCCTTCAGTTTTAACAGATGATTGTTTTTTGATTTGTGATGAATAAAGCTTATCGGGGAGCACTGCAAAAACTGCCTTCTCAAGCTCGGCGGTTTTATCCAGATAATAGTCTCCTCGCTCAATAGATTCCGCATCATTAATATATTTCAAAAATATTGATGAATCCTTGATTACACCAAGACGTTTTTTGGCAAGATAACTTACTTCTTCAGCAAGAATTGCCGAATCAAAATTATCTTTTGAAATTTCCAGACGGGCTTCGATATCAAATTCTCTGGTTTTGCGGTCAGTTTCTGCCCTGATAATAATTGCAGAAAATTTTCCGGCGTTAGTCTCATCTGCAGAATGTTTCATATCCGCAAGTGCGGAATTTTTAAACTGCAGATACAGCGATTCATAATTGGCAATCATGCTTATCATAAAAAACTCTGAAACAAGCTGCTTTTTGAACTTTGCATCAATCAGCTTATCTATAAGTTTTGCGGAATAAAAATCACTATGATAACCGAAATTTGCATCTGATAAAGAATTTATATTATTAATGATATATGACTTAATTTTATCATTCCATAAATCCGAAGAAAAACCCGCTGCTATTTTTCTGAGATAAGCCGAGTCAAAACTCCGTCTGCAATACGATTCAATGTAATCTTCAGTATCAATTTCAGACGATGAACCGGATGAGATTGTTTTTATCAGATTTTCAGCATAAAGAAGATTGCTTGAAAGAATATCCCCGACAAAAGGATAGATTTCCGAATCCTTAAGACCGTTTATCTCCTGCCTCAGAGAATTTTCGCGCAATTGCCAGTAAACAAGCCTTTTATCGGATTTATCCGGCAAAATTAACTGAAAAGACAAAACCGCACATAGAATGAGAATTTTCTTCATATAACCGAACCCCTCCTACATTATCGGATTTTTTTCTATTTCAAAAAAATAATTACATTAAATTATATTTTTGGACAAATAAATTCTATACAGATTTAATATGGTAAAATATATATTGATTTTTACAATAATTTGAATTAGACTCGTTTCGGAGCATATCATGAAATTCTTAAACCTAAACATCAGAAAACTTATAATTCTCTCTCTTCTTGGTGTCGGACTTATCCCTTTTATCATATCCATTTCCGGAATCACTTTCTTCAATGCCGACCAGTTCAAACAGAAGGAAATGGATATTCTGCAGCAGTCAAGCGATTATGCCGCGGCCAAAATTGATTTTTACTTTAAATCAAAGATGGCTCATATTTCTCATTATGCAAACGAAAGCCGTGTAAAAAGCATGAATTGGAAAGAAATGGATTCTTATCTGCAGGCTGAAGTAAAAAGGCTGAAATCATTTGATAAATTCATTGTCTGTCTTCCTGACGGATCTTATTTCAATACCGCTTCCGGAGGAAATCCTTCTCAGGGCAATCTCGAAACAGAAAATAACAAGGATCCTAAAGCGAAAAAAAGAAATCTCAAAGAAAGAGATTACTGGAAAGCAACTCTTGGAGAAAATGCCTATGTAAACAAGCCTGATTTTATTTCAGATCTCATGATATCAAAATCTACCGGCGAAATGCAGATAATGATAGCTCATACGATTTTTACCGGCATTGACAGAAAAGGAATGATCGGAGGATCGATTCAATATTCCGAGTTTGCGGCATTAAAAGATGAAATACTATTGGAACTGAAAAAAAATCTTGGAGAAGAAACCGACTTTTACTTTATTACAAGCTCCGGCAAATTTCTATATCATAAAGATAAAAAATTCGTCATGCATCTCGAAGATGACGGAAAAGGCGGAAAGAAAGTAATTGAACCTACTATATACGATTTCAAAAATGAAGAATTATCAAATATTACCAGAAAAGCACTTTCCGGACTAAAAGGCTTCGCTCTTACAGAAAACCCTGAAACTAAACAAAAAAGTATTTTCTTCTACTGTCCTATTCCTTCAGCCGGTTATTCTGTAATACTATCAATTCCTCAATCTTACGTGTACCGAAATGTTTATTATAATGTAATCATCAGCGTTTGCATTGCTGCAGCATTTATCATTTTTATTCTAATTATGGCTACATTGATATCCGGTAAACTTTCAAAACCAATCGTAAAACTCAACAGCAAGTTTGACATGCTTGCGAATGGAACGATTCATCCCGAAAAAACTAATTCGAGCAATATTAACAGCAATTTTGAACTTGATAAACTTGATCACAATTACAATACCATTATATCACACTTTTCGGCTATTATTTCCAAGATTGTAGACGTATCACAGACGCTTGCTGCGTCTTCAGTAGAAATTTCCCAGAATGTAATTTCTTTCTCGGACAACATTCAAAGCGAATCATCATCGGTTGAACAGGTTAACGCAACCCTGGAAGAACTCGCCGCAAGCGAGGAGAGCATTATGACTTCTGTTGAAACTCAGCAAATTGAAATAAACCGAATCAATCAAATGGCTGATGATCTTAAGCTTATAATTCACTCGGTAGTCCAAAACATAAATATGACAAATGACAAAGTCCGCACAATCAACGAAGACGTCATTTCAAATTCAAAAGAAATGAATGAAATGACAGATATCATCACAAGAAGCGCCGACGAATCAAAAGACATGCTCGGCATTGTTAACATTATCAATGATATTTCTGAACAGATAAATCTTCTTTCGCTGAATGCTGCGATTGAAGCTGCACGCGCCGGTGAAGCCGGGCGCGGATTCGCGGTGGTTGCCGATGAAATCAGCCATCTTGCTGACGCAACCACTTCAAGCATAAAGCAGATTGACAGTCTAATTATGCAGAATAATAAAAATTCTGATAGCGCACTTCAAAAAGTACGAAGTGCAATCGCTAAAGAAAAAACAATCCTGCTCGGCATAGAATCTATCACCAACATGATGCAGGAACTATCAAGTCTGACAGAAAAACAGAATTCTGCAAATGAAGAAGTGAATCAGGGTCTCAAGGAAGTTCTAACAAAAACAAATTTCATCACTTCGGCAATCCGTGAAGGTAAAGTTGCTATTGATGAAATAGTTAAATCAGTTTCGGTTATCAGCGAAATGACCCAGAGCAATTCACTGAGTTCTGAAGAAATTTCCGCAAGCACTGAAGAAATCTCTTCGATGGCGGAAACTCTAAAATCCGAAGTCAGCTTCTTTAAGATTGTCAAATAGAAAGAAATCCGGCTTTGATTGTATTTTCTGTTCTCAGCAAACAGAATATGACAAAGCCGGAATTTCTGACAAAGTTGGAAACTACGTATAACTGTTCGGTAAGACCGAACAGTCCGGCCGAAAAACTCAACAAAGAAGAAGCAATGAGCATTATTGATACAATTAAATAAAATGATTTTTCTTTAAGTAAAGTGACGGCAAAAAGAAAAGTTCCGATAATCAGCATTACACCATGAAGAAGATATATAAAACCGAGCTTTCTGACCAAAGGCGCATAATCGGGGCTTTTTTCTGCAAAAGCATAAGTAGCAGTTCCTGAAAAATAAACAAAAGAAACAGAAATCAGAAGAATCCCGGTCAAACTTACGAATCCTGATTTGGTTTCAGCGGCATAAAGTCCGATTAGCGACAATGAAATTCCAGCCATTGCAATATATGTCAAGATCATCTGAGATGAAGAAAGTCCCGACTGAAATAATTCAATTGTATCAGTAAGTATATACAGCAAAAAGAAAAATGCTGTTATTACATATACAGCTAGTTTCTGACTTCTTTTCATAATAATCTCCATTTGCAATTTTATCTTACTTTTAAAAAAGGTCTCATATTGTAAAGAAAAATGCGGCTGAATTAATTGGCATAAATTACAAAAAAAGCTTGCTACGGAAACGGTAGCGCGCTACTATATCCGTAGCGCGCAAATCAAATTAAGGAGAAATATCATGCCATTAATTAACATCAAAATGGGACATATCAGCGAAGAAAAGAAAAAAGAACTTATAGTCAACCTCACAAATGAGGCTGTAAAAATTACCGGGTTAAAACCTGAAAACTTTATGGTTTTTATTGAGGAATTTTCTTATGAAAATATCGGAGTTGCCGGAATGACGGTCAAAGAACGTCTGGCTGGGGCAAAATAAAGATTTTTGATAAAAAATGATTTGATACTAAATTATTAAATCTTTAAACTTCAATAAACCCTGCCGTAATTAATACGGCAGGCGTTTTTATACGAGGTTATTATGCCCATTCCAAAACCGGGTAGCCCTGTCAGAGGATCAAAATCAGGTGCTCCGATTATGGCTCTATTTGATCTGCTTGGAAGACGATGGGCGATGGGTATTATATGGCAGTTAAGCGACGGACCATTGACATTCCGTGCAATTCAGTCAAAATGTAATTCCATGTCTCCATCCGTGCTGAATGCCCGTATAAAGGATCTTACAGAAGCCATGCTCATCGAACAGACTCCCAAAGGCTATGCTCTAACTGAAGACGGGATCGAGCTTTTTGAAATACTTCAGCCTTTTCATGATTGGTCGCACAAATGGGAAGACCGACTTGAATCAAAGAAATAAAAAACCCCGCTTTCGGCGGGGTTTTTTATTTTAACTTGCTTTCACGTTTCGTTTAATCGTAGCAGTTGTTTCTTTCTGAATGAAATCTTCAATCTTCGGATTATTTCTAAATCTGATAACGTTAAGCATGAATATTTCAAGCTTGCTTACGATATTCGGAGGAAGAATGTCTCCGTCGATTTCGACGCTCATTACAGGAAGCTTTTTCTCTCTTGCCCAAGGTGCGATTATTCCTTCGATTACACGGCCGATAAGACATGCAAACGGAGAAATATTAACTACACCCGAATAATCATCAAGAAGAGCTGTAGCAGCCGCACCCGATGAAATTGAAATTTCTGAATAAAGATCGCTGTGAACGAAGTATTTTTCAGCATTTGCCATAATCTTATCCATATTATGCGGAGAAGAAGGCACAAGTTCACACTTGTTAAGTATAGAAAGAATTTTATGGTCAACATGAGTCTTGTAAAAATGCTCAAGTTTCCACATAATAAGCTCTTTCATTGGTCCTGAGAAAAGACGTCTGTAAAGCGGAACAAGGCGCAGACGTTTCTTTATATCGTGTTTGCGAGTATGGTCGCAATAGTAAATCCACTCAGAAACAGAAGAAATCTTCGGAATGATTCCATTGCGGCAGAAATGCTGAACGAGTTCATCAACGGCGAAATCATCTCTTCTTACATATATTTCACCTACAACAAGAACCTTCGGAGTATCCTTCATTTTCTTTTTCAAAGGAATTTTTGCGAGTTCATCGACAATTCCTTTCAGTACCGAATAAATCTTACCAGGAGTTTTTTCAGCTACATCAATGAGCTGTCTCCATTCCTTGTCGTAGATCTCGATCGCTTTAACAGGATCAACCGCGCATGTACGCAGAGTCGCCTCGATGTCTTTCATATAATCCGCGATGATCATATTCTTCCAGACATTCTTGGTAAATTCTGTTCCGAATTCATTATAAGAATTACCTGAATCCATCGTAACGGTAATCATGTTTTCAACACGAAGATCCTTGAAAAGATTTTCATAAAAAACAAAGTACTGACCAGTTCGACAAGGCCCGAGAGTTGTCGGAACAAAAAGAAGATAAGTCTTATTCTTGTCGAATTTTTCCGAGTACATGTACTGAAGAGCTTCACCAAGCACAAGCTGGGAAGGAAGACACTCTTTGCCCGACATGTAGTTTTTTGCCATCTGAAGGGTAAAAGTATCCGGAACAGGCATCGCATCGGAATTTACTCCGGCACCTCTTAGAGCTGCGGCAACAAGTTCAACCGAAAGCTGACCCATGTTCGAAAGAAGAAGAACCACATCTTTATTGTTGAAAATTTCTATACGCTTATTGCCTTTTTTTGTGTCGATAAGATGAAGCTTATCCTTTCCGTTATTTATGAAACGGAGACCATTGTCGAATCTTTCAACTTCTTCGTTCTTAAACTTAGCCTTATATCCTTCGATGATATCAAGGAAAGCCTCGACACGGGTATCAATTCCGGCATCAGCCGAATGTGAATCGAGCTCAAGAACAAGGAACGGTTTCATTCCCATTATCCATTTGAGATAATGAAGCATGAAAGAATCCGGTGCGCATGAAAAGTTTGTAATAAATGTTACGAAAATATTCGGATTATTTTTTACAGACACCGCAGCTTTCATATCCTGCTGACCGTAATACCAGTACATGTTAGGAAATATTTCAGCATCCTTAAGAGGAATCATGTCAAAAGGAATAACAGAATATCCGCGTGTAGTAAACTTCTGCGGAATTCCCATATTCGCGTCTTTTGAGAACGCATTATAAGGACGTCCTAGAAGAGCTATTATAGGATGATCGGACTCTTCAGCCTTCTTCATAGCTTCTGCTCCGATCTGCGCATATTTAGCGAGAAACTCCTGCTGTTTTGAAAAAGCGTAATCAAACGCTTCCTTGATCTCACGCTCTCCGATTCCAAGATGTTTTCCGGCATCAATGAATCCTTCGAGAGCTTTTTCATTTCCGAATTTGAAAGATACAATCGGAGTAAGGAATCTTGATTCTTTTACATCAGGAAATGCTTTTTTGATATAGTAAGGAAGAGCCTGCGTTATCGGACAGAATGTCGCATGAACATCCTTTTCATAACTTTCAAGATCTCTGAAGTGAGGCACGAAAACATAATCCACATCAGTGTTCAAAAGAGACTGAATCGCACCATGTGCTATTTCCGCAGGGAAGCAGTATGCACTCTCTGCTTTTGAAACGCCTTCCTGATCGATTTCTTTTGAAAGAACAGTTTCAATTCCAAGCTTATGAAAGAAATGAGAATAAAGCGGATAGAGCGAATATGTCGAGAATGCCATAGGAAGGCCGACTTTTATTCCGCGTCTTTTCGTCATCTCTTCTGCCGGGGCAAAATCTTTGAAAATGATTTCTTCGCGTTTTTCAACATAGTTGAATATTTTAGTCTCGTCGAAAACTTTCTTCTTTCTGCTGTTCGCGTATTTGTTACAGCGTCCGCCGAACATATACTTGTGTCCGTTTACGTTAAGAACCTTGATCGGACAGTAATTATCGCAAGCCTGGCATTTAAATTCTCTTTCGTAAACGATAGATGTATTCATAATGCTGTCGATGCTGAAATCTGATTTGTCAAGGAATCCGTCTTTGTTTTTGAGCTTTGCTAGAAGCGCAACGCCGAAACAGCCGAGAAGCTCAGGATCTGGCGGAACTGTGATGTCCTTATCAAGTATCATCGCGAAAGCAAGAGGAACAGCTTTATTCTTCGCAACTCCTCCCTGCAAAACGATATTACTTCCGACAGAACGGTTACCGAGAACTCGGTTAAGATAGTTGGAAACGATTGAAGTTACGATACCGGCAGTGATATCTTCTCTTGTAGCGCCGAACTGAATCGCTTTTCTGATATCGGAATTTATAAATGCCGAGCAATGTTCACCGAATTTAAGAGGGCGCTCTGCAGCAACAGCTATTTCACCGATATCTTTTACATCGGTAATGTTAAGATCTCCGGAAGCTGATTCTTCAAGAAAGGATCCTGTTCCGGCCGAACATGCTTCATTCATCGCATAGTCGATAGGAACTTTGTTTTTGAGGTAAACGTATTTCGCGTCCTGACCGCCGATTTCAAAAATCGTATCGATTTCAGGTTTAAAATAAGTTGTTCCTGTTGCATGAGCAATAATCTCATTATAAACTCCGCCTGTTTCAAGAAATACACCGAGAATTTCTCTCGATGAACCTGTTGTTGAAATAAGGGAGATTTTTATTTTGCGGTAATCAACATTCTGTTCCGCAAGCTGCTTCTTGACTTCTTCGAGACATTTCTTAAGAGCTGCAACTGGATCTCCGTGAGTTCTTCCATAATGATCAGCTACAATTTCATCAGTCTCAATATCAATTAGTGCGACCTTGGTTGTAGTCGATCCGCCGTCAACACCGAGAATATATTCGCGTCCTTCTTTTGCCTTTCCTCTTTTTGAAGGAATATAATGAACGCGCTTTTCAGCTGTTTTAAGACTGCTGTATCTTCCAAAAGACAATTCATGCTTCTTGAAAAGATCATTTCCTTCAGGAAGCTGAGTTCCGAGAGTGGAAGCAAGAAGAGCCGCACCGAATGCTTCAAGATAAGAAGATTCTTCAGGAACTATAAATTCAATCAGAGGAAGTTTTTCTCTTACGAATTTTACGATATGTGCATTCTTAGTGAGTCCGCCTGAAAGAATTACCTTTCCGTCGGCGATTTTTGCTTTCTTAAGAAACTCAACTACTTTAACTGCCATAACATCGCTTAGCGAAAGAACGATATCGCCTTTGCTCGCTTCGCCTTTATTGAGTTTATGTGTACAATCGCTTTTCATGAAAACTGAACAGCGAGCTGAAAGCTTGTGTACTTTACATGAATCATGAACTCCGGAAATATCCGCAAGTTTCATGTCCATTCGGCCTAACTGCTGCTTGAAAAATTCACCGGTTCCGGACGCGCATTTATTGCCCGAAAAGCTTGTGATAATTTTTCCGTCAGAATCGATTTTATAAACAACGAATATCTCACCGCCGAGTGAAGCGACAGCATTAACTTCATAACCGAGTTCCCTTGTCGCTGTTTCCACACAGATTGATTCGAGTACATTATCGACATTTATTAAATGACGGCCTTCATGACCTGTGACAAGAGCCTTTACTCCCTTTGGAATGGCTTTGTCCGAAAGAAGCGATTTGAGAGTTTCGAGGAAATTACCCTCGTGCTCTTTGACTGCCGACCATACAATTTGTTTGCCCTTAAGCAGAACAAGCTTTATGCTCGACGATCCTATATTTATCCCGAGACTTTCCATTTATCCCCCTATTCAAAGAATTCCGCACGATACTGATTTTTGAGACTTGAGAGGGTCTTCCTCACACACTTCCGATAACGGTAATGCAGGGAAAAGAAATCCAAAACAGAGCCTTCGCAGACGATTAAACGTACAGTTTAGTGTCGAAAAAAGTATCAAAGCGTGAAGAAAGAATTTCTCCATTCTGAAGCCCATTTTTTTACGCAAGTTTATTATAGCAAGCATTTTATAAAGAAACAAAATAAGCATCCGGAATCATTTTGACGGTTTTTTAAATTAATTCTAAAAAAAATTGAAATTTGAAATATATATCGTATATTGATATCGTTATATGATATTTATTTCAGATATTGAGGCTATATGAAAAACTCTAACGACCCCAAAATACTCCGGGAAATTTATGCAGGATTTATCAGAATACACATACTTTATCACACAGCCAAGAGACCTTTTTACGGACAGGAACTTAAAGAAGAGCTCGAAGAACACGGATACAGCCTTTCTTATGGAACACTTTACCCTATGCTTGCAAATCTCGAATCAGAAGGCTATCTCGAAAGAAAAGATATAAATACCGAAGGTAAAATCCGCAAATATTACAATATAACTGATAGAGGAAGAATTCTTTACTCAAAGGTCACTGACAAACTGACCGAACTGAACAATGAAATTTTTAAATAATTGGAGGAGAAAATGAAGAAAACCATCAAACTAACGAAAAGAAGTGCAATAATATTCATCATTCTTTTCGGACTCGTAAGCCTATTCGCAGACATGAACTATGAAGGGGGAAGAAGCGTTGTCGGACAATTTCTGAAACTGCTCGGATCCAGCGCTTTTGCGATAGGTCTTGCGGCAGGTATCGGAGAATTCGCAGGATACGCATTGCGCTTCGTTTCAGGCTCTATTGCCGACAGAACACGCAAGTACTGGATATTCATAATAACAGGTTATACTCTGCAGTTATGCTCGCTTCCGATGCTCGCCTTTCTTGACGGATGGGAGCTCGCAGTAGCTTTTTTATTTTTTGAAAGAGTCGGAAAAGCAGTCAGAAAACCCGCACACGACGCCGTCATTTCCTTTGCCTCGACACACACCGGAAGCGGATTCGGTTTCGGACTTCATGAGGCAATGGATCAGATTGGAGCTTTTGTCGGTCCGGCTCTTTTCTCAATTCTGCTTTTTACAGTTAAATCCGGAACCGAAATTCAGACTTACAGAAACGGTCTCCTGCTTCTTTTCATACCGGCCGCGCTTGCGATAGGTATAACGGTAACAGCAAGATTTCTGTTTCCGCATCCTGAAAAATTTGAAATCAAATCAAAGACGCCCGAAATCTCAGGCAAAGGGTATTCGCGCCCGTACTGGATAATAGTTATTGCAGCCGGTCTTCTTGCAATGGGAATCACAGATTTTCCGCTCATAGGGCTTCATCTCAAAAAAACAGGCGCCTTCACGGAAGAAGCAATACCTTTGCTTTATGCGGGCGCGATGGCAATCGACGCAGCGGCAGCAATGTTCTTCGGCTTTCTATATGACAGAATCGGCATCAAAGCGCTAGCAGGTCTTTTTTTAGCTGAAATATTTACTGCTCCATTGGTTTTTCTGGGTTCATTTTATACAATTATCGCGGGCATGGCTCTCTGGGGAATCAGCGTTGGAACACAGGAATCCATTCTGAAAGCAGCAATTGCAGATCGTGTACATTCATCCAAAAGAGCCGGTGCATTCGGGTTATTCAACATGCTTTTCGGTCTGTTCTGGTTTGCCGGAAGCGCCCTTATCGGATTGATGTATGATAAAATGGGAGTTTACGCGGTTTCGGCTTTCTCAGTTGCTGTTCAGGGAACAGCATTTGTCTATTTCTTAAGAATATTCAGAACAGAAAGAAAGATTTAATCATTTATCATATAATTAAACGGCATAAGCTAATCAATATGCCGTTTAATTATAATCCTGCAAATTCAACATTAAATACAATTCAATCATATATTTTCTGTTGACTTATCAAATCGCCTGATACAACATAAGCATAATTAAACTGCTTTTAAAAAGGTGTTTGCTATGAAATTTATTCTCTGTATCTCAGCTTTTCTAGCCTTCTTTTCATGCGGAATATTCAAAAACGATTCTCTCTACAAGTCTAATGATGAATTCTTCCCGATCGGAGCTGCAATTGAACCCGACCAGCTCTCAGGTCCGGAATCAGAAATTCTGATAAAACATTACAACAGCATTACGGCAGAAAATGCCATGAAATATCTTTCAACAGAACCTAAAGAAGGTCAGTTCGATTTTACTCAGGCAGATAAGATAATGGCATTTGCCGACAAACACGGCAAATTAGTACGAGGTCACTGCCTCATATGGGATCATCCGACTCAGATCGCGGACTGGATGTTTCAGGATAAGGACGGAAAACCCGCAAGCAGAGAACTCATGCTTGAGAGAATGCGCAATCACATCCATAAGGTTGTCGGACGTTATAAAGGAAAAATTTTTGCATGGGACGTTATAAATGAACCGATTGACACTACGACAAATGACCAGCTGCGCCATTCCAAATGGTACGAACTGATAGGACCGGACTATATTGAAAAGGCATTTATTTTCGCACATGAAGCAGATCCGGACGCAAAGCTTTTCATAAACGAATTCAACACATTCGAACCCGAAAAAAACAAGGCTTATTTCAGGCTCATCAAAAGCCTGATCGACAAAAAAATTCCTATTCATGGGATAGGTCTGCAAATGCATATCAAAATGCAATATCCTTCAGTTTCAATGATTGAGCAGGCAGTTTTCAATCTTGAAGTTTTCGGTCTTGATCTGCATATAACCGAAATGGACATGTCTTTTTATGAAGACGAATATGGTGAATTCACTACACCGTCGGAAGAATATCTCGTTTATCAGGCGCACAGATACAAAGAGATCATGGACGTATTCAAGAAACATTCCGCTTCCATAAAAAATGTCACATTCTGGGGATTCCATGACGGTCACACATGGCTGACATCGTATCCCGTAAAAAGAAAAGACTGGCCGTTACTTTTTTCGGATAAGCTTGAACCAAAATGGGCTTTTTGGGCTTTGACCGATCCTTCAAAACTTCCTCCGAAAAAAGATCTTCCGCGGAAGGAAGCATCAACCTATAAAGCTAAAAAAGGTACCCCTGCAATTGACGGAAAAATTGATCCGGTATGGGATAAAGCCGAAGCTGTAACAACAAACATTTACCTGACAAACTATAAGGGAGCTACTGCGTCCATCAAAACCCTCTGGGACGAAAATAAACTCTACGTGCTGGCGGATGTCACAGATCCGCGATTAAGTGCCAAGGCAACCGAACCTTACATGCAGGATTCTCTTGAATTTTTCATCGATGAAAACAATGCAAAAGCAGGAGGATATCAGGATGAGGATTTCCAGTTCAGAATAAGCTATGAGAACAGAAAAACCGTAGGCGGAGGACATGCCCAGCCGGAAATGATACAGTCAAAAGCCGTCAGAACAAAAAAAGGCTATCTTATTGAAGCATCATTTACATTCCAAACTATAAAAGGTTCAGCCGGAACTAAAATCGGATACGAACTTCAGATCAACGATGATGCTGACGGCAGCGGAATCAGAAAATCAGTAACCAAGTGGAATGATCCGACAAATGACTCATACAAAAACACGAAGGGATGGGGTATTCTCGAAATGGTTGAATAATCAGGAATATTTCTCAATAATAGCATCCGCCGCACGGATTCCGTCGACGGCGGATGAAACTATTCCGCCTGCATAACCCGCTCCCTCTCCCACTGGATAAACATTGGTAAAACCCTCAGCAGTCATTTCCTTCGTTCTTTTTATTCTGACAGGAGATGAAGTCCGTGTTTCTGCGCCGATAAGAAAACCCTCATCAGAGAAACCCCTTATCATCGAATCAAAACGCCTGAGCCCGGCTTTCATTTCACAAACGACAAAATCTGGAAATACTTTCGCAAGATCTGAGCCGACACAACCGTTACGGTAAGAATTATCGGGAATGGACTTTGAAATTTTACCGGACAAAAAATCACAGGCGCGGACAGAAGGAGCCTTATAAGAATCAATGAAAGCCGATCGCTCAATCTTTCTTTGAAATTCTATAGCTTCAAGCGGCCCGCCTGCAATATCTTCAGGCTTAACAGAAACTACTACTGCCGAATTCGAGAATTTCATATCTCGCGCTGAATTACTCATACCGTTTACGCAGAGCATTTTTTCTTCCGAAGACGAATTGACGACGAATCCTCCCGGACACATGCAGAATGAATAAATTCCCCTTCCGGTTTTTGCGTTATTAAAGACAAGCTTATAATCAGCAGCGGGTAAATTATCAGCAAATCTGCCGTATTGAGATTTATTTATAAATTCAGCCGGATGCTCAATACGGCTTCCGACAGCAAAACCTTTTTTCTCAAGAATCATTTTGTGCGAAAGCATCTCATAAGTATCACGAGCCGAATGCCCAATCGCAAGAATCATTTCATCAGCGCAAAATTCTTCATTATCAGTTATAACTTTGATTTTTCCATCTTCAATGGAAAAATCATCGGCGCGTGTTGAAAAACGGACACATGATCCGGAACTTTCGACAAACAGACGAATATTTTTTACAATCTCACGAAGAACGTCCGAACCGACATGAGGCTTTGACTCGAATAAAATTTTTTCATGCGCGCCGAATTCAACCATCCGGCCGAAAAAGTATTCTATATCGCCGCGGTGAATTCTCGAAGTAAGTTTACCGTCAGAATAAGTTCCGGCTCCGCCCTCACCGAAAACCGTATTGCTTTCAGCATTTAGAATTCCTTCAGTCTCAAGAAGTTCAATGTCTCGCATTCTTTCTTCGGCTTTTTTTCCGCGCTCTAAAATGGTAACCGAAAATCCGGCGTCAATCAGCCGAAGAGCCGCAAAAAGCCCGGCAGGACCTGCACCGATTATCAGAATTTCCTTCTTCGTTTTTATTCTTTTTGTTATTTGATTTTCATTTTCAGTTTTTACCGTCTCTGAAAATCCGTGCGACAGCATCTTATCAGAATTAACGGCATCTGTTTCAACTTCCACGCGGTAATTGATTACAACTGCCGTTTTTTTTCTCGCGTCAACTGAACGACGGAGAATCTTTTTTATGGAAACTTCAAAAGAAAAAAGACCCTTCACGAATCCGCGGGGGTCATCTTTCATATCAGCAGGTATTGAAAACTCAACGGTAAATATCATTCAAAAATCTGAGTCGCGAAATAATCATCAAGAGTTTCAGCTCTGCGGATAAGCTGTACGCTTCCGTCTTCTTTAAGAAGAAGCTCGGCTGAACGGAGTTTTCCATTATAATTGAAACCCATTGCATGACCATGCGCTCCGGCGTCATGGATAACTATGAAATCACCGCTTTCAATTTCAGGAAGTTCGCGGTCTATGGCGAATTTGTCATTGTTTTCGCAAAGTGAGCCGACCACATCATATATTCTGTCACGAAGCTTGTTTTCTTTCCCGAGAACTGTTATGTGATGATACG
>Ga0209097_10001496_pt1 | contig 19914 bp, 15 predicted proteins | sample AD_UKC052_MetaG_FD_184419 | JGI IMG/M metagenome (GOLD analysis project Ga0209097, IMG submission 184419) | Active sludge microbial communities of municipal wastewater-treating anaerobic digesters from USA - AD_UKC052_MetaG (SPAdes) (version 2) | ecosystem: Engineered > Bioreactor > Anaerobic >... | reverse complement strand
ACTTAACCTCGCCAGTGAGGAGCAACTCGTAGGCTCATTATGCAAAAGGCACGCCGTCACTTCTTGCGAAGCTCCGACCGCTTGTAGGCGCACGGTTTCAGGTACTATTTCACTCCCTTGTTTAGGGTGCTTTTCACCTTTCCCTTACGGTACTGGTTCACTATCGGTGTCTGAGGAGTATTTAGCCTTACCAGATGGTGCTGGCAGATTCAGGCAGGATTCCTCCGGTCCCGCCTTACTCAGGATACTGCTCGTCCTCATCAATTTGTGCTTACGGGGCTATCACCCTCTATGGCTCAACTTTCCAGAAGATTTAACTTGATGATGATTTCTAAATGCAGTCCTACAACCCCGGATCGGCACGCCGACCCGGTTTAGGCTATTCCCTTTTCGCTCGCCACTACTTGGGGAATCACTATTGTTTTCTTTTCCTCCCGCTACTTAGATGTTTCAGTTCACGGGGTTGGCTCTCTTTCGAGTACTATACCTTCAGTATAGTGGGTTTACCCATTCGGAAATCCAGGGATATAATGCTTGTGTGCAGCTCCCCCCGGCTTATCGCAGCTTACCACGTCCTTCGTCGCCTCTCAGACCCAAGGCATCCACCATGCGCCCTTAGTTGCTTTAAAAAAATTAGAAACTAGAATTTGTTATTATTGTAGTTGTTACCCGACCACATTTCTTCAGACCAACCATAAAAAATCATGGTGATTATTCAAAAATTGTGATCAGTGTATGTTAGATACTCGTCTAACATTTTATTTTCCAATATGTCAAAGAGCTAGGCACAAAATACCAGGTACGAAGTACGAAGTATGAAGTACGTTGCTGATGTTCAGGTTATGAACCCACAGGCCTTTCGCCAACATCATTATCTAAAGAACTTTTTAATCTGCGGGTAATCCGTACTTCGTACTTCTTACTTCGTAGTTGTTTGTGGAGGATATCGGAGTCGAACCGATGACCCTTAGCTTGCAAAGCTAATGCTCTAGCCAACTGAGCTAATCCCCCGTGGTTTTAGCTCATAGCTTAAAGCTAACAGCCATTAGCTAACATTAAGTAGACCCGAGCAGATTTGAACTGCTGACCCCTACATTATCAGTGTAGTGCTCTAACCAGGCTGAGCTACGGATCTGTAATTGTAGCCCCCGTGTTACGGGTTACTATTTTAATTAAAAGAACTAACTTATTTAATGTCCCGGCCGGCTATCCGGTAAGGACAATGAAAGTTGTGGGAAACAATAGCAGGTAAGTGCTTGCTCTAAAAAGGAGGTATTCCAGCCGCACCTTCCGATACGGCTACCTTGTTACGACTTAGCCCCAGTCACCAGTTTTACCCTAGGCGGCTCCTTACGGTTACCGACTTTAGGTACACCCGGCTTCCATGGCTTGACGGGCGGTGTGTGCAAGGTCCGGGAACGTATTCACCGTATCATTGCTGATATACGATTACTAGCGATTCCAGCTTCATGGAGTCGAGTTGCAGACTCCAATCTGAACTGAGAAGTGGTTTTTGGGATTAGCTTCACATCGCTGTGTTGCAGCCCTTTGTCCACTCCATTGTAGCACGTGTGTAGCCCTGGGCATAAAGGCCATGATGACTTGACATCATCCCCTCCTTCCTCACGTCTTACGACGGCAGTTTCACTAGAGTTCCCAGCGTTACCTGATGGCAACTAGTGATGGGGGTTGCGCTCGTTGCGGGACTTAACCCAACACCTCACGGCACGAGCTGACGACAGCCATGCAGCACCTTACTGGCAGTGTATTGCTACAAAGATGGCTTTCACCACCGGTCTCCCAGCATTCTAGCCCAGGTAAGGTTCCTCGCGTATCATCGAATTAAACCACATGCTCCACCGCTTGTGCGGACCCCCGCCAATTCCTTTGAGTTTCAATCTTGCGATCGTACTTCCCAGGTGGGATACTTAATGCTTTCGCTCAGACACTTACTGTGTATCGCAAATGTCGAGTATCCATAGTTTAGGGCGTGGACTACCAGGGTATCTAATCCTGTTTGATCCCCACGCTTTCGTGCCTCAGTGTCAATAGATGTGTAGCCAGCTGCCTTCGCAATTGGTGTTCTATGTCATATCTAAGCATTTCACCGCTACATGACATATTCCGCTGACCTCCACAATATTCAAGACTGATAGTATCAATGGCAGTTTCCAAGTTAAGCTCGGAGATTTCACCACTGACTTACCAACCCACCTACGCACCCTTTAAACCCAGTGAATCCGGATAACGCTTGCACCCTCCGTATTACCGCGGCTGCTGGCACGGAGTTAGCCGGTGCTTATTCATATGGTACCGTCAGACGAGTTAGAAAACCCTTTTTTCGTCCCATATAAAAGAAGTTTACAATCCAGAGGACCTTCATCCTCCACGCGGCATGGCTGGTTCAGACTTTCGTCCATTGACCAATATTCCTTACTGCTGCCTCCCGTAGGAGTCGGGCCCGTGTCTCAGTGCCCGTGTGACTGGTCGTGCTCTCACACCAGTTACTGATCGCAGGCTTGGTGGGCCGTTACCCCGCCAACTACCTAATCAGCCGCACAGCCATCTTCAAGTGATAAATCTTTAACAACAAAGTGATGCCACTCCGTTGTACTATGGGGTATTAATCCAAATTTCTCTGGGCTATTCCCCGCTCGAAGGAAGGTTCTGTACGTGTTCCGCACCCGTTTGCCGGTCGCCATCAACTGTATTGCTACAGTCATGCTGCCCCTCGACTTGCATGTATTAAGCCTGCCGCTAGCGTTCATCCTGAGCCAGGATCAAACTCTCCATTGTAAATGATGTTTGATACTGACATGTTTTTATTCTCATTAGAAAATTTAACAGTGTCAAATCTAAATGTAAATTTAGCTTGACTTACCTATTTGTTTCTTCCCGAATTGCTTCGGAAAGAAGTGCTATTGTTTCCCAACTTTCAAAGATCTTTTGCCGTTTTACCAGCACCCCGTTTTTGATTGGGAGTGCAAAGGTAAGGGCTTTTTTATTTCTACCAAATTTTTCTTCATTTTTTTCGAAAAAACTTCAGAAGCTTTTGGACTGAAAATCAACTTGTTTAGTGAAGAACTGACCCGCTTTTTTGGAAGCGGACGGCAAAGGTAGGGGTTTGTTTATTACCAGCAAATTTTATTGCTGATTTTTCTTCAAAACTTTCTTCCTTTTATCCTTCAAAACCTTCAGAGAACTACCCGTTTTTTCAAGCGGGTTGCAAAGATAAGGGCGCCCTGTTTACTAACCAACGATTTTCACCAGAAATATCAACCCGGATTTTGAAATGCAGTACTGATGCAGGTTTTCAGCGAAAAAAACTTTGAAATTTTCTGCCCGAACCCTCCTTTTTAGGGCATTTACCGGACTTCTTACACCCGAAAATGGGCAAATCAGGGCTTATTCACAGCACTGTAAAAGTTCTGAATCGACGTCCGGCCCCCGAAAAAAATCAGTATAAACTACTACAAGTGAGCCCGATGACTCTTTTACAGTAAAGAAATGATCGGCGGAGAATTCAAAAAAACTGCAGGAAATGGCTTACTGATCAAAATAACCCACCGGATAATTGACCCGGATAAGAAATAACCCATGCGGCGGTACCGCAAAACTGGCTTTCGTACAATCCCGTGCCTCAATAATCGATCGGAATTCATCCAGATTGATCTTACCCCGCCCAACTTTAAGCATGGTGGCGGTCAGCGCCCGGACCATCCCCCTTAAAAACCGGTTACCTTTTACCCGATATACCAGGCAAGGGCCTTCCTCCACCCACTCACTGAGTTCCAACCGGCATTTAAAGGTCTTTACCTGCGTATTCCGCTTGGAAAAAGAAGTGAAGTCTTCATACTCCTTCAGGATGCATGCCGCTGCCTGCATGCGCTCCAGATCGATGTGGTAAGGGAAATAGTAGGCCCGGTCCTGCAGGAAGGGGTCCTTGGACCGATAGATAAAGTACTTGTATTCGCGGCTGACTGCATCAAATCGGCAATGTGCCTCCGCCCCCTTGGCGATTAGCTTATGCAATACAATATCGCGGGGCAAGATGGCATTCAGCTTATAGACAAACTGCGGATGCAACGTGCCGTCAAAGTCAAAATGAAAATAATTCTGCAAAGCATGTACCCCGGCATCGGTGCGGGAGGAACCCGTCAGACTGACCGGCTCCCGTTGTAATACGGCGATTGCTTTCTCCACTTCGGATTGTATCGTTACGGCATTTTCCTGTGACTGGAACCCACTGTAATCAGTGCCTTTGTATGCTATTTCCAGGAAGTAACGGGACATGTAACAGATAGTAGTTAGTAGATAGTAGTTAGGAGTCAACAGCCTTGAACCTGTTCAATACTCAACGTATGATGGCCTTGAACCGATTGATATAATAGGGATCTTTTAATTCGGATTCAAGGGTGGCAAAAGCGGCTTTGTCGGCTGTGTATTTATAGGCCGCATCAAAGAAATTGTACTTGGCCTCATCGTTGAGGAATAAAGCACTCAGATTCTTCAACTGCGCAGCCGTAAAACATTTCTGCCTGAAATATTTCTTCGCCTGGCTGATCATCTCCTCATCCCCTTCTGATGCTGCCATTGATTTACGAAGGGCAAAAAAATCGGCCTCAGTAGCTGTCTCCGCACAGGGAGCTGCCGCCACCGTTTTATCAGCCGGCTTATCCGCCGGTACAACCGGTTGCTCTTCTGCTTTCACTTCCGCCACCGGCTTAACGGGTTCTGCGGGTTTTGCTTTTTCTTCAACCACCGGAGTTTTTTCGTCCGGCTTGGTTGCTGTAGCCTGAATTTCTAAAAACTTCTTTTCAACTTTAGGTGTTTCTTTCACCAGGGCTACCACCTGCTTCGGATTTGGAATCAGTAAACGAATAGTATCAATCTTCCCTCCTTCCCATGTATCCAAAAACACCAAACCAAACCCTTCGGTGGTTGAACTCTCTGATCGTTTGGTTACGACTGAACGTTTATACAGCACTTCTGTCACAGCTTCGGTTTTTACCGGGCTATTATCCACGGGAATTACTTTTTCCTGATCAGGTGCCAATTTCGGTTCTTCTTTTTTTGTTTCATTGACAACCGGGGGAACAACCGATGCTTTTGTTACAGTATCAGGAATGACGGGTGATTTTATTTCCGGTTCCTTCACGACAATGACCGGCTCCTCCTTCTTTTCATCCTTACTAACAACAATCGGTTCGGCTTTTGCCGGAATGGCTTCAATTTTTACCGGGGGAACTTCTTCTTTTTTCTCAGTGATTAATTTGGGAGTTTCCACCACCGGGACAATTGCCACCTGCTTCGGGTCCTCGGTTGCAACTGGCATTTGGGGTTCTGTTTTAGGCTGTTCTATGGCCACCGCATCTGGTTTGACCACCGGCTTTATCTCCTCTGCTTTGGGTGCCGGAGGATTTTCCCGCAGAGAGGGATCTCCGGTGGCTTTGGATAAAAGTTCAGTAAATGGAGAAACTTGTTTTCCCGCCGTTGCCTGTAGCTGTACGGCCACTGGAACTGTTTCTGAATACTGTACTGTCAGGCGCTGCAAGTCAAAAAGTCCCCACCCCTTTTCTCCAAAATCCTTCAACAGAAATCCATGATCCTTCTGTTCCGTCCTGACCGTAAATACCTGTTCGCGAATGCCTGGTTTAATAAAACCAATTGTGATAGTATAAGTAGTATCAACCAAACGAGATAGAATCAGGTAGCCGCTGGCAGATGAAGAATGTACTTTCCCATTCAGCTTTAAAAAAAATGGCTGCGCAGGTTCTGCCTGCAGGTACATAAAATACACTTTCTGGGCAGATGCGGTCATAAAAAAAACCGCCAGCACTATCAAAAAGATAAATCGTTTCATACAACCTGATTGGTTCGTAACAAATTTAACTGAATTGGGGGAATATTAGGGAATGGTAAATAGTAAATGGAAAATAGGAAATACAGAGTAGCCTGTCCTTCCCGCCTGTCTACCGTAGTTTTAACGCAGGTAGGAAGCGAAGTGAGGGAGAGGGGCGGAACACAAGGACTTGTTAAAGCTGGTAACCTTCCATCCAAAAAGCATGTCTGATGGCAGGCGAATCACCTAATTTTGCCGCCTAAATTCAACTATTATTTATGAAGAAAGTATTGCTTTCCGTTCTTTTTCTCCTGGCTGGAATTACCATGATGGCACAGCCCAAACCACCGGCTGATACGGCCTGGAAAAAAGAATACCGGGAAACGGCCACCCGGATCAATAATCTGGTGCATACCAAACTGGAAGTAAAGCCGGACTTCAGCAAATCATGGCTTTATGGAAAAGCCTGGATCACCCTGAAGCCCCATTTCTACGCCACCGACTCGCTGACCCTCGATGCAAAAGGAATGGAGTTTAAAAAAATCACCCTGCTGAAAGGGACGAAACAATTGCCCCTTAAATACACCTATAATGACTGGCAACTGAAAATTCAACTGGATAAAACCTACAAAGCCAGTGAATCCTATACGGTATATATAGAGTACACGGCCAAGCCGGATGAGTTTGAAGAAAAGTATGCTAAGGGCGCCATGCTGGGCATCAAAGGCATGTATTTTATCAATCCCAAAGGAGAAGATAAAAACAAACCCACCCAGATCTGGACACAGGGTGAAACTGAATCCAGTTCCGCCTGGTTCCCTACGATAGATAAAACCCAGCAAAAAACCACCCAGGAACTGACAGTAACCGTAGATAATAAATACGTGACCCTGAGTAATGGTAAACTGATGTCACAAAAGAAAAATGCGGATGGCACCCGGAGCGATTACTGGAAAATGGACCTGCCCCACTCCCCTTACCTGTTCTTCCTCGGGGTGGGTGATTATGCAGTAATTAAAGACAGCTGGAGAGGCAAGGAAGTAAATTACTATGTGGAAAAGGAATATGCCTCCGTTGCGAAGAAGATCTTTGGTAACACCCCGGAAATGATGAGCTTCTTTTCAAAAATTACCGGCGTGGATTTCCCCTGGATTAAATATTCCCAGATCACCGGACGTGATTATGTGGCAGGTGCTATGGAAAATACCACCGCCACCATTCACCAGGAAAGTGCCCAGCAGGATGCGCGGGAACTGGTGGATGGCAATAACTGGGAAGGAACCATTGCGCACGAGCTTTTTCACCAGTGGTTCGGTGACTATGTAACCGCAGAAAGCTGGAGTAACCTGACCGTTAACGAGTCCTTTGCGGATTACAGCCAGACCCTGTGGGACGAATACAAATATGGAAAAGATGCCGGAGATGCTGAAAATTACCAGGGCATGCAAGGCTACATTATGAGCGGCAGTGATAAAAAAGACCTGGTCCGTTTTCACTATAAAGACCGGGAAGATATGTTTGATGCGGTGAGCTACCAGAAAGGTGGACGTATCCTGCATATGCTGCGCACGTTTGTAGGTGACAGTGCTTTTTTTAAATCGCTGAACAATTACCTGACGACGAATAAATTCAAATCTGCGGAAGCACACCAGCTGCGCCTGGCCTTTGAAGAAGTAACCGGACGTGACCTGAACTGGTTCTTTAACCAATGGTATTTCGGCAGCGGACATCCGCAGGTGGATATTAGTTACCAATACAACGATACCACGGGTATTGCCAACATAATCGTAAAGCAAACCCAGAAAACCAAACTCTTCACCCTGCCCCTGGCCATTGATGTCTATACCGGTGCGGAGAAAACCCGTTTTAATGTATGGTCAAAAAATGCGGCCGATACATTCAGCATCCCATACAAGACCCGTCCGGACCTGATCAATGTGGATGGCGATAAAGTGATGTTATGGGTAAAGAAAGACGCCAAGACCCTGGATAATTATATTCACCAATATAAATATGCCGGTAAATATATGGATCGCCGCGAAGCCATTGATTTTGCCGCAAAGAACCAGACGAATCCAAAAGCAGTTGATCTGCTGAAAACCGCGCTGAATGACCCTTATAAAGGACTTCGCGGATTTACCATCAGTAAACTGGACCTGAAGAAAGACGCCGTAAAAAAAATGGCAGAGCCTGTACTGGCTGATATGGCAAAAAATGAAAAAGCAGCTACCGTAAAAGCGTCGGCGATTGACCGCCTGGCTGAATTTGGCAAGAAAGAATATACAGACCTGTTCAAAGCGGCGGTAAATGACTCGTCCTACTCTGTGGCCGGGAATGCCCTGAATGCATTGATCAGTGTTGACCCTGAAGCCGCCGCGCCAATTGTAAAGAAACTCTCCGGGACACCCATGAAAGGAATTTTACAGTCTGTGGTAATGAGTGAGATTCTCAAGTCAGGGGATGAATCAATGGCCGATCAGATCATCGGTGATTTCTCAAAAATGCCACTCGGACAGGGAAAATTTGAAGCCTTGAACGGCATGACCACTTACCTGGCCGCGATAAAAAATACAGAAAAGATAAAATGGGGTGTGGATGAAGTGGTGAAGTTCCGCGAACAAGTGCCGGAAAACTTCCGCAGTCAGACCGATCCTTTTATCAACAGCATGGTGCTGAAAGGCATCCTGGCCGCCAAGGGCAAACAATTAAAGGAAACACCGGATGATAAAGCGCTGGCTGAACTGGTGGAATATATCAAGGCCAAGTTGCCTGAGGCGGATAAGAAAGGATTCTGAGGAAGTAGTGAGTAGTGAAATGTCATTAAAGTAAAGTGCCCTCCGAAAATCGGAGGGCACTCTTATTTGTAAAGTATTTTTTATTCTATCAATTGATAAATATTCTTAAGAGGGGCTGTTGACTACTAACTACCGACTACTTTCTACCGACTAGCTTACCAGCTGCCGCTGGCACCACCACCGCCTCCGCTTCCCCCACCAAAGCCTCCAAAACCACCGCCACCACCGCCACCGGACCATCCACCACCGCCTGACCAACCACCACCGCCAAAACCTCCTAATCCGCCAAATCCGCGATACCCGCCACGGGAGACATAGGTTCCCCCCTTCCCACCACCGCCAAATACCAGGATCAGTATAATGACAATAAAGATTATCATACCTGTTGAAATGCCCTTCTTCTTGGAACCGTAGTTTGCCGACGGTTTATACTCGCCTGCGGACGCTTTGATAATGGCATCTGTTCCCTTATCTAAACCCCGGAAATAATTATTTTCCTTGAATGCAGGAACGATCTCCTCATCAATTATATGTTTTGCCGTAACATCCGGCACTGCACCTTCCAAACCATAGCCTACTTCGATCTTTATTTTTCGGTCGTTCTTCGCTACCAGGATCACGATCCCGTTATTCTTATCCTTAATACCAACGCCCCACTGCCTGACAATCTGCAAAGCCACTTCATCTACCGAATAGCCCCCTATGGTGGGTATTATGACCACCGCCACCTGATTGGAGGTGCTATCGTCAAAAGCGACTAGTTTGTTTTCCAGGGTCTGACGTTGTGCATCAGTCAAGGTGCCAGTAAAATCGTTTACCAGCCTGGGGGGATTGGGTTTTGCAGGTACGATCTTATCAATCTGAGCGGATGCCCAGATTGATAAGATCATAGAAATTGTCAGTAGGAGATTCTTCATGTTGATTAACGGCCAAACACGATTTCGTCGGGCAGCTCATTTTTATCGGTTTCCTTATCATAAGGGAAATGCGTTTGCAAAGCATCCCCTATCTGGATCACGGCATCACCAATGGCTTTCGCATAATTATCAGCGTTAAACTGTGCCAGCATTTCCTTCACTACATTGTCCCAATATTCAACGCCCACTTTTTGATGGATACCTTCGTCTCCAAAGACCGCAACCTGCCGGTCCTTAATGGCGACATATACCAATGTAGCGTTACGTTCTTCAGTCTGGTTCATCTTAAGGCTGAAAAATATCTCCTGGGCCCGGTCAAGTGCATTCATGAAACGACAGCGGCTTTCCACAAAAACCCTGACCTCACCGCTTGTGCGTTGTTCGGCATGCCTGATCGCTTTGACGATAAGCCGGTTGCTTTCCTCGTCTAAAAGAGATTTCTTCTTCCAGAAAAAAAAGTTCACTAAGTTTTATTTTAATTAGTTGAAATCAACTTTAGTGTCTTCAGACCCTTCTGGCGCTTTATAGTTGTCTTTTTGTTTGAAGCCAAACCAACCGGCGATCATGCTGGAAGGGAATCGTACAATTTTCTGATTGTAGTCTGTGATCGCATTGTTCCAGTCATTCAAAGCCACTGTTACACGGTTCTCTGTACCTTCCACCTGGGCCTGCAGGTCCCTATAAAGCCCTGTAGCCTGTAATGTCGGGTAAGCTTCAATGTTGATATTCAGTGCAGAGCGACCGATCGCATTCAGCTGGCGGTCAGCTGCTGCTACTTGTTCGGGGCTTGAACCCTCACTAATATTCGGTACACGGGAACGCATCTGTACAATTTTGATCAGCGTCGTGTCTTCGTTTTTAGCCGCTCCTTTGATTGTGTTTACCACGTTCTCATAAAGCTTGGCTTTCCGATTGTACTGGGTCTGCACCAAACCCCATTTGCCTTTAATATCCGTTTCTGCGGAGGCTAAGCCATTCCGGACATTACAGCCCCATACGAATAACATCAGAAACAATGCAACTATTCCAAGTAAGAATACATTACGGGTTCCTTTCATTTTACTGAGTTTTTGATTTGATACTAAAATTAGTGCTTTTGGGAAATACAGGAGGGGATTTTCGGTAAGTAAAACTAGATTGCCGGTAAAAGGCCCTGCGGGGGCGGCAAAGAGTTCAAATGAGGAGAAAAAAGAGAAAAGAGGGCGTGATTAGGTTAAAGCCACTCAAAGATTTAAACGCTGAAACTTCTAAAACACTTAGCCACCGCGGGTTGGTAAACGACTCTCCAAATTAATTAAGGCCTCTCATTTAACTCTTTTTCTCCTTTGACCTCTTTGCCAAAAAAAACCTCCCCAAAAGGAAGGTTTCAATGCTATTTGTGTCGTCCCGCTTTGAGGACTACGAACTTCTAACTACTATCTACTAACTAGCCCTGTACAGCAGCAATTCCAGGCAACACTTTCCCTTCAAAGTACTCCAGCATCGCCCCACCACCCGTGGAGACGTAGCTGACTTTGTCTGTAAAGCCGAACTGGTTAACTGCTGACACGGAATCACCACCTCCCACCAGGGAGAAGGAGCCGTTTTGGGTGGCTTCTGCAATAGCTACAGCAACAGCCTTGGTACCTTTCTGGAATTTTTCCATTTCGAAAACGCCCATCGGACCGTTCCAGAGAATGGTGCGGGATTTGTGGATCACTTCGGCGAAAATACCTTCAGCTTTTGGACCGATATCCAGTCCCATCCAGCCATCAGGAATGGCGTCGCTGGGACAAATTTTTGTGTTGGCATTGGCATCAAACTTATCGGCAATCACGGAATCTTCGGGCAGGTGGATACTCACGTTGCGCTGTTTGGCTTTTTCCAGGATTTCAAGAGCCGTTTGCAAACGATCCTCTTCGCAAAGTGAGTTACCTATTTTTCCGCCACGGGCTTTCATAAAGGTGTAAGCCATGCCACCGCCGATGATGATATCAGTGGCTCTTTCGAGCAGGTTCTCGATAATTAAAATTTTATCGCTCACTTTGGCACCACCGATGATGGCAACAAAGGGTTTTTCTGCCGCATGTAATACTTTCTCGGCGCTGCTTACCTCTCCTTCCATCACATAGCCAAAGAGTCTTTTTTCCGGCTGGAAGAATTTAGCAATCACGGCAGTGGAAGCATGAGCCCGGTGGGCTGTACCAAAGGCATCATTTACCCAAACATCACCCAGGCGGGCCAGTTTACCGGCAAAAGCTTCGTCACCCTTTTCTTCTTCTTTATAAAAACGTAAGTTTTCCAATAACAACACTTCACCGGGGCGGAGCATACCGGTAGTCAGCCAGGCCTGTTCCCCGATGCAGTCATCTGCAAACAAAACGCGTGTCCCGCCCAGCAGGTCACTGAGGTGTTTTATCAGATGCTTTAAAGAATATTTTTCTGTGGGGCCGTCTTTCGGGCGACCCAGGTGGCTCATCAGGATCACACTGCCGCCGTCGTTCAGAATTTTTTTAATAGTAGGAATAGCAGCCCGCATCCGGGTGTCGTCGGTAATTTCATACTTGTCATTCAGGGGCACATTGAAGTCAACACGAATCAGGGCTTTCTGATTCCGGAAATCATAAGCAGTAAATTTTGACATAGTTGTAATATTAAGTTGAACGAATCAGGTTAATGCGGCTGCATTCTTTGCCGCTCTGCTTCCCGGAAGAGGATATGACCAGCGACGGTGGACATCACTTCATCAGTAACATCCTTGCCCCCTTTCAGGTTCGTGCGGATGGCTTCAATCGTGTATTTCGGTCCGAAGGGAATGCCCCACCAGCCGAATAAAAAACTGATCACCGTAAAAGGCCAGGACCGGTAAGATCTGCTTTCCCCTTTCCGGATCATATAAACATCAGACGTGCGTTTAAATGTTACGACTCCGAAGGACAAGGTGTAGGCAAAAAAAATAAACCGGGACCCATTATCGCCTTCCCCCTGTAATTGACGGGCGGAAAGGCCTTCAATATTCTTAATCTTCATTATATCCAGCGCTGAAGGTCCGGGAACGGACATAAAGCAACGCTTCCGCGTTTACTTTATGTCGCTCCGGTATCCCTTCGGATTACTTACTAATCAGTTTTGCAAAGAAGTTAACGGTACGTACGAGCTGGCTTACATAGCTCATTTCGTTATCGTACCAGCTAACGGTTTTCACCAGTTGTTTGTCACCCACGGTCATTACTTTGGTCTGGGTGGCATCAAACAGGGAACCGAAACTGGTGCCGATGATATCACTGCTCACGATTTCATCTTCGGTATAACCGAATGATTCGTTGGCGGCAGCTTTCATGGCGGCATTAATTTCGTCTGCAGTCACGCTCTTATTTAAGATAGTGGTCAATTCGGTCAGTGAACCGGTGATGGTTGGTACACGCTGGGCGGCACCATCCAGTTTACCTTTCAGTTCGGGCAGAACCAGTCCGATGGCTTTGGCGGCTCCGGTTGAATTCGGAACGATGTTCGCGGCAGCGGCACGGGCACGGCGCAGGTCACCTTTGGCATGCGGAGCATCCAGTGTGTTCTGGTCATTGGTGTAGGCGTGGATAGTGGTCATGAAACCGGCAGCGATGCCGTACTTTTCATGTAACACTTTGGCCATTGGCGCCAGGCAGTTGGTGGTACAGGAAGCACAGGAAATGATGGTTTCGCTGCCATCCAGGATTTCGTGGTTTACGTTGAATACAACGGTTTTCAGTTCACCGGTAGCGGGGGCAGAGATCACCACGCGTTTAGCGCCGGCGGTCAGGTGAGCACCGGCTTTAACTGCATCGGTGAAGAAACCGGTACATTCCAGTACCACGTCCACATCATGAGATCCCCAGGGAATCTGGGAAGGATCTTTCTGCGCGTAAATTTTCAGTACATCTCCGTTTACAGTGATGTTGTCTTCGCCAGCTTTCACATCGGCGTCAAAACGGCCTTGTGCGCTGTCGTATTTCAGGAGGTGGGCAAGCACTTTGGGACTGGTCAGATCGTTGATCGCAACTACATCAATACCTTCCATGTTGTAAATCTGGCGGTAAGCCAGGCGACCGATGCGGCCAAATCCATTGATAGCAACTTTAATTGTGCTCATAGTGCGTGAGAATTTTAAGGTTATAAATTTTCGGCCTGGGGCCGCCGGTGCCGGGCTTTCGCTTCACTCAAGCTGACAATCTGTAAAAGAAGACTGTCGTACTCAGGTAACACCGTTTTTTTATTAGCGGGGCGAAGTTACACCAATAGGCGGGAAAAGGGGGGCAAAAAGGAGGTTGATTTTGACCCGGTGAGAACCTGATTGAAATTTGTGGAAAACCGGGTCAAAAACATTTGGCAGGAAATCCGAATCGGCCTATCTTTGCCGTCCTGAAAAACAGAAAGGAAGTGTTAAAACATTGAAATTCTGTTTGTAAGGAAAACCTCCGGTAAGAATCTGATGAGAATGTCCTTTTCTCATCGCCCTCGAGGCAAAGAAACTTACCAAAGAAAGCTCGGGGCCTTCGGCCTCCGTAGCTTTAGCAAAGGAGGCCCGTTCGTCTAAGGGTTAGGACACCACCCTTTCACGGTGGTGATACGAGTTCGAATCTCGTACGGGCTACAAGGCCTCTCAGCGATAGCTGGGAGGCTTTTTTATTTGTCCGCAAACGGAGCTTGCTCCAGTTTGTGGGCAAATAAAAAAGCCGTCAGACGCGATAGCGGCTGTGGAGGCCTTGGGTAAATCAAATGCGAAAGAGATCATGAAATAATCTCGTACGAATACAAAATTATCCCGCAAAGGACACAAAGAAATGGGAGTCTTTTTTTATGAGACTATAAAAGTTCAGGGCTGCAGAAAAAGCCCCCTTCTCGCTTCTAGCTTCTTGCCTCTCGCTTTCCGTTGCTTCACACAATAATCCCCTCATATACTTAGTTATTCAATATATAACATTAGCATGCTTACCTATCCGATTCAACTGTTGCTTTTCTCCTGGCTGTTTCTATTTCCTGTAAAAGAGACGGGAAAAGTGATTGCGATTAAAGATGGTGATACCATCGAAGTACTCCTGAATGGTAAAGTTCAGCGGGTTCGTTTTGGCCATATCGATTGTCCGGAAAAAAACCAGCCCTATGGAACAAAAGCCAAAGGATTCACATCGGAAAAATGTTTTGGGAAAATGATCACGCTCTTGCATAGCGGTCAATATGACCGGAACAAGCGCTTGATTGCAGAAGTGATCATTCCTAATGGAGATACCCTGAATCGCGAACTGGTAAAAGCCGGACTGGCCTGGCATTATAAGAAGTACTCGGCTGATTCAACATATAGTCTGCTGGAGAACCGAGCCCGGATGGCGAAAAAGGGTTTGTGGGCGGAGAAGGAGCCGGTGGCACCGTGGTTGTGGAGAAGCAGAAAGCAGTCGGCGGTAGGCAGTAGGCAGTAGGCAGCCCATTCTAAGAATGTTGTTCTTAAGCTGCCAGACATCTTCCCTTCTACCTAATTCCTAATTCCTATTTCCTATTTCCCATTTCCTAATACCTATTTCCAAATTCCTAGTTTCCCTGCAACAACTTCGTTCCTTTTAACTGCACATCGCCGGATCCTTTTACATTGATCATATTTCCTTTGATTTCGACATCACCATTCTTTCTGAGAATGATCATTGCGCTGCCAACTTTAAAAATAATCTGGTCGCCGGCTTCGAAGGTCAGTTCCTTGCCGGCTTTGAGCAGGTAGCGGGTACCGATGCTGCTGGTAAACTCCTTGCCCACATTCATCAACCTGTTTTGGCCATTGTTTTCAGAAAAGTCCCTGGTGACATTCAAGATACGATTCAGACCAATAGTTTCGAAGAGGTCCTTTCCGATATTCACTGACCGGTTATTTCCAATGCTTTCAATATAATCTCTCCCGATGGTCAGTGTCTTGTTAGTCCCGATGGTTTCAGATAAATTCACGCCAATCGTAATATTGGCCGTGTTGGCCGCAGTAAAAGTAAAATTCCGGCCAGTTTGAATGACCATGTCCGCTCCGGTTGTAATTGAATAATTACCTCCCACTACATCCTGACGATTGGCCTGGGTAGTAATTTCAAGATTACTTCCCTGCACTTCAACCACTGATTTCAATGCTGCCAGTTCTGCTTTCAGTTGTGCCAGTTGCCGGCTCATTTCTGTCAGTTGTTTCTGCAGTTCCTGGACCGTCTGGGCAGAAAGAGAAGTAACCGATAGGATGAATACTAAAGTGCAAACAAATTTGATAACCGATTTCATGGTGAAGGTATTTTTGATTGAATGTACATATTAATTCAACAGTCGGGAGCCCACTCCCCACTCCCCATTCACCACTCACAACTCACCACTCACAACTCACCACTGACAACTCACCACTGACCTTCTATACCCGAAGTAACCCAGCCTTCCACAAACCATTCACCGGCTTATTATCCCAGAACAATTCAAAATCTTCGTGGCCGGCTTTTTCATAATCGGCCATGACTTCTTTAAGAGTCAGCGTTTTGGGATGGGTAATATTCAATTTTGGCAGTAATTGCAGCAGCCATTCCCCTTTGTCGGGATCCACACTGATTGTATGCGTGCCTTTGAGGGTCTGGAAACTCAGCGACATTACTTCCCATTTCGCACCCTTTTTTGACTTCTGGATAATTTCAGAAGCAGGTTGTTTTCCGGTAAACAGGATACGACTATTGGGATTACTATTCAGTTCAGGTTCTTCAATAGCCTTCTTAATAAAATCAGGGGCGATATTGGTCCTGGGCACTTTGAAATCAAACCACTTATCGTGTGAGAAATCAAAACAGGTGCCATGCATATAATTCAGCAGGGCTTTCTTTAACCCGAAACCAAAAGATTCATGATCAGCTCCCGTCAGGTCAATATGCGGAACATCATTATTGGCGAATGTGCCCAGTACGCTGCTTTGTTTACGGACCTTGTATTTATCGGGATCCAGTCCGATGGGACTATGAGCCGTCATGGTAAATAAATGCCAGAAGGCAGATTGCAATACACCTGTTTCAAATAACTGGCGGACCATTTCCAGGGAGTCGATGGTTTCCTGTTCGGTTTGTGTGGGAAAACCATACATCAGGTAAGCATGTACCATAATCCCGGACTCGGTCAGGTTGCGGCAGACTTTCGCCACCTGTGAAACCGTGATGCCTTTATCAATCAGTTTTAACAAACGGTCCGATGCGACTTCCAGCCCGCCACTGACAGCGATACACCCGGAAGCTTTTAACAACAGGCAAAGATCAAGTGTGAAACTTTTTTCAAACCGCACATTGGTCCACCAACTGACTACCAGGCCGCGGCGGATAATCTCGATGGCCAGCGATTTCATGAGGGAAGGCGGTGCCGCTTCATCTACAAAATGAAATCCGTTCTGACCGGTTTGCGCAACCATTTCTTCCATCCGGTCCACCAGCAGGGAGGCTGCTATGGGTTCATAATTTTTAATATAGTCAAGCGAAATATCACAAAACGTGCATTTGCCCCAATAGCAACCATGTGCCATGGTGAGTTTATTCCAGCGACCATCGCTCCAGAGACTGTGCATCGGGTTCACCACTTCGATCGCGGAGATATATTTATCCAGCAACAGGTTGCTGTAATCAGGTGTACCTACCTGACCCTGTTTGTAATCCGTACAGTTTTTATTATTGATATAAACCACTTTGCCTTTCACCAGGGTAAAAGCTCTTTTCAACTCATCCACTGTCTTACGACCCTGCATATGTTCCCATAATTGTTCCAGTGGGGCTTCCCCATCATCAAGGGTGATGAAGTCATAAAATTCAAACACGCGGGGATCGCTGAGTGAACGCAGTTCGGTGTTGGCAAAACCACCACCCATAGCCACTTTACATTCCGGGTAATGTTCTTTTGCCCATTGACCACAGCGAAGGGAGGTATAGAGATTCCCTGGAAAAGGGACGGAGATCGCCAGCAGAGAAGGCCGGATTTTATCCATCTTTTCCTGCAGGATAGTAATGAGTACGGTATCCAGGTAAGTGTAAGGCGCTTTTAAGGCAGCATACAATTCATCAAAACTGCTGGCGGACCGGCCCAGGCTTTCTGCATAGCGACTGAAGCCAAAATGTTCATCAATCGTTTCTTTGATCAGATCACTCAGATCCTCCAGGTACATCGTAGCCAGGTATTTGGCCTTATCCTGAATTCCCATAGAGCCGAAAGCCCATTTGAGGTCTTCGGCCTGAGCAAAGCGGCCGGCTTCGGGCAAAAAATTACGCCCGCTGATAAGGTGGGCCAGTGTATTGCGTTTGCCTTGCAGGAAGAGGATTACGTCATCGATCGTGCGGATATAATCCACCTTCATGGCGAGGATGCGGCTGATATTCTCAGAATAGTCCCCTCCCTTTTTTCCGATTTCCTCAAACAATTGTACCAGTCCAGCTTTTGAAAAAACCGCCAGGGTCACTTCAATGCCCAGATCTGCCTGAACGGACGGGATATTCTTTGTATTGAAAAACCCTTTGAGATAAGCCGTCGCCGGATAAGGCGTATTTAATTGGGTAAATGGAGGAGTGATGAGGAAGACCGGCTGCAAATGGCTGATGTTTTGACAAAGGTAGCGAGAAACAGTCAGTAGTCGGGAGCCTGCCTGCCGGCAAAGGCAGGTCGGGAGTCGGCAGTCAACAGCCCCTTCTAAGGACTAAAGTCTGGCAATTCATGTTAATGTTTGCCGCGGCGGAGCAGGAGTTCGGCTTCTCTTTCCTCTGCCTCGGGATGCGCATAGGCGTGCAGCAGCCAGCACCATTCATCGGGATAATGGCTACGGAGGATGCGGTAGTACATATCACCGCCCCAGCCGAGGCGGATATCGCCTGCGGCATCGGACTGAACCATTTTGGATAAGAGCGTGAGCTGCTCCATATACTTGTAAATGTTCGAACGGTGTTGTTCAAGGGTTTGTTTTAAAAACGGGACTTCACGGAGATGGACACGTAATACTTCCAGCTCAAATTCAGCACTGGCGCCCCAGTACTCATTCCAGAGTGCCTGGAAACTTCCGGTTTGATACCGAAAATAGTAGCCGAGCCGGACGAGGGATACAAGACTACGGCAGGCAGGCTGCATGGCATCCTGCAGACTGAGTTGCTCCTCCAGGGAAAGACTCACCACGCTGGCCGGACTGGTTTCCTTCGTAATAACAGTAGTGCTGTAAAAGTGCTTTTGCATACGGTATTTATTTACGATACAAAAAAACAAGGGCAGACCGCCGTCTATTGGAGGTCTGGCAGAAAACTGAAAAAAATTAAAATTGCGGGGATTTCTCCAGAATGGGCAGGAGTTCGGGAGGCAAGGTGGCCACTTCCCCCTCCCCCATACAGGGTAGGAAACGGGTGGCTTTATACAGCACCGCCCGGGTGGCTTTTAGTTTTTCGGCCAGTAGAAAAAACAGGTGTTCGCCGATCGTCACCTGCTCAATCACATGATACACTTCCCCTTCCCGGATTTTATCGGCGGGACGTAATCCGTCAGGTTGCAGAGGATGGAGATTGTCGATACAAAGTACTCGCATAACATAAGTTTGGATGAATAAGAAGATAACGGATACAAACTTATGAGGGAACACCGCCGCCTATTGGAGGCCTCAATACTGTTCCAGCGATTCTTTTAATTGCTGCTGAATTTCTTTTTTCAGGGAAGCCGGACTGAGTACACGGCAAAGAGGCCCCATGGATAGAATACGCTGATGAAGTTCGTGGGTAATATGTACCTGTAACTCGAGCGTACAGGACTTACTGTTTGTTTCGAGGATTTTCTGGGAATGATGCAGTGGATCCAGCGCCACCAGTTTATGATAAGGGGCTTTAATGCGGAGCCTGACCAATGAGGGTTCCCCGTCATTATCGATAATACCTACCGCATGCCGCAGGTAAATATCCGGGTTAAAGGATTTTTTCAGTTTTTTTCGTTCACCGGTCAGCTGTAATTCATGGATCCGGTCGAGGGCGAAAGTGAGAAAGCTATCCCGCTCTTCCACCCAGGCCACCATATACCAGCGGTTTTTTTGTTCCCGCAACAATGCCGGCAGCGCGGTGTACGATTTGATTTCATTCTTGTAAATATTTTCATAGGTGAAACGGATCAGCTCCTCCTTCTTTAATGCAGCAGATAGTTCGGCCAGCCACTCATAGCCTTTGAGTGATACCGGTTGTTCGAACTGTATTTTCTTAGACAGGAAAGGATCTTCCAGGTCAAGTCCAATCTGCAGGCTGGCGTCAATCCGTTCCACGGCCGCTTTAAAATTGGCAAACAGGGGTACTTCTTTATACTGGAAAAGCAACAGGGCCGCATACCGGATGGCCTCCCACTCTTCCGGCTCAAG
>Ga0209097_10001495_pt1 | contig 19921 bp, 7 predicted proteins | sample AD_UKC052_MetaG_FD_184419 | JGI IMG/M metagenome (GOLD analysis project Ga0209097, IMG submission 184419) | Active sludge microbial communities of municipal wastewater-treating anaerobic digesters from USA - AD_UKC052_MetaG (SPAdes) (version 2) | ecosystem: Engineered > Bioreactor > Anaerobic >... | reverse complement strand
ACCTGTCCACCGGAAAAATAAGTCCTTCTATTGCAATGCCTGTTAAGCAACTTCGTGGTTTTAAGAAAGTTAAGCTGAAGGCAGGAGAAATCAAAAAAATTACGATTGAACTAAACCCTGAAGAATTATATATCTACAATGAACAAACAAAAACCTATGAGGTACCTGAAGGTGAATATTCTGTTCAGGTAGGCGGCGCTTCTGATAAACTTCCATTAAAAGCCATTTTCAAATTAAATACGGCGGAGGGGAAACCTGATCTTCTGGTTACAAATATCCGAACGATTCCGGCCTTTCCCAAAGCAGGAGAGCCTGTACTGTTTTTGGCATCGCTCATTAATGGCGGAACCGCAGCCACCAAATTGGGCGATAAGCACATTATCCGTTTCTATGTGGATGGTAATGAGGTTGCCCATTATTATTCAATCAGCACTGTCATTCCGGTGGGAGGCATGCAACTCGCCTGTGCACAGGGCTTGAATGGCCAAAACTGGGCGGCACCTGATGGGAAATTTACCATTAGGGCAAAAATTGATATTTCGGAAACCAAAGACCTTAACCAGAAGAACAATATGACCGAAGGGCAATTGATAATCCCAAATGGAAAAGTAATCCCAACAACATTGGTAAACCTGATAAACCTACCATAAATGATTTACTTAAAAAATACCGGGCTGCTGATTTCTTTAATGGTAATCATGTATTCAGCAGTAGCGCAGGCTGGTCAAAAACCAACCTATAAAAATCCTGCCGCACCAATTGAACAAAGGGTAATGGATTTAATCGGTCGAATGACAATCGAAGAAAAACTCCGTCAAATTGATGTGTGGCATCCAAAAATGGATTTAAGTAAACCTGAGATTTTGAAAAATGCTATTGCAGCATTAGGTGATACGGTAAAAAACGGGATCGGTTTTCTGCAGTTTAATGTAAGGATGAATTACAACGAATACCGCGCGCAATTCAATGCAATCCAAAAATATTTTACTGAACAAACAAGACTGGGTATTCCGGCCATTTCAAACGGGGAAGGCTGTCATGGTTTTGTAGGCAACGAAAACAAATCAACCGTATTTCCGGTATCGGCATTGCTTGGCAGTACCTGGGACACCACCCTGATTGAAAAAGTATATGGCGCCGTAGCAAAAGAGATGCGCAGTTTTGGAGTAACCCATGCTGCTACGCCTGTAATTGATATGCTACGTGATCCCCGCTTTGGCAGAAGCGATGAAATGCTTGGCGAAGATCCCTACCATGTAGCCATGATGGGCGTTGGCGCCATATTTGGTTTGCAGGGTCGTTCCCCATTTATTGACAACAACCACTTAATTGCTTGTGCAAAACACTTTTCGGGGCATGGACAACCCGAAGGCGGCACCAACCTTGCACCGGCAAATCTATCAGAAAGGGTACTCAGGGAAAATCATTTCTTCCCTTTTGAAATGGCAGTTAAAAAGGCGAATGTACGTACCGTGATGGCATCCTATAATGAAATTGACGGCGTACCCAATCATGCCAATTACTGGCTGCTCAATGATGTGCTCAGGGGCGAATGGGGGTTTACCGGTTATGTAATTTCCGATTACGATGCCGTAAACAGGATGGTGTACCGGCAGCATGCAAGTCAAACGCAACGGGAAGCAGGTATGAGGGCTATCAACGCCGGAATGGATTTTGAATGCCCAAGCAGTTGGAAAGATTATTGCTTCCGGTTTTTACCACAATTAATTAAAACAGGGGAGGTAACTATCTCCACCATAGATTCTGCAGTGGCAAGGGTTCTCCGAAATAAATTCATCATGGGTCTTTTTGAGCAACCCTACATTATTCCGGCCAATGATAATGATATAGAAAACGATAGAATCAGGCATCGGCAAATTGCACTTGAAGCAGCAGAAAAGGGAATGATTCTTTTGAAAAACGATTACAACACCCTACCCTTTTCGGATACAAAAATCAAACGGCTTGCTATTATTGGTCCGAATGCGGATGAAGTGCATTATGGCACCTATTCAAACGACAGTACACCGGGTATCAGCATACTTGAAGGCATGCGCAATTATGGAAAGGGAAAATTCGAAGTTTTCTATTCCGAAGGATATAAGATTTATGAAAACGACACTACCCTTCGTTCTTTTGATAAAACAATTGAAGCTGAAAACAAGCGCATTCAGGATGCTGTGGCACTTGCCAAAACCTGCGATGCCGTGTTGCTTGTAATGGGCGGCAATGAACTTACCTGCCGCGAAGAGTGGAAAAACCATACCGGCGACCGATTCGACCTTGAGTTACTTGGCCGGCAAAATGATTTGGCAAAAGCTATTTTTGATTTAAAAAAACAAACTGCGGTGTTGCTGATAAATGGCAGACCTTTATCTGTAAATTATTTAGCTGAAAATGCGCCGGCCATATTTGAAGGCTGGTACTTAGGACAGGAACAAGGTACCGCCGTAGCAAATGTAATTTTTGGAAATGTAAATCCTTCCGGCAAACTTGCAGTAACCATTCCAAGGCATGTGGGCCAATTACCGGTTTACTATAACCGCAAGCCATATGTGCATGAAAGCCCCTATATAACAGGAGCTTATTCTCCCTTGTTTCCGTTTGGATTTGGGTTAAGCTATACGAAATACCGATACACCAATCTTTCGCTCAGTGCAAAAAAAATGGGTGCAGGAGAATCCATAAATGTAACCATTGATGTAACCAATACAGGCGAAAGGGATGGAGATGAAATTGTTCAGTTATATATCCATGACTTGTTTAGTTCCGTAACACGCCCCGTTCAGGAACTGAAGGACTTTGCGCGCATTCACATCAAAAAAGGAGAAACAAAAAAAGTATTTTTTACCATTACACCTGATAAGCTGCAATATTACGGACCTGATATGAAGCGTATCGTTGAACCGGGTACATTTGAAGTACAGGTTGGTAAGAGTTCAGTGGATTTTTTATCGGATACATTTGAAGTAGTAAACCCGAAACCGGTTAGTGATGTAAAAGCTCAGGCAGCAGTTGCAGTAAATGATCCATTTACCGACCCAGACTTTAAGAAAAATTACAAGGGCAAACCCTGGAATAATAAGCCCCAACAAATACCCGGAAAAATTGAATGCGAGTGGTATGATACAGGTGGTGAAGGCATCGCCTACCATGATAACGATACCATAAACAATGGCAGCGGGCAATTGAATCCTGCAAACGGAACTTTTCTCAATGAATTCCGGATGAAGGAAGGCGTTGATATTTCGTATACCAAGGCCAGGGATATTGACAATAGTCCATTTAATATAGTAGAGCCATTGATGGACCAATTATATGCAGGATGGACAGAACCCGGCGAATGGATTAACTACACCATAAATGTTTCTCAAACTGGTAACTATATTATTGGCCTGATGTTTACCGCAAGTGGTGATGGTGGTATTTCCTTATTGCTTGATGGGAAAAAACTAACTAATGAATTGGATGTGCCTTCCACCAAAAATGCTAAAGAAACCATACCATGGCGGCAATGGCATCATTGGAACCGGATAGATATGTTAACCACTGTAACATTAAATAAAGGAATACATGTGCTAACAATAAAAACTACAAAGAATGGTAATATGAATTACGATTATTTATCATTTACTAAAGCGAATTAATTATCATACTTTTCAATACTAAATCAATATAAGATGCATAAAAAAATAATCATGTTTTTCATTGGAGTGTTAACTATTTCATCTGTTGCTTTTTCGCAGGCAAAATGGAAAACGCTTTTTAATGGCAAGGATTTTACAGGCTGGCGCAAACTGAATGGTACCGCGGAATACACCATAAAAGATGGTGTCATTATTGGAACATCCAAATCCAAAACACCCAATTCTTTTTTGGCCACAGAAAAGAATTATGGCGATTTTATTCTTGAGTTGGAATACCAGGTGGAAGAAGGATTAAACTCGGGCATACAATTCAGAAGTGCAAGCAAGCCTGAATTTAAAAATGGCCGCGTACATGGATACCAGTATGAAATTGATCCTTCTGCAAGAGCATGGAGCGGCGGCATATACGACGAAGCGCGCAGGGGTTGGTTGTACACCATGGAAAAAAATCCTGCTGCAAAAACAGTTTATAAACCCAACACATGGAACAAGGCTCGCATTGAAGCCATTGGCAATACGGTAAGAACATGGCTTAACGGCGTGGAATGCGCCAGCATATTGGATAATTTGCCTGAAGCAAAAGAAGGATTCATAGCCTTACAGGTTCATGAAATTTATGTTCCCGAAAATGAAGGAAAAACCATTCAATGGAAAAACATAAGGATATGTACCACCGATATTGAAATAGCAAGAAAACCAAAAAATGCAGCGGTATTACAGGCAAACTGCAATGACAATACCATTTCTCCAGCCGAAGCAAAACTGGGATGGTCGTTATTATGGGATGGCAAAACAACCAACGGATGGAGGGGTGCTAAACTAAAAACTTTCCCGGAAAAGGGTTGGGGTGTTGATAATGGAATATTAAAAGTACTCAATGCAACCGGCGGAGAATCTACCAACGGTGGCGACATTGTTACCATAAAAAAATATAAAAATTTCGAGCTATCTGTTGATTTTAAAATTACCGATGGCGCCAATAGTGGTATAAAATATTTTGTGGATACCGAACTTAACAAAGGTGAAGGCTCTTCTATTGGTTGCGAATTTCAAATTCTTGACGATAACCTGCACCCCGATGCGAAGTTAGGCGTAGCAGGCAACCGCAAACTTGGTTCATTGTACGACCTTATCCCTGCTCCGGCCGATAAGTTCTTTCGTAAATCTGACTTCAATACAGCCCGCATTGTGGTAAAGGGAAATAAGGTAACGCATTACCTGAATGATAAAGTGGTGGTGGAATATGTACGCGGAACCCAAATGTGGAAAGCCCTGGTTGCTTATAGCAAGTATGCCATCTATCCCAATTTTGGTGAATTGCCCGAAGGACATATTTTATTACAGGATCATGGGAACGAAGTGCATTTCAAGAATATTAAAATCAAAGAATTGTAATCAACGTATAAATAAAAAATTAAAACTTAAATTGTATGAAAAAAATGACTGAAAAATTGACTCATGTGTCGCAGATTATCCTCGGACCATTAGTTAAACTGGTATTCATGACAATGGTTTTTGCTTCCTGCTCAAAAGACTCAGGTTCAACACCTACCCCACCTCCACCTCCGCCACCACCCGTGGTAGTTACCTTTCCACCTATTAATACCGCTGCCACTACGGCAAAGGAAATTATTGAAGATATGTCGGCAGGTTTCAATTTGGGAAACACGTTTGATAATGGAATAAATTCATCGGCCCCAACACCTAACAAGCAAATTATTGATCTGTATTACAATGCAGGTCTTCGCCACGTACGTATCCCGGTAACCTGGATGGATGCATTTACCACAAAGCTGGCCGATGCTGACGGAAACATCAACTTCACCCTTCCCCGGTTTATTGAACTGAAGGAGATAATTGACTATGCCCTGGCAAAAAAAATGTATGTGGTGCTGAATACGCACCACGAACATTGGTTGAAAGACCATTATGATGGCTCAGCAGCCTTCGATACTAAATTTACCAAACTATGGACCGGTATTGCGACTCATTTCAAAGATTACCCAAAGCAACTGCTGTTTGACGTACTGAACGAACCAGAAGGCACAATGGGGCAATGGAGCGGCACCGGATACCCATTGCCAACTACGGCACAGGCGCTGGAATTAACCCGAAAAATCAATAAAGTGGGTTATGATGCCATCAGGGCTACCGGGGGTGGAAATGCAACCCGGGTAATTATGGTTGAGCCCAACGGGCAGGGCAATCAGGGCATGATTGAAGAAGTATACCCATCCAAAGCAAGCCTTCCCGGTGGTGGCAGCGATGTATACCTCGCAATACAGGTGCATACCTACGACCCCTGGGCTTTTTGCGGACAAACCGGCAGCAATGCGGCATTTCCAGGCAGCGCAAGCATTGAAAGCGCCATTAAAAAAGTAGGAGACCATTCAAGATTACTGGATGTTCCGGTTAATTACGGTGAATTCGGCGTAGGCCGACAATCCAATACTGCCGAACGAAATACCGATATTGTTAGGGGATATTATAAACTTTTCAAAGTAACCTGTAAGGCGGAAAAAATGTCGTTTACTGCCTGGGATGACAGGGGCTGGTTTGGCCTGATTGCCAACAGTGGATCTGCCTTTGCTTTTACCAATAACATTGTCCCCTTTATGATGGCCCAATAAAAACAAGTTGTTTTGAAGGAAAGGAACCTGGTTTTTGTTTAAAATTGACTTGATTATTCGTAAAAACTACCTAATCTTACCTAAAATATTTTGTATTTCTAAACATAACGATTATGTCCGTATCCCGCCGCCGTTTTATCAATCAGTCTGCCAAAGCATCCGCTGCCATTTATGCCGCTTCTTTGGGTTTCAGCGCCAAAAGTTATGCAAATATCGTAGGGGCCAACGACCGCGTCCGCCTCGGTGTAGTAGGTTATTCCGACCGCTTCCGGCAGGCCTTATTCCCTTCTTTCCTCAACCATTACAAGGAGTTGAACTTTGATATTGTGGCCGTGAGCGATATCTGGAAACTGCGGAGGGAAGAAGGACAGGCCTTTTTAAAGGAAAAATTAGGCCACGAGGTGATGCCCTGTGTAAACAATGATGAATTGTACCGCATGAAAGACCTTGACGGAGTCATTATTAGTACTGCCGATTTTCAGCATGCCCTGCACGCCATTGAAGCGGTAAAAGCCGGTAAAGATGCCTACGTGGAAAAGCCTTTTGCCGAAACCATGGCGGATAACCGGGCAGCCCTGAAAGCAATCAAAGCAAGCGACCGGATTATACAGGTAGGCTCGCAGCGAAGAAGCGGCGGCAATTATACAGCGGCAGCCGAATTTATCCAATCCGGCAAATTTGGCCCGGTTACCATGGTGGAACTCACCTGGAATGTAAACCAGCCCGGCCGCTGGAGAAGGCCCGACCTTGTGGCAAAATGCAGGGAAGAAGATACCGACTGGAAGCGATTTTTATTAAACCGTCCCTTTGAAAAATGGGACCCAAGAAAATACCTGGAATACCGCCTGTTTTGGCCCTATTCTTCCGGTATGCCGGGGCAGTGGATGAGTCATCAGATTGATACCGTGCATTGGTTCAGCGGTTTACAACATCCGCGCAGTGTAGTAGCAAACGGCGGCATTTATATGTGGAAAGATGGAAGGAGAAACTGGGACACCACTACCGCGGTGTTTGAATACGGTCCTGAAAACGATCCCACAACGGGCTTCCAGGTTACGTTTGGATCCCGCATGCACAACGGTGATGAAAACCCTTCCGAAATTTATTATTCAAATGGTGGTGAACTAAACCTGATCACCAATATGGTTTCGCCCAAAGGCGGTTTGCGCGAAAACCATGCAAAAGCCATGGGCATGAAAGCCAACCTGCTGCCCGAAATGAAGCTTGTGGAAAAAACGGAAGCCGTAGCAGCTTCGGCCAATACCGGCGCCGACAGGCTCACAAGCGCCCACATGCGCAACTTTATGGAATGTATGCGCAGCCGCAAACAGCCCAATGCACCCGTTGAAGCAGGCTACAACCATTCCATTGCCACCATTATGACCAATGCGGCCGTTCGCACGGGGGCGAAGGTAACTTTTGATGAAAAAAAGCAGGAGGTGATGGCTAATGGAAAGGTGTTTCATTTGTAGGTGATGGAAAAAACTAAACCGCTTACCAAAAAAGGCAGCGGTTTAGTTTTTTCAATGCTCACTAATCAAACTATTGCCTCACATAATTAACCTTCATATCCTTCGAAATATTAAACTCAAAACAGGCTATCACCTCGCATTCCCTGCAATTGATATCCCTGAAGGTAAACTTCACACAAATTTTTCCGCTTATTACACAGCAATCAATCAGCGAGGGCGGAGGTACAATAAAATTAATTCCCACTGGCCCCGACAATAAGAATGTACTTCCATTGTTCCAGATCACTTCGCGAGGGTTTTGATAAACCGCCGGACCGGTTGGGTTGAAAACGGGAGTGGAAAATCCGCCAAACAAGGTAATTTTTGGAACCACCGCGCCTATGTTACCGGCACTTAGTACACTTGCCCAGGTAAACGGTTTCGATTTGCAACCAAGACACTCATTCTCAAAATTGCTGCTTAAGTTGTAGCTGAGTACTTCCGCTTTCACTTCGGCTAAAGGCACCCCGGTTAATCCGGTAAAATTGAACTGCTGATTTACAATGGCCGCGGTTGAATTTTCCATCAACTGATAGGTTGGTACAGTTGGCCTTACCGTTATCGGGTATGGACAACAATCCCGGGGAGGAACTTCATCGCATTTAACTGTGAAAGTGTATTTGCAAACTTTACAAAGTACACCATTGCACCAGCCATTCACCGTAATGCTGTATGAACCCGGGGGCAACGAACTTAAGGTAAGCGGTAACGTTCCGGAAGTGGTTCCGTAAGGGCCTGTAAGCACATATGTTAATGAAGCGGGGCAACTTGCAGGCTTACACAAATAATTTCCGCTCATCACTACATTATTCTTACAATCAATAACCCCCAACTTGCCGTTGTTACCGTTGCAAAAGTATTTTTTCGAAATTTCGTTGGTGGTTACGGTTACAGTAAGTGGTTTTGCAGGATCGCAATCGCAGGGCACACATTTTTTGGTAAAAGTAAATACACAGCTATCACAAATTTTATCGCCACAATAGGCATACACGGTTACCGAATAAGAACCATTGGGCAAACTTACCGGAATAACGAGTGAGCCGATGGTGGAAGAAAGCAGGGTATTACCGATGGTATTGTAGAGGTTGTACACCACTTTTGGCGGACAATTACTGCCACAGATAAAGGTTCCGGAAATGGTAATGGGTGTTTTACAATTTCCCATTTCATCACTGATAACAAAATTTGATTTTTTGCAATCAATGGGTTTGGGATTGGTGACAATCACGGCATTACCTTGCCCACCATCACCTCCTCCGGTATTTCCGCCCCCTTCACTCCAGGTAAGCGGTTCTTCCCAATAGCTTTTGGCACAACAATTGTTTAAGGTATCACATTTTATGACAAAAGGTACATCGCAAACCTTGCAGATTGAATCGCCACATTTGCCTTCAAGAATTAACACATAGCTTCCTGCGGGCAATCCGCTTGTACTAAAGGGAAGATAACCTGAAGCAGTAACCGGGCCTGTAAGGGTGTATTTTACCAACGAATCGCAGCTTGAAGGGTTGCAATTATACGAACCCTTGATCAGTATCGGTTTGCTGCAGTCAATGGTACCAAGGTCATCGCCACATTTAAATGCTTTAGGCTGATTATTGTTGTTATTGTTTGCATTATTTGCGCTGTTTGCACTCTTGCCGGCAGATCCCGGCACATCATTCGGCGCATATTCCCAGGTTAATGGACCCCAACTGCTGCTGTCGCAACTACAGCCCGCGCAGGGTTCTACAAAAATTTTGTAGTTGTTGGAAGTATCGGCACAACCATTGGGACTAATAACAATTACCGATAAACTATGATTACCTGGCGCAAGCGGGCTGCCCAGCATCAAAACCGGGCCGCTACCCACAACATTTACATAAGGCGGAGCATTATCGTACCAGGTAATGGTGTACCCTGCAAGGTTATTGTTGATGGAACCAAGGGGTAAAAACACACGCGAGCTGTCGCAAAGGGTATCGCAACCTGCTGGAAATAAACCCAGATCAGGACTTGGACTTACCACCTGTGATGCAGTTGCTGTACATCCGGTAATACCATCGGTAACAAACACATTATAGGTTCCAGCCGCGGTGGCAGTAACGCTGCTTGTGGAAGAAATTACAAAGTTGATGTTATTGTAATTCCAGGCCCACAGCGGGCTTGAGGCACTTGTTGTAGCCGTAAGCAGGTATGGATTGTTTGAACACAATAAGGAAACATTGGGCAATACACTGATGGATACCGTAGGCGGATTGTAGAAGGTCACCGTAGCGGTACCCGTGGAGGTACACCCGGTTGCCGTATTGGTAACGGTTACCACAAAAGTATGCGGCCCAATGGCTGCAGGGCCAATGGTAAAGGTGAGCGAACTGGAAGAACCGGGAACAGGATTCCCGTTATTCGTCCAGAAATAAGTACAGGTTGCACAATTAGGAACACTTACCGTAAATGAACCACCAAGGCAATTACTGCCCGATGTGGTAATATTGGCCGGAGGCGCTGCATTAACCAGCACCGCAACTGTATCAGACATCACCACACAATTGTTTGCATTTAAAGCGGTACAATAATAGTTGCCGGTTTGCAATGCAGCATAGGTTTGGTTGGTGGCCAATGGAATGGCGTTACCATTATTATACCACTGATACCCGGTTAACCCGGCGCAGCTTTGCAATACGGCCGAATCGCCCGCACAGAACGTAGTTGGGCCCGTTACCGTTAAGGTACAGGCTGGGGCGGGCGAAATGGTTACCACCTGCGAAACCGTATCCCAGCATCCGTTTGAATTGGTAACTTTCAGCAAAATGGTAAACACGCCCGGGGTTGCATAGGCATGCGAGGTAGTTTGTGTGTAGGAAGTGGCGGCATCACCAAAATCCCATAAATAACTGGTAAAACCTCCCAATGCCGAAAGACCGATGGGTGTACCCACACAGGAATTACCGGCTGTAAAGCTTGCATTGGGTACCACCACATTCAGGGTATCGCCAGATGATACCGTGCAGGCACCGGATGTAATGGTTTGGGTGATAATATAGGAACCACTGACTTTCAGCGTATCCACCGGATTTTGGAGGGCCGCATTATTAAAGTTTGCAGAGGAAATGGGTACCGGTAAATTACCCGGGTTGCTTCCGTTTGTCCAGGCATAGGAACCAATGGTATTGGGGAAAATAACGGTAGACAGGTCGGTAAGGGTAACCACGCCGCAGCTTTCATTGGCAAGGAACTTTGAAGCTACTGTTACCAATACCACCGTGTCCTTACAGCAGCGGGTGGTGCCACCGCCGGGTATGGCAATGTCGGCACAAATTCTAATTTGCTTATACCCTACCGAATCAAAAGTAGCCGTTGTATTGCCGCTTGTATTAAGCAGGTTGCTGTATGGATAGGCAATGGTGGTTGTTCCAGGTACAATGGTGCCACCCGAAGGAGCTGTGGCAAACAACGAAAATGTAAACGGATTGCATCCTGTAATACCTGAAATACCTAAAGCTCCGGTACAATTAGGGCCGGGGCCACCCGTACAGTTGGAAATGTAAATGGTAACCGTATTGGAAGTAACACTGCATCCATTCAGGGTTACAACGCAATAAAAGGTATAAGTACCTGCCCCCGTTAAAAAATTAATGGGTAAAACCGGGTTGGTGGTTAATCCGCCAATAGGTGTAGAAGGCGCCTGGTACCACTGAAACTGGTAACCGGCAGAATAAGCCGCCACCAGGTTCATATTCGGCAGCGTTGGAAGACAATATTCCAGCACATTATCCGCCGATATACTGGCTGTTGGCCTGCCGATATCCGGCACAAAATAAGTAGCAGAAACAGTACAGCCGGTTCCGTTGTAATTGGAAATGCTCACGGTATAATGCCCGGGAAGGGTAAGACCGGTAAGGCTGGAAAGCGTTGTTGGCTGCGTTGGCGTTATGGGGTGTTCGGTACAGCTCCAGCTATAGCTGCCTGTGCCTGCCACCGATAAATTTACCCCACCTCCACAAAGCGTACCCGTAGCGGTTATCACCGGCAAAACGGGTTCATTAATGGTAATGGCAATGGAATCATCCTGGCAAAAACCCACTTTCAGGTAAACCGTATTGGAACTGCCGGGGCTGTTGCTGCCATGCCATTTTATTTGTACCTGATTACTCCCCTGCCCCGTAATAATGGTGCCAAGATTACCCGGCGAAACCGACCAGTTGAATGGATGGTTGCCAATATTGGTAATGGTATAGGTTATGGTTGCATCGGCACATACGCTGATGGCGCCCGAAATAACCGGTATTGGATAGGGATAGGCCGTAAAGTTCACCGGATCTGAAACACAACCCGATACACTGCCGGTTTGGGAAACGCTGATGGTATAAGGTCCGCCACTGTTGTTCCAGGTTACCTGTATGGAATCATTAAAGGATCCAATTGGAACAAAAGTACCGTTGTTAACAGTCCAGTTGAAAGTACCAACTGTATTTGAACCAACTGCATATATATTGGTCTGCCCTTTACAAACACTATCCTGCCCTGTTATTGGGGTTAGTATTGGTTTTGGTAAAACGGTTACCGTGTACGTGGGCGAATTACAGGCCGCCGGCGATGTTGGTGTCGCGGTTACGGTATAGGTTCCCGGGGTATTGGAAGTTACGGTAGCCGAACTGCCGCTTGGTGTAATGGAGGCGCCTGCCGGGCTGATTATCCATGAAGAGGTAAAGCCTGTGGTGGTAAGCGTGGTAGATGCCCCGGCGCAGAAAGTATTATTGCCGGTTATACTGGCTACAGGCAACACCACTACATTCAGGGTGCCTGTCCCGCCGCATTCTTTGGCCGAGTCGTAGTAGTTGCAGGTGATTGTATAGGTTCCGGCGGTTGTCCAGTTGATGCTGATAGAATTGGTGTTGGTGTTGTTTCCGGTAATGGTACCGCCTCCTGAAAGGTTCCAGCTGTAACTTGTTCCCGGCCATGCCGGCAAAGAGTAGGTGGAAGAAGTATTGATACAGGCAGTATCGGTTCCGGTTATAGTGGTGGTTGCAGGAATAATGGGCACACTTACTGTGGTGCCCTGCGTGCAATAAGTTGGGCAGCCAATAATTTGCAGGGTAACTGATCCCTGTGGGTTTCCGCTACCCCAGGTTACTGTAATGCAGGGAGTACCCTGACCGAAGGTAATGGTTCCGCCAACTACCGTCCAAACGTAGGTGCCACAGCCCGGAGGCACCGGTGTACAATATTTTGATTCTTCACCGGCACAAACGGTTCCGTGGCAGCTATCAATTGGAGGCCCGGGAAGGGTATAAATGGTAACGGTTTGTTTTATTGAATCCACGCATGCGGGGCATGGAGGACCGGGTTGACCTCCACCGCCAAAAGGGCCGCCCGCGGCTATCAAAGTAACTATATAGGTGCCGGGTAGCGAATAGGTATGGCAAGGGTTTACGCCCGTACCCTGGAAACCATCCCCAAAATCCCAGAAATAATTAACCGCACCTACACTTGCTGCTGCATTAAAGCAAATGGGCTGATTGTTGAGGCAGGCAGGATTTGGCGCAATGGTAAAAGCCGGAACAGGTTTTGGGAACAGGATGACAAAAATGGAAAATGATCCGGAACAATGCTCCGAAGCGGGTCCGGTTGGAATGGTATAATTGATGGTAACATTGCCGGTAGCCGCATTTCCCCACTGAATGGTAAACTGACTGCCACTGCTGCTTACAAGTGTGCCATTGGAAATGGTGTAGGTGTAGGTGATTCCGGGGTAACTGCATCCTCCAAGGTTAGGATTTACATTGTAGGTAATCTTACTTCCCTGGCATGCCCTGATGGAATCAGTTGCAAAGTAAATGATTGGAGCGGGTGGCTGGGCAGGCTGGCCGATTACCATAATATTGGTACAACCACTGTCGGTAACCATAAAACGCTCCGGACAAGGTTTGCATTGTGCTGATACCTGGCTGGTGAATCCCAAAACCGAAATGGCTATGCTGAGTAAAACAGATAATTTCTTCATGGCTTTTAGTTTTGGTAGTTATTGGCTAATGGTTGCTCAATCAGCAAATTCCCTTTCATTTTTCGTTCATAACAAACAAGAACGTTGCAAAAGGTACAATCATCAAAAGCCACCGTGTACCTTATACAAAACCGTACAATGGCATCACAGCAATTAACCGTGGGAGGCATTGAAATATTGAATTGCACCGGGAAACTACCGGAAGGTTTGGGAGGCAAAAATGAAAATAAAAATGCATGCGTACCGGCCCCTGCACCATTCAGTAAAGCGGCGGTACCCGAATTAAAATTACCATATGTAGTTGCATCCTTATTACAAACAAGACAGTTTTCGCTTTCAGGTAAAAATTCAAAATAACCGAGTTCCGCCTTTATACTCCTTATTAATTTAGATGGTGTGGTATTGATGAAAATGTTTTGAGTAAGGGTAAAACTATTGTTGTTAAAAAAACTGATTGAATAAGATGGTGAAACATTGATTTTCACCTTATCAGGTTTGCAAGCCTCGCAATTGGGTGGATTTTGCGGATTAACAATAATTGCGTTCAGTTGGGCGCCCCCTTCGGAATTATCAGTCTTTAGGGGAATTGTCTGGGCAAATAGAATGCCACAGCAGCAAACCTGGGTTACCAGGATTAATAATTTTTTCATATGGATGCCTTTAAGGTGGAAAAACGGGAACAGGAAATAGGAAAGCAACAACTAAACCTAATATATTTTTTACATATATGCAAGCTTTCTTTAAAATAAATTACTTCCCTCGGCCACCTGTCGCATTAAAAAAGGGCCGCGGTGGTTACCGCTGCCCTTTTTTTCCTTTACCAGATGCAAGCAATGTCTCCTGAAAGGGACATTGCGCTTTTAATTATTCCTTCCTGAACTTAAAGGTTTGCCTTCCTGTTCCACCCTGAATGGAAATAATATACAACCCTGCAGGAAGCCCTTCCACCTCAATAACTGTTTGGGTAACGCCTGCCACGGTCCGCTGCGTTTTTAGCTGCCTGCCCGAAAGATCAGTCACGATAATTTGCGCACCCGAAGATGCAGCAGCATGCACAAGCATTACCTTGCTTTTGCCGGGGTTAGGGTACAACCCGGTTATATCGGTAATACCACTTGCCCTGATCAGCATCACTTTGCTGTAGGTAAAGCTGCCATCCTTATCCACCATTTTAAGACGGTAATAGTTTAACGGATTTATGGTGCCGTCCGTAAACCGGTAAATATGTGTACCGCTTGTATTTTTAGCCGATACATTTCCTGCAACCTGAAACTTAATGCCGTCTATGCTCTTTTCTATATCAAAATGACTGGTATTGGTTTCGCGGTCCGTGGTCCATTCAAGCTGAATCTTCTCTTGCATTTTTACCCCGGTAAAAGACCTTAAACGAAGTGGCAAAACAGCCGCGGGGCCTGAAAAACCGGTAACTTTTACCTCCTTCAGCATAGCATACCTGCCCGCGCTTGAACTGCCGCAACTGAAATACAGGCGGAAGTTCAGGGTTTCGCCCGGCATCAGCACGATACTGTCCGGCCCGGCAAATGAAAGCGCATACAATTGTGCAGGTCCGGTATTTTGCTGCAACAAAGTTATGGGGCTTGCAAAACCACCCGGGTTGGTTGCCACATTGGCAGAATCGCTTAAAAAACCCGATCTTGAATATACCACTCCAAGCCTGATATTACTTGCGGTAAAATAAAATGCGGAAGTTGCATACAATGAATCTACCCGAACACGATAACCATCCGAGGCAGTAACGGTAAATTGCTGGTAATTATTCCTGTTTAATGAGCCTCCCGGGCCACCCACCGCAGTGGTCCATGTACCATCGCCATTGGAACTTGCTCCAAAAGCCTGCCCGTATTGGGCTGAATAAGCTGTTAAAGCAGGTACCTGTGTTCCATTTGATAAAAAGAATCCCTGCCTTGTTTGGGTACTTGCAGCTACACCCGTTGCCCTGTCGGCAGCCAAATCATCTGCATTTTCGGTTAGCGGCCAGCGCTGCAACGTTTTAAATGAGGGTGGAGCAATAGTACCCGTTGTTCCATTTACCGGAACATTTACAGAAGGACTCAGGTTTTGGGTACTATGTACAATATTTCCGCTGTAATTGCCTGCAGAAGGTGCATTTAGCCTGACCCGGATGGTGGATAAAGCTAATGAACCGCCAGCCTGTGGAAGAACCAATGGCATTGCATTATTGAACCAGGTTACCCCGGCATCGGCCGATACTTCATAGTGAACCGGTGGTGTAATAGTGATTCCTTCAGTAAGGTTACTACCCGAAATGGTGTAAGTTTGATGGGCTGATGGAACCCCTTCATTATCCTGCGTAAATGCACTCAATGATTGATTTACAGTAACCGTGGCAAAAGATGGTGGCGGACTGAAAAAGTCAACCTTATCGGCACCTGCAAACAAAGGAATAATGGTACGAACCTCGGCCGGCGTAAAGGGTGAATAGCTGTAATATGCTGATGGATTAAACGCGAGTTCGGGGTTCAGTTCATCAAATTTTACTGAACGGCCACCCGGGTTCAGCATGGAGGGCAGAATTTGCGCTGTTATTACCGGTAATCCGTTGTCATCATAATCGTTGTTAAACTGTTTGAGATAGGCAGCAGGATAATTTCCGGTTTTGGAGGTAAATACATTATCGGTATTGTTCCCGTACACCAGTTTAAAATTGGCTACGGTTCGGTCAGCATACATGGGCCAACGCGTATTCAGGTAAAAGTTTCCTTCTGCTACTACACGGGCGGTATTGGCTGCAGCTATTCCATACAAACCTACCTTTTCACTCAAATTGTTCAATACATGTACTTCGCCAAACCTCACCCTTGGATTGCGTGAATTGGTACCGGTAAAATAATTGGCATAATAAGTTACTTTCAATTTGCCGTTATCCTCACTCCCGTTTCCGTCTGAGTGTCCTACCAGCGATGTTTTCCAGCTATTTCTTACCAGGCACCAGGATATGGTAATGTAACTCGCACCACCCTTCGAATCAATCCCTCCATCGGGATGTTCAGAGTCAACAGGCAAAGTAGTTGGATGGCCAACAGTGCAATGGTCTATCCATATATGATGTGTTTCTGGTTCGCCGATATTAATGCCATCGTCATAATAATCCTGGAAATTTATATTACGGATGATGATATTCCAGGACCGCTTGATATTGAAACCCCATTTAAGTACCACATTCTTTTGCCCGATAATGGTCAGGTCACCCTGTTCCTGCACAGTCATCATACTGTTTCCCCATGCCGAAGAGGCTGAAACACCTTCGGTATAAACACCCTCTTTAAAAACAATAACCAACGGGGCTTTGGGAACACCATTCTGTGGTGAACCCATTTTATAAGCCCGGTTACGGTAATATAACCGCCAGGCAAGCGCGTCAAAATCGGCCATGCCGTTTACCCAAAAGGTATCCACCGCATTTTGCCCGCCGGTAACCTTATTATTAAAATCAGGATAGGTGCTGCCGGTATTTACTGAAGCAAAACCAACCGGGTTTTCAAAATTAATCTGCGAACTGTTTGAAAAAGAAGCGCCAACTGTTTTATTGGTGTTCATGGTAACGGTTATAACCGGGTTTATGCCGGTTACATCACCTGTCCAGCCAATAAAACTGCTGCCAAGGGTTGGTGTTGCAGTAAGGGTAACTTCGGTACCAGAAGCATACTCGCCACCTGCAGGATTGAGTGTTACCTGTCCCACCCCTGAAACGTTTACCTGCAACTTAAAGGTGGGCACCACGGTAAAATTGGCAGTAATGTTTTTTGCACTGTTCATTGTTACTGACAAAGGATTGGTATTGCCCGAAGCATCGCCTGACCAGTTTTGAAACTGAAGAGCGGGAGTAGATGCAGCCAGTAAAGTGGCCGTTTCCCCTTCAAAATACCTGTTTCCATAGCGCGCCGGTGAAAGATTTACCGTTCCGCTGTTGGTGGTATTTACTGTCAATAAAAATTGGGCACAGGGCGCTCCTGCCAATACTAATTTATCCAGGTTGGGTCCGTCGGAAGTATCCCAGTTTACCCGGATGTTATTTACACCCGCAACCATTGCAACTGCGTCGGTTTCTTCTGCCCAGGTTGTCCAGCTACCGGTAGTTGAAAAATCAAGGTCTTTACGAAAAACGTCATTCACATACAATTTGCCCACCCTTGGTTCGGGTAAGCCATTGGCATACCTGAATTTAAAGGTATAATTACCGGCAACGGCCTGGCAAACCGTGAAATTGATCAGGTTCTCCCCATCGGGGGTGAAATTTACAAAACCGGTACCGGTAAACCCGGCGTTATTGTTTTCAATATTGCCGGTAAAAACAGCCTGTTCTGCCTCGTAGTCAGTAAAAGTATTTTCAGGATTACTGACCGTAACCGTCCATGTTTTGGCAAAACCATTTTGGGCAGTTACGGTATAAACCACCGCGCCTGAAAAATCGCGTGCGGTACCCACCACCGGATCGATGGTGGCATTGGGCGATATAGTAAAAACCACGGGTACAAGCCCCGTTAAGGTTGCACCGGTTGGCATTACCAGTTTTATGGTGCCTGCCGCATGATCAATAATTGAGGAACCCAGTTGGTCATTCGATAGTTTGAAAGAAAGAACATCATTTGCATCCGAAAGCACTTCAGTCACCTTAACGGTCCAGTTTTTCCTGGTCGTTCCGTTTACTGCGGTTACTTCATACGGCACCTGCGCTAAACCCGAAAAATCCCTTGCCACCGTTGTCAATGGCGAAATGGTTGCACCATTTGAAAGGGTAACCTGTGTGGGAACCACAAATGATAACGGGGTACCGGATGGCACATTAATATCCACCGTTGCTGCAGCGCTGTTGATGGTTTCATTACCCAACTGACCTGGTATTTTGAAGACTGTAATTTCCGCGGCAGTTTGTGCATTGGCATTGCTTTTTACCAGTAAGTCATGAATGTGAAATTGCCCGCCACTTGCCGAATTCTCCAGCCGGATGGTTACAGGCTCTGTGGTTACAAGAGCAGGAAACAAGGTATGTAAATCAAACCAGCCACCTGCTCCGGGTACCGCTACGGTTCCGGCTGTTGTAAAATCCGCCTGGCCCTGGTATTTATATTTAACTATAACCGTTCTTACACCTGTAGCAGAAGATTTCATGGTGGCCCTTACCTCCGAGGCACTGGAAAGTTCCATTTGCAGGTATCCGCTTAAAGCAATGTTTATTCTGCCCAAACTACAGTCGGTACACGATCCTGTGGAACCACTTGTAGAAATAGTTCCGTCGGAGGTAACGCCTGCCGGTAAGGTAACGGATTGAAAATTGAAATCAACCAGGGTAATTTGAGAGAAACCGGTATTGGTTGCATATGTACAATACACCGAAACTAAAAGCAAAAACCTGAAATAGTGCATTAATCCCCCGGTAAAAGGTAAATTTTTAAACATGGCAGCATTCGTTTTTTTTACCAAAAACCCTTATTGGGTTTCCTAAACAATACAAATTAAGGTAATAACCGAAGCCACCCGTTATACGCTAATCCTTTTAGTTGCGCAATCGTTACCGGGAAGGTTTTTCACAAAAAAAGACAAATCGTAAAATACCATTCCTATTCCTGGTTTCCCAATTTCATTAAAAAACAAAATTTGAAGAACATGAATTTGAGCAATTGAGCTGCTAATTATCAAAAACGCAGAAACAAAATGGCCGGTGAAAAATCACCGGCCTGTTTTGCGTGTGTTTATGTCCAGTTTTTTCTCTAAAAACCTTCTATAGCTAAAATTATTCCAACCCAAAGATTTTACCCGATACCTGTTTACCGTCAATAAGTACCCTGTAGATAAAGTTCATCTTCCGGACATTTGAAAACCTTACCTGGTTGGTACCCACCTTGAGTTGTTCGGTACGCTCTACCATGGCACGCCCCATCAGATCGTACAAAACAATACTACCTTTTCCTGCAACTGGGCTTTCAATCCGCAACACAAATGTGCCTGCATGTGGATTGGGATAGGCAACAGCTTTGAGTGTGTTTTCATTTGCTGCCGGTAGCTGTTTGGAAGAAAGCAACTCAACTGCTGTAGGGCAGGGATAAGTGTTACAAGGCTGTTCTTGTACAAGTTCCGGGCAAGGCGCACCACCATACATCGCAGGCGTTA
>Ga0209097_10001490_pt1 | contig 19948 bp, 17 predicted proteins | sample AD_UKC052_MetaG_FD_184419 | JGI IMG/M metagenome (GOLD analysis project Ga0209097, IMG submission 184419) | Active sludge microbial communities of municipal wastewater-treating anaerobic digesters from USA - AD_UKC052_MetaG (SPAdes) (version 2) | ecosystem: Engineered > Bioreactor > Anaerobic >... | reverse complement strand
GCAGACACGATGTCCGCAGAAAGCCCTTGCAGTATTGAGCAGGGCTTATCCGGGCTCAAGCCAGCGATCTGAATTGCCACCCGCAAGCGCCAGGGAGGTCAGGGGATTTGCTTGATGAATGCGCCGCGGACAGAAACAGGCAATGCCAGCTTGAGACGTTCGCAGACCACATGCCGCCTCGAGTCAGCCCCCCGTTGTGCGGAATATCACGTCACAACTGACCACCCAAATTTCCTCATGCTGACCACGCTCATATCATCAGATAGCAACCTGCCGCTGCTCGATGGCTCGATGATTCCGGAAAGCAACCTTTCAAGCGGCGGCTGTACCCTGAAAACTGCCGAAAGGCCAATTTACACTCCTCGGCCTGACCGGACGCTCGAGCATTTCCAGACCGGACATTCGCGGGTAGAACCAACGCCGCCTAAGCGGCCGTTGGGCTCGCTCAAGACGATTTGGGCCCTTGGGCGGCAGGTTCGAAGGCGGACCGGTCGGGGGACCTCGGGATCGTATCGGACAGCCCGCGGCCATTTCCAGCTGTTCATGACTGACGGCTTTCGGCTATCGTTTGCCGGTGTTGTGCGCTTCATACTGCGATGGGGAGAGGGGTGGAAACCAAGATTCGCTTTGGGGTCAGGTCCGAGGACGGCCGTACATCGAACGTTTGGATATGCTGGACGCATCTTGAGAAAAGCGATGCCTATCTCACTAGTGATGCACTAGGGAAAGCGCTAAAGCTCAGTGACCATCCAACGGGCCGCTCGCATATCGCGTATCACTACGAGAAGCGGGACCATCTGTTCTCGCCTGAGACGCTACCGAAGGAGCGGTTTATCCTGAAGCAAGAGGATGCGAAGCGAGTCAATGAAGATTGTAGGTTAGTCGCTTGCGTGTTCTTCCCTGCAGGCTCACCCCACGATGTTCCGCGTGAGGCTCCTGCCGACACCATTTGGTTGCCAGAGGCGCCGGAAGGACAAGCCACCGAGGTCGGCATCTTCCGGTTCAACGTGGAGTCATTGCCCAGCACTTGGCCCGGCAAGCGTGAGGGCGCCAACTTGGTAGCGCAGTTGCCTCTGGGAGGTGTGGGCCAACTCTGCATAGTTTGGCGCTTCTCGACATTTCAGATGCCACCTACTCCGAAGCACACGGGAACTCGTGGATTGTTCAAGGGGCGTAGCGAGGAAGACCTGCTTGAGGCAAATCGCGCTGTCATATTTGGCACGACGGACACCGGGGCGTTCTCGCTCATTGAGATGAAGGTGTCGGTGAAGCGCAGTAATGTTGTCGGAGGCGGCGGGGCAGCAGAAATAGCGCATGAATGAAATGTAAGGCGCTCAACGCACGGACTCAACGTTGAGCGATTGCTTTCTGGCCGCGAGTTCCGTGCTGCGCTGGTCTGCTTAGGGGCGGACCTTGACGGCCGATCCGCCGAACTCGGCGCCCTAACCCCGTTATCCAAGTTGATGATGCCGGTCAGCTGACGGTCACCGGCGACGCCACCGGCCATGTCCGAACGCTCACAGCGCCCGCCGCGCCAGTTCACTCCTCCGATGTCCTGAATGGAGACATCCGGACCGCACGATGCCTACCCCATCAACCGACATGGTCCAGCGTGCATGGGCTCAACCTTTACGAACTGATGCGGACTACGAAGGCTTCGGTGCCTCAGCCGGGTCGCCCGATGTAGGTATGGTGGCTTCCAGGAACTCCATCATGGCTGGACTGAGGACCACCGAGGCGGCATCCAGTTCCGCATACAACTTGTGCACGTACGAGTACGTCTTCGCTGCGTTATCCATGCTGGGCATGAGCGACTGCCGGTGGATCCCAAGGTCGAACAGCTCACGCAGTAGGTCATCAGCCATGCTCGCAGGAAGCCGCGCCCGATTCACGTTGACCTGATCGCCCGCTGAATCCTCAAGGGAGGGCCATGCTCCGGTGTCGAGGAGGTGCTGGTTCGCGTACTGCTGGTTAGTGAAAACGCCTTGCTGCTGGCGCAGGAACGAGTTCTCATGCCGAGGTGCGCTGATGATCTCGATGGGCGACCTATCGCTGAGCTGCGCGACGCTCATGAAATACACCGCGATTTCTTGATCCGGTCGGGGCGTCCGTCCTCCCACGCTCGACACACCAACGGCTGCGAAGTAACTCGCGACCAACGGGGACTCAGACCAATCCAGGAATCGCGTAGGCACGCCATGGTGCTGCGCTAATGCGGTTGCCCTCTCGAACGATCTTTCGGGAAATCGCTGACCGTAGTCGAACGTCGCATCATCATTGAACAGGGCTTGACGCAGCTCGATCCCGTCCCGCGTTGTTGTGTAGTCGATGGGCGACGGCAGACCCATCCGGTCAGCTGCCTCAAGGAAGATGAAGACAGCGCGTCCCTCAGCATGCAAGTGCGTACCGAGGTACCTGCGAAGGTTGCTGGACCCGCTTGGTTCGCTAGGCGGCGCCTGCGGCGTGAAGTCCCGCAACGAATCCGGTCGAAACGCGGTGGGAACCAGCTTCCAACCACTGTCGGACTGACCGCGAAAGATCATCCCTCCGCGACCCGTCGTATTGGCTAGGAATTTGTTGCCGGTCCTGAACCAAGCGTTCTGAAGAAAGAACCCTACGAAGTCTTGGGCAGACTCGTACAGCGTGTCGTGGAAGTACCTCATAGGGTGTGCTGGCCTCAGTTGCCGTAGGCCGTCTCGAGGCCCCAGGGACCCTCTTCGGCGTCGAGCTCCTTGCCGACCTGCTCGATCAAGTCCTCAGGAAAGTCACCGATGAACTTGTGAATCAGCTCCTCGGTCATGTCGACCTCCGGCCAGCTGTAGCCGTTCGCCGATTCGTTGTCGAGGTAAGCGAACTCGACAAGCGGGGTGTACTTTTTCCGAGCCCAGTCCTTCATGGTCCTGATGGCGTCCTCGACCACGATCGTCTTTACCGCGTGCTCCTTGACGAACTGACCAAGGACCGGCTTGGCCTGCACCTGCGTCAGGAAGTGGTCGCGTTGACCCCAGTCCATCCCATCGACGTGCTTGTGTAGCAGCGACCAGTTCTTGAACCCCAGGCTGATGGCAACCTGATCCTGGTGCCAGGACAACGCATGGCCAGCGGGATCGGCCGTCTTGTTCTTCTTGGCGAAGCGCTTAAGCAGGCCAAGCGTTTCTGGGATCGACGCGTAATCGAGATACGGAAAGGTAATAGTGGTCATGTGAACTCCTAGGAGAGCACTTCGACGGGCACGGCCCGCAGTTCCCACGTGCTCGGAGGAGACACACGCAACCATTGAAAACACGAGATGCATTCACTTCGCCAGTGCGGGCCGGCCGGCTCTCTCGGGAGCACGGTGCTACTATGCCACAACCGCTCAACGACGTACGCGGTGCAGATCCTGACCCTGGACAGCGAGCGTCCTTGGCGGGCGCCTCCTCCCGCCTGGGGCTTGAATATCAGCTCGGCAATTGGCACGCACCCACAGCATCCGCTAAGCAGTGTGAGCTCGTTTCTGCGGGTCGAAGGTCTCTTCTACGGCGTCCATTTCGCTTGCGCGTAGGTCAGCTCCAGGTCGAGCACGGACGGAGCGCCGAAGAGGCTGGGCGACGGTTTTCTGCCTCCTCCGGTCCGTAGTGCCGGAAGTTCGGTACTTGACGGTCTGGCAGACAGCTTGAGTCTGCAAACGGCCATTGAGTTGCCACACCCGGCGGACGGCAGCCGACCCAAAGCGGTCGTAGCAACTTCCGCAAAGCTGCCGATCAGGCACACAGGGATTCCACGAGTTTCGCTGCTCCGAAGCTGCCGTTCGTGACCTCACGCACCCGGCCACAAACGGCCGATGGCCGTTTTTCCCCAAAGCTGACGTTGAGTGCGACCGCGCACCTGTAAGCCGCCGTTGGCCTGCGTACGCGACTTTTCGCGTATGACAGGCAGATTTACGAGCACTCCAGAGGTTGGCCATCGCCTTCCCGGGGTCTCAGCCCAGCCATGCGCAGCCATTGCCCCTTACATTTCACTTGCGCACTGATGCCGCTCGTCTATGCTTCGGAAAGGCATGACAGATAGCATAAGTTGGCCCGAATGAGCCTGTCGATGTGACATGTGATGTGTCTGCAGCAAAGGGGGGCCAAACTGTTGACGCGGATATTCGTTTCCGCTGGGACGTTTTTCCATGTGGATGTATGGCGTACGATTATCGCAAACTGGTTTATGAATCAGTCCAATATTGGCGCGGGATTCTCGCTGTTATACCTCACCATCCCCGCTGAGTTCGCAGGTTTGGGGACAAGCGCTATTCGTTAGGCGGTCGAGAAGGGAGGCTGAACTATGGCGTCAGTACATCAGCAAAACGTCGCTCAGTATCACGCGGCAGTGTCGCAACACGGCCACCATGCCGGGCACGATATGTATATCTTCCATCGCGACTGGCACCAACAAAACCGTGACCCCAGGCCGCCTACACATCCAGACCGGAACTGGGGCATGAATCTTGTGTTCGGCACGGACTTTCTTCAGATGCACCATGAGATGGTCAAGGCGACGAGCAGCGAAGCACGGCAGCACATGATGCATGAAAGCCTGGTGGATTGGTATCAACAACAAGGCCTTAGCCTGCCGACACTATGGAACCCCCTTGAACCGATCCCGGCAGAACTCGCGTACGAGCCGGATCCGAACGTGTTCCCCAACGACATTCGGCAACCGATCGAGCAGTTCGCTCAACAACAGGGCATGACGATAACTCAGTTCCTGACCCGGGCAGGCGACACTCCATCGTTCGAGCTGCCACGATACTTCAAGGTTCAAGGAGTTGGTCCGGGCGAACCGGGCGAGCCAATCACAGGGGCTCGCAAACTTGCCGACTTCAGGAACACAAACCAGCTCGGTTGCTGCATCGTGTTCTCCCACAACGCGTGGCACGGTGCCATCGGCGGAGCGATGAGCACAACTTGGACAGCGATCGCTGACCCGATCTTCTACTTCGGTGTTCACTGGCACGTCGATCATGTGTTCGACGACTACAAAGCCCTTCAAGCGGAGCGAAGTATACGACCGCTCGATCGGGTCAGACTGCTCGAGCTCAACGCCCTAGAGTCGGAAGATATCCGAGTTCCACAAGAGTTCACGCACGAGCAGAAAGCGTGGGTAGAAGCCCAGGCTGGGATCAGCAAACGACTCCATCGATGGTAGCCGCTCGATCACATCGACCATGACGCACGCTGGAAGCAGGAGTAGGTTCGCTTGGTCGATCCGAGCGTCCAAGCGAACACCTTATAGCTCACTCGGATTATGTGGAGCATGCAATGGACACGAGAAACTGGTACGCGTGGATCAATCTGATGCCCCCGAAGCCGGATGATTTCCACACCATCGGCGAGGTCTTCGTCGGCAACCCAGGGGTGCAAGCCGAACTCTGCCCGAAGGAACCTCAGGGAATCAACTCGAACATCCTGCTGCTGGATCTGCATCTCGTGCAGCGACCTGGAATGTGGCCGCAGGTCATGACGTGGGTCCAGTGTCGCTACGACAGGATTTTGAGTCCGGGCAGCCCGAAGTACACAGACGTTGAGGTGTTCCACAACGGCACCTCGATCGCGCAGATGAAGGTCGATGAGGTGCATTGACGAATGGCCAACAGCCGGGTTGCAGCGGCGGGCGCGCGCCGCGGTCTGCCGCTGAGCCGGGACGTTAAACAACGGCTTTCCAACGGCGTCGCTGACCGCAGCGGGTCGGGCACGGACGGAGCCCGGAAGAGGCTGGACGACAGCTTTCTTACTGCTACGGTAATTGCCTTGCCAGACCTACAATTGCGCGCCTCCACCAACGGCTCAGCCGCTGTGCCGGGCGCTGTCATCAACAAAGATGACGTCAATTTCCGAATTCGACAGCACTACGATTCACGCCTGCACATCGGCGCTCCCAAGCTTTCTCGCGATTTGAGTGGGAGGGAAGAATGACAAGACAGCCACTGCTGCGTGTCCCGATTGCTGGTGCCGCGTTGGCGCTCTCGGCCTGCAGTACGCCGTACTCCGACCGCCTGTCGGCAATTGACTGGAACGCCACTCCCGCGGCCGGAACGATCTCGGTCTCGCAGCCGCGTCTGTTTCGGCGAGCCTCGCTAATTAATGAACGCCGGCTCGACGCCGACTGGCTGAACCAGCAGTTGGAGGCCAGCAGGACGATCGACTTCAAACCCGAGATCGCGCGGGAACTCGAGCAGATCACCGCGTTTGCCGCCGCATTGGGTCTGGCATTCGATCCCGCGAGCGCGTGGAACTACCGGCGCGCCAGCGAGACAGGCGACCTGCAGCAACAGATCCAGGTGATCAAGCTGCAACTGCAACTGGATCAGCTCAAGCGCGACGCGGAACTGGCGCGCGAGAAGTTCGCGACGCAGACGGAACTCGTCAACAGTGTGCCGAGCGCCGCCAGTGCGAGCGCTCCGTCTCCCGCTGTCTCCGGCGTGTCGGCCGCGGCGGCAGATCAACTCAAGTCGTCGATCGACAGGCTCATCACGAGCATCACTACGAGGTTGGACGCCGAGGTCAAGCCTCCGGCCATCGCACAGACCAGCGCGAATCCTGCCGATGTGTTCCGCGATCGTGCCGCCTATCGCGACCTGTTGAAATCGGCTCGAAACGCGGTCAACCTTGACGACCTGCATGACAACGGAGGAGCGGCATTGATACGCCTGAACTTTCAGGCGATGGTGCTACCGGATAGGATGACGTCCAACATCCCCGGCGTGATCCAGATGAAGATCAAGCCGCCGGTCATCGAGTCCGCGGACGTGCAGCGGCTGTATCGAAGCTGGCTGGATCATGTGAACCAACGGCTCAACAAGCACTCGGCCACGCACTGGCAGGCAGACAACGAGATACTCACGTCTGGCGCGGCCGACAACTTCGATCTGGTCGAGTACCACTTCGCTCCCTCGCCGCCACCAGCCCCTCCCCCTGCATGTCCAGGCTGGCTGCTCCACGGCAGACGTGAAGTATCCGGTTGTGAACGACTCATTTTCGCGGTTCCGAAATTTGCAGGCACGTCAGGGCAGGAAGGGGCCACTGCCACGTTGGAACGGTACGCCAGGTGGTTCGACCATGGCGACTCCGATTCCGACGACCGGGCTAAGTTCATCGAAAGTCATCGGCGTGTGGTGACGCACGCGAAGACCCTGTCCAAGGGCTGCGGATTGCCCGCAGCGGTGGCACCAGCTCCCGGCGAGCTCCCGAGTGAGGCGTTCAAGTTGGATTTGGACCTTCGACGGGCGCAAATCCGGTCGACCGCAGGCGAAGTGTTCGCGGCCCTCTACCGTGACATCCGCCATCTGCGAGGCCTTGCTGGGCCGATCGCGGACGCCGAGGCACAACTTATCGCCACGAGGACCGCGCGGGCCAAACAGTTGCTGCTAACGTTCGAGCAGGTCGCCTACGAAGGCTGCAAGCTCGAGGCGCTGCGTGCATTCCGCGATTCGATGCCGGACCTGTATATTCCGCTCGGCTTTTCGGACATCCTGAATGGCGACGATCGGGTCGCGGTCTACGACATCGGCCCGCGCGAGCAGGTCCAGCAAGTGTCCAGCGTTTCGAGAGTGGCAAACAGCCTGGCACTGGCCGTCTCGCTTGCCGCGGCCACGCCGAAGTCGGGCGCCGCCGCTAACGCCGCCGCCAGCTATTCGCGTCAGTCCATCGGCAAGGCGGCTGCGTTGGAACGTGTGCCGGCACTCGTCGGCTACTCAAACGACGACAGCTTCGGATGGGTCGTGGGGCCTAAGGCAACGATGGACCCGAAAGGCTCATTGAAGCTTGAGCAATCCCCGCGGACGCTGGACCTCTCCGTCGATTTGTCGGTGCCAGGATGGTGGCCGTCGTTCACAATCGAGACGACAACGGCGTGGGCCGCCAGCCGCGATGCGGTCGCGAGCGGAAGGGTGGAATTGGAAGGCAGCCGGCCCGTTCAATTGAAGGTCCCGCTGGAAGCCAACTTCGCGGACTACGAGGCGCTGACTGCCCGCCTCATGCGGGGAGGCTTGAACGAAACCCGCCCCGTGTCGTTGGATGCCGACTGGCTCAGGGAGCAAAGCGTGAGCGCATGCCGCGCTACGAGCATCTTCCTGCGGGGTCCCAACATCTGGCGGGCCGAGAATGTCCTGATTGCCGGCTATCGCCTCGACCAGGGCGCCATCACGGTGTCTCCAGACATGAGAGGTGTGCTGCTGAACGTACCGGCGCTCGATGAGCTGGTCGGAGACATCGCCGCCAAGACCGTGCCGGTTTTCGTGCTGACGCGCTATGGAGATGTCCAGGGAGATGTGGGCTATGTCCCGAAACCCACAGGCGGCAGCTGCAAGCCGGCCGACAAGAAGCCCCCGGATGGTCCGTCCATCACGTCCGTCGTACCGATGCAGTTCAGGGCCGGTGCGGATGTCGTGTTCACCATCGTCGGCAACAAGTTTGAAGGCCTGAATAAGGTGGCGATCAATGGGCAGCCAGGAACCCTGAAGGTCGATAAGGGCGGCAAGCGGATGCAAGCGCGATTCACTTCAGCCCAGACAACGCCCTTGTCGATCTCCCGGTCGGTTCCGCTGAGCTTCTTCAAGAACACTGAGCAGCTCGCGGAGAAATCGGTCGAAGTGACAGCCGTCGTAGGAGCCAAGTGATGGAACGCGGAAGAACACGGATCGACCATGGCGCCGGCGCCATCCACACGGATACCCCACCCAGCCCAGTGGGGTTCGCACCATCATCGTTCCACGGCATCGTCGACGACATGGACGTGTACTTCCAGCGAGTGGCGCCCGGCTCCAACTGGGCAACGCAGGTCGTGCCGGCCTCGGGCGTCGAATCGCTGTCGGCATTGGCAATGCTGGATAGTGAATTCACCCAGAAAGGGAAAGCGCTGGTGGTAGGTGAAGCGTTGAGGTCTGTCGCGGAGGCCCAGGTGGCCCCGACGGAAGCCCTAGCTCGCGCACATCTCGCGTCGGCGGAAGAGCGGATGTCCGCGATTGCGGCGTTGAAGAATCCTGCCGGCACGCCCGTGGGCGTCGCGGCCATCCGCAAGCTGCTTGGCACATTCGGCCGAAGCGCTGGTTGACACCCGGAGGGAGCCGATCATGCCGGACCTCGACGACGAGAGGGCTCTGCCCCGACCGCCCGACGCGAGAGCGGTGGCAAGACCGCGTGGAGACGCGCGCATGTTGCTCGCTTGGGTCATTGTGTTGCTGGGCGCTCACGTGCACGCCGCCGCGACACAGGCGGTACCGTCCACGCCCTCCACGCCCATCAACGTCAGTGCACCGAGCGCGAGGGCACCTTCCGTCGGGTCGCTCCTCCTGACGGTCGACGATCTCAAACCGGAAGAGATCGAGAATGCCGGCCTGTTGTCGGCACCGAAGGATATCGCGGAAGCCACCGCGGTGGCGGAGGTGATCTTCGGCGCGCCGGTGGCACTGGCCCCGGGCACGAAGCAGCGGCGCTGGATACTGCCCTTCAAGGTCACCGGCCTGCCGGCAGGCACCACGCAGATGCGCTACGTCGCCTTCAAGGTCGGCACGACGGAGTGGGCACTGCCCTACCAGATTGTGAGCCCGTCGTCCCCCACCGCCTCTTGGAGCCTGAAGCCGCCGCCCGCTGCCAGCCGCCAACTTCGCCCGACGGAAGGGTTCCCGATCAGCATTGCCGTCGATGGGCCAACGCCAATCAGCGGTGTGCAACTGAAGCCACTCGATCTGGTGGAACAGGGAACTCTGGAGTCGCTGGCCCAGGCCAACTGGCGGCTCTGCCTGACAAAGGACAAGGACGTCTGTGACGAATCAAAGGTGAAGACATTGGAGGGTGGCCCGCACAGTCTCTGGATAGTGCCGACCGATGCAGTTCCACCCGGAAAGTACGCCGGCACGGTCACGATCGCGAGCCTCGACAAGCCTGCCGGTGAGAGCATGAGCGTGACACTCAACGTCTCGTCACCGGGTGCGAAGTTCCTCGGCTTCGTGGCCATTCTGGCGGGGGTGGGCTTCGGGCTGTGGATCGCGACGTTCGTGCGTCGCCGGGTGGAGCGCGACCAGTTGCTGCTTGGACCCTCGGTCCTGAGCATGCAGGCGGTCCGATTAGCTGAGGTCTTGCATGCTGACGATTTGGCCCGCGTGCCGGAGATCGACGAGAAGCTCTCGCAGCTGCAAGAGGCGCTGACGGAGTCCGCGCTCGAGTCAGCCGGCCTTCCGCCCAAGATCCCCATACCGTGGCCCGTGAACACCGATGCCTACAAGAAGTACGTCGAGACCCAATTGGTCGTGTTCAATGCATTGCGGGCCATCGTCGACACCGGGATCCTGCCGCTGTTGGCCGCCAGGCGCGATGAAGAGGCCCGGGATGGCCCTCTCGACAACGGTGAAGAGACGGCCTTCAACGAAGCCATGGCGAAGATCGACGCGATCGCGGATTGGTCCGTGCATCCCGATCCCAACGCCGTGTCGGAACTGGCCCGGCCACACATCAACAAGTTCAAGGACGCGATCCAAGACTCGCGCACAAAGGGTGTGCGCAGCGCTGCAAATTTCACAGGTGTGGCGCCCAGGCAGCGCATAGAGCAACTGCGCACGCCGGCGGAGCTGCGCCTTCGCGTCATGCAGGCGAGCGTTCTAGCATGGGCTCTCCTGGGGGCCCTGACGGCGACCGCAGGAACCTACATGCTGATCCTTACCAACCCGGGTTTCGGAACCCCCCTCGACTTCTTCACCTGCTTTCTGTGGGGGGCGGGCCTGCCAGCCGGCGCAACGCTCGCGACGGCGAACACGAGCACGGTATCCACCGCGCTCAGCATCACACGATAGCTGGGTCACGACATCGCCGCGGCACTAGTGCGCCAGCCCATTCGTGACCGTCTAGATCTAGCTACGAAACCTGGAGGCGATGGGTTGTGTATAACGAGATGACCCCAGCCCTCGAGCGCCAGCTCACTCACAGTCTCTTTCATCATCAAGGGTGCCGACCAGCCCTCAGCATGAAAGTTAGTGGCGATGGTACCTGAAGGCATTACCACGATGTCGTACGCCGAACTTGCGCGGCTTCATCAATGGCGCATACATTTGGTGGTGAGTGCCCGCCCCAAGTGAGCCAAGTCCGACGCAACACCCATCCAGCGCCAGCACGGCGCCACCCGTGCCAGCGCGGTTCGGCTCTGTCGCGAGAAGACGTGCGCCCATTCCGAACAACGAAATATTACGGGATGCTGCAATATCAAGCACTTGGGCTATAAACCGACAGCCTTCCGGAAGTCCACTTCTGTCTTCTTGTGCAGAACCGTCACTAGCGCTTTGCCAAGCAATACGCGGTGGTGCTTGACTGAGAAATCGAACACACCTCCTCTCGCCTTGTCCGCCCACTTCTTCGCCTCGCCCAGTGGGCTATATCGACTAAGAATTGGGCCTAGGAAGGCGCCAGAATCAGGACAAGAAAAAAGCTTGTTGACCTCGTCAAAAAGGGCTTTTGTGGGCCTAGCGACCTTGATCTCCTCCTCAACCGTCGTTTGTTCCAGGTCGACCATAGCAAGGTCAAAAAGGTATGCATCAATCTCAGCTGCGTCCCCAGAAGTGGGATGCTGCGGCCTTTTCCACTTGAAAAGCAGATTATTAATAACCGGCATATTGACCGCAAATAGCCTGATGTTAACTCTTTCAATGAAGTCTCTCGTGGCACTAGCACCTGCGAAGCACGCACCGAAATCTTTGGCCACCTCCTCGAAGCCGCTGTCCTTGAAACTGTCCGGAAACCCAAGCATGCTGCGCAGTGTCACGATCGTCGTTGCATGAAAGAAACGGACTGGCTTTACCTGCGCGGCCGTAGTTGGTTCGAACTCGATGACAAGTGAGATGAGGTCGTAGTAGGCATTTCGCTGGGCAACGGTCGCGTACTCGCCAACTCGAGTGGCCTGCGTGTTGCTGTTTGCGGCGGCAACAAAAGTGGGGCCGATCTTGGGTAGCAAGGCCACTAGGCCGGGTCCGGTTTCCTTGAGCGAGTTCTCGACATAGCGCAGGCGCTCGATTCGATTCCAGTCTCTCGTCCCATCTGCGCCGGTCTCCACTTCCTTGGCAGATGCGTTGCCAACTGATACGGCAGCAGCGAGTCCATACATGAGCTTCAACTTCGCCTGTCTGTCCATCTAGCGCCTCCTCAACGAAATGTTGGAGCTGATCTCAATGCTATTATGTGACCTGAATGGCAATGAAAGTCATCCAGCCGGATCACCCGAAGCGGCTGCGGTACCGAACCTGCAGCGGCGACCGGGAGACGCTGGTAAAGCGTACCCAGATCGAAGCGCCAATTGAAGCGGTAGCAAAAGGCGGCCAGGTAGCGCGTCGCGTACTATCGGAAGTCGAAGGCATGGTAGCAACCGGACAAACTGGTCTTGAGATTGCCAAGCACCGTCGCCCCCGTAGCCATTGTCCATCCTTGGTGATCTGAAGTGGCCCCCCGTGCCAATATGAGCTGCGACACCTACACCCGAGAGATCAGTGAGCAAAGAGGTAGGTATGAAGAGCAACCAGAAATCGAAGGTCCCATGCACGCGGTGAACGTTTCGTCCGATCCGGGATCCACTTCAGTCCGCTCTTCTTGGTTGCCATGTGCCGGCTTTCAGTGTTGGGGCGAGTTCGTCGGAGGATAGGTCAGTCGCGGCTCAGACTGGCGGAAATGCGGCGATCGGAAACTCCTCAGCAAAGGCTCGCCACGCTCGCTCGAATGAGTACGTTGGCCCCCGACGATTAGTCGAATCCATGACGAAGGCAACAGCAACTTTGAGTTGCTCAAAGCGTGACCGCGCGACCTTGCCGAGCACCTCAAACTCGTCAGGTTTTCCGGCTACCTTTTGTGGCTCCAGCGCCCAGTCCTTGACCAGTTGCCGGTCCACAAGTCGTTGCGAGACCCCCCCATCGAACAGACGCCCCAGCACATCGGAGGCGGAAGTTGCCTCTTCGTGGCCGAGCAGGCACACACCACGCATCACGTCACCTAGATGCTCCATCGTTGCTAGAGGAGCCTCGATGCTGGTGGCGACGGCACCACCAAGCAGCGACGTGGTCTTCAGTGCAGCTCGCAATAGTTCCTGCGTCTTTGCCGAGTAGTTCGCTTCGATATGCTTGACGTGGATGTCTCTTGCCTTCGCAGGCAGTGTAGCTTGCGCGACCAAGGCAGTCTGGAGGCTGGGCCACACCCTCTTGACCACAAACCCTTCATAGGGCCAGGGGGACTTCAGGTGCTGCGCCCTCAGATAGGCAATGGGAGATTGAACCGATTGGGAGGGTCCAAGTGCTGCACTTCTCGCGGCCGTGTCTGTTGTGGGTCCTTCATTGACTGTGAACTCGTACCCGAACCGGTGGACCTCCGTCCCGTAGAGCCTGACAGCAATCTCACACGTATGACCGCGAAGGTCAAAGCTGGTCTGCGGCGGAACCAGAATCTTACCCTTCGCGGCGCCGGTGTTCTCTGGAGCTACAGAGCGTGCACCTTCCAGCGCTTGCTTACGTTCTTCTTTCTTCCCCTCTGCACGTAGCTGCTCCAATGGCTTCGAGAGCGTCATTGAGACGATGACAAGCTCCAGAGAACGATTGGGTTCGTCCGGCCCGCATGCCGGGCATTGCAAAAGGCCAGACACTTTCCCTGGGCCAAAGTCGGCGGCGCTCAAGAACGGAATGCTGACTCCCGGCTCGGCACTGCTGGTCAAATGCACGTCGAAGCTTTTGGGCAGCGGCCCGGCAGGATAATTGTCGACGAACTGGGAGATTGCTTTCTTCGTCAGTTCGGCGACGGCCGCCTCAAACTTCACCAACTCCACCTCGTAGAGTTTGAAGAGAGACTCCATCAGGGCGTAACCTTCGCCCAGGAGCAACTCTTGCCCTGCCACGATCCGGGCTTTGACGCTTGTCGTACCGCGAAGCGCTGCAACGAAGGATCGATGACGACTTGCTGCTGTGCGAATGCGTTGTATTTGCTGCCGCGTCTCTTCCTCGTTAGTCTTGTCGAATCCGGTGCGATTCTGTCGTCGCAAGTTTGAGTACCCATCCAGTGCAAGAACCAAAGATGGTTCAAACGCTGGTTGTTCGAGTCCACGTACCCCGTGGGCGTCGAGGCAATACCGCAGGGCCCGGGCGCCAGCCCACGACACGTCGGGGAAGCGGCCGTCGTCGGGATTGAACCGGAGGACGGTGTGTAGCACTTCACGGGCACTATCGAGGCCATTGAATGTCAGCATCCATGGGGCTGCGGCCAACTGTTCTGCCGCACCGCTGTACAGCGTCCGACAAGCCAACAATGCGCGGCCCTGAGCTTGGTTGTTGCGAGCAAATGACGCGCACCTCTCATGCTCATTCTTATTGATATTGCGTTCGCGGACCAACTCATTCAAAGACACGCGAAATGTCAGTTCGTCGACTTTTCGATTGGTTTCTTGAACCAGGACGACCAGCCGGTCTGTTTGTCGCCCGATCCTTTCCATCTCCTGCAACATCTCGCCGAGCTGCTTGATGATGAATTCAACCTTTGTGTTCAGCTTCGAAAACTCGCGCTCGACAAGCGTATGCACTTGCTTGATCGCCGCCATCGTCTCGGCATGGCGCGCTTCGGCAGCCTTCTCGGCGGCTTGATCCGCAGAAGGGCCGCCAAAAGCTCCTGAGAACGCCGCCAGGCCGCCTCCTCCGCTCAAGAGTCCAGAAGCCGCCGTCACCATCCCCCAGCCGCTGGCGGCAGAAGCAATAAGCGAAACAGCCTGATAGACCTGTACCGCACTCTCTGCGTACATCGCCGCCTTCTTCACCTCGTTAGCGGGACCGGACGCTCCAACTAGGTTGAGGACGCCGTGCAGTGCAGCGACGCCCGCTCGAAACCCGTCGGCGCTCGGGGTCAAGCTCGGCATGAGTGAATCCACTTTCAGCGCGGCCGACCCGGCTTCTCCAGGACCCGTCAAGACCAAGGCCTGCAAGGCCTTCACCTCACTAGATGTGTTGGTCATGAGAGTCTTGGCAAAAGAGACGGCCTGTTCCACGTCGGGCTTCGCGGTTCCCAGCAGTAACGCAAGGCCGCCTGTCCGCTCCTTGAATGAGGCGACGTCTGGGAGGGCCGACGGCAAGCCTCCTTTCAGGGCGGCTGCCAGTGCCACATAGGCGCGGTTTGCTTTGGTCACCTCCTGCTTCAAGGCGCGGGACATTTCAAAGGCGGCGCTTTCGGCAAGAGAGGCGCGCTGAGGTTCGTAGGCCTCGATGAACCCGGCGGCAGTTGGCACCAGACGTCCCGCAACCAAGGCTGCATCAACGGCAGTGGCCAAGCCAAGCTCCCGGCTGACCCTTGACATGAGAGCATCCCGCACTGCTTCCCCTGTCTTCGCCGCGCGGAGTTCCTGATAGAGATCTTGAACGCCAGCGGTCAGGTTTTCGGCCTGTGCTTTGCTAGCCCTAGTTACTGCCACTGCCACGGTCTGCGCCATTAACGGCAAGATAGGGTTCTCGGCGGTGCCGGCCACAAGTGCCACCTGCATGATCCGTTGCGTCGCTTGCGGCCCAGCGGGTACTTGACCGTACACGAGGCGCGGAGACACTACGATGGACGTGAGTCCGACGAGAAAAGTACGCCGGCGCATCAACAGACTCCTGCAGGCTGGTTCGACGGAATCGTGCTTTTGAGATGCATTGGTCCTCCCCTAGTGAGCTTCCTCACTAAACTACATTCGCCAAAGTGCGGTAGGGGCCGCGGTTGAACATCCTCTGACGTGCCTTTGTCGACCCACAATGCGGCCCCACGTAAGTCCAGCGTTACGCGGAGCGGAACGTGTCAATGAGTTTGCGACACCGAGGGGCATTAATTTTGCGCCGCTGGGTCTGCACCCAGTGTGGCGCCAGGATGTCCGCCCACTCGACCTCGTCGTTGGCGAGAAAACGATAGGCGGCCACCGTAGCGCATACAGATAGTGGAATGTCTCCTCGCGGCGGGGACTTCTCACTGAGTGCTCCTGGCCGACACCCCGCCTTCATGTCATGGTTTCAACATAGACGAGCGACATGGACTCGCAAGTGAAATGTAACGACTACCGACAGCTCCTGGCCGGGTCCTGAAATTCTCACGATCAATTTGATCGCCGAAAACCAGTCATTCGATTCCACCTGGCATGAAAAATTTAGATGTAACCGCCACCGGCAGCTGATGGCCGGACGGAGACCTCGCCAAGTCGCTGGCCAACGTCCGGAGCGCTCAGAAAGCTGCCCGTCGTCCGCAAAATGTGGCGTAGCAAGGCGAATGGCGGCTTACCGGTGTGCGGTCCAGCTCAACGTCAGCTTCTGCGCAAAACCGCCATCGGCCGGTCAGGCCGATGAGCCGAGATCGGAAATGGTCCCCGAGCGTCGGCTCTATCCAGTTACCTGACGTTGAACGTGACGTTGAACGCTCGGAGTGGTGACCGACCGGATTGGTTTACTGTAGGTTTGTTCTTGGGCACACAGCTTCCGCTCAGTAAGCGCTGGTCAAGGGGATGCTGGTCAACGCCAATGCGATTTTGTGGTCAAGTTGTCGCGATTCCACACCGTTGTACGGAATCTGTCGTTCGAGATGATGCCGGAGGGCGAGATGCCATGCGAGCGTACGTCGGACACTTTCGAGCGCATGCTGCCGCTCCACAACGTTCCGAAGTCGAACGGGCCGGGCGCGGCCAGAATCGGGTACGGCGGTGCGGCTACTGGTAATCGTCGCCGTCGATCCGCTCGACCGAGGCGTTTTGGATGAGGCTGACGATCCCCTCGGACATTTCCTCAATCTGCTCCTCCGGCAGGTTCAGCGCCTCGCATAGGCGGTTCATTGCTCCGAAGTGGCGCGCCAGCGCCCGCTCCATCTGATCGAGGTCGATGGACGCAACGCCCGGGATTACCTCGATGGTGTCGCACAGGCAACTCTCCAGCAGCTTGATCGAGTCGTCTGCCTGGGACAGGAAGAAGAACCAGTAGGGCCACTGCGCGTCGAGGCCCTTGATGAAGGCACGGACCTCCGAGATCTCGAAGATTTCGCGCGGGTCGTCGTTGTATCCGTCGACCATCAGGCTGATCCGGCCGCAGTAGTCGAGGGCTGCCCGCGGGTTGGCCGTCACGGCCTGCAAGAATTCAAGCGGCTCACCGATGTCGCCGGTTTCTATCTGCTGGCGGGAGAACATCAGAAACACGGGCTCGGCAATGCCCGGACGCAGCCGCTGGGTCATGCCGGCTCCACCAGCATCGGGGCATCGGTACGGGATGAATTGACTGCCCGGCTCACCGGGTAGGCGACCATGTCATCGGCCTCGGCAGGGCAAAGGAGGGCGCGCAACATCACCGCATCCACGTTGGCGGGGTCCAACCAAGCGTCGTAATCGCCGGGGGCCAAAATGACCGGCATCCTGTCGTGGATCGGCATCATCAACGCGTTGGCCTCGGTCGTGATGATGCAGCACGAGTGGATTTCCTCGCCGTCGGGCGATACCCACCGCTCGCTGAGCCCCGCGAATCCGAACAGTTCATTTTCATCCCGGGGGCGGATGAAATAGGGCTGCTTTACCGTGCGGCCGTCTTCCTGAACGGCCTTCCATTCGAAAAAACCGCTGGCTGGCACAATGCATCGCCAGCGACGAAACGCCGTGCGGAATGCGGGCTTCTCGGGAACGGTCTCCCCGCGGGCATTGCTGAGCTTCGCACCCATGGTGCCGTCCTTCGCCCAGCCGGGAATCAGCCCCCAGCGGTAAAGGCTGCCCACCCTCCGCCCGTTCGGGCCGGGGCGAACGACCAACACGTTCGTCGTTGGCGCAATGTTGTAGCGGGGACCGAAGTCGAAGCCATCGTCGAGGTCGAATCGGTCCCGAATCCGGGATCGCGGGCCGTAGAGCGCGTAACGACCGCACATCTCAATGCACCTTCGGGGTCTCTTCCCGCAGCCGCTGCCACAGGGCTTCGATGATCACGGCCGAGGCATCGTCAGGGTTTTGCGCGCGGGCCGATTCCAGTAAGGCGCTGTTCTCCGACCACAGCCCCAAGTTGTTTCGAATCCACATGCCCAGGCCCAAGTGCAAGGCGACCAGGTCGTCCTGCGACGTGGCGGCGATCTTGGCCTTTTCACCATCTGGCAGCAGGCCGAGCAACACGCCGTCCGCTTGATCGACGGTTTCCGGCCATTGCAGCTTGTCGCTCATCGCGCCGCCTTTCGCCAATCCCACGGCGGCATAGGCTGTCCATCCGACCACAGGCCGGCACGATGGGTACGTGCCTCCTGCTCGGCGAACGCGTAGCGCTGCGCATCCTCGGCGGATTGGTCCTTGGCGTACTGTCGGTACCACCATGCAAGCCCGGCGGTCACTTGTGCGAGGCCGGCATCGTGCGTCTTCGGACACTGCCTCTGGCAGGTCGGATCGGTAACCAGCACCTTGCCGACGATCCTCTGGTAGCGGTCCCGCTTGCTCCACTGCACGTCGACATCCTTGCCGAACACGAGCATCGACAGGGACACCTTCGAGCGCTGCCCAAATGGCTGAGCCTTCTCGGGCGCATCGATACCGGCGACCCGGATCTTGTGTTGTTCGCGGTTGGCATCCAGCACGGTGATCGTGTCCCCGTCGGAAACGCCCACCACGGTGCCGCTGAGTGTCGCTGCGCTGACGGAGGCGCACGCGACCAACATCGCGGCCAATAGGAGTTTTCTCGGCTGAATCTTTGTTCTCCTCGCACCTGTAATGCCAAAAAGGGGCTACTTCCACTGACTTGCAGTCATTTTATCCCTGACGATCTGAACGACGTTATGGATACGCGAAACGAGTTGAGCTTCCGCCCCAGCGGCTGTCGCCTTGCCAGCGCTGCCACAAGGCCGCATCCATCGTCGCACGGAGGCAGGGCCGCCCATCGGCAGAAAAGAAAAAGGCCAGAGCAGAGTCTGGCCTTTGAATGGGAGTGGAACGTGGCGACGACTGCCGCTACCCCCACAGCCTTTCGGCCGTGGGGGTGAAATCAACTCAAGCGGCTTGTCGTACTTCTTCGGCGTCGACCTTCGCGCTACCGGCTTCGTCCTTGTCCAGGTCGAGCTGCTTGAGCAACTCGCGTTGCCGGACCAGCAGATCGGTCAGCCGGCCTTCATGCTCGAAGGAGCGGGCCAGTTCCAGCCGGAGGTCTTCCAGCCGCTTGCGGCGAGTTTCCAACTGGATCTCGGCATCGGCGTGATGCTTGCCCACCGATTCCAACGCACCCAGCAAGGCGGCCACCAGGGCCGGTCCTGTTTGATAGGGCTCGGCGTTGTACAGGCAGTACCCCGCCAAATACAGGTTCGGCGTCTCGTCGCCGCGGGCCGCGAGGATGCCGAGGTCGAAGCCGCCAAACCAGCCGATGATCCGTTCGATCATCCGGCTGGCCGTGCGCACCTCTTCCCTGGCCGTCCTCACCAACCCGCGTAGCGCTTCGCCCACCGCATCGGGGCCGACGATCTTGCGCCCCGCCAGTTCCATGGCGATGCCCTGCATGGTCTGCGGCTCGATCCGGGCCGCATCCCGTGCGTACAGTGCAACCTTCTTCTCCAGCGCCTCGATCATCGTCGGCAGCCGGCCAACTTCGCTTTCGTTGGCATAGCGCTGGTTGCGCCACACCGAGAACAGCGTTGAGAGCCTGGCCACCTCCGCGTCCACGCCGGCTTTCTCGATCACCAGCGGATTGCCCGACGCCAAGGCTTTCACCTCGGCATAGGACAGCGCCGCCAATTCCACATCCTCCAGCGACCGAATGCCCTGGTCGCCCTTCATCACCTGGGCGATGAAGCGTGCCTTCGTCTCCAGCGTCTGCCACATGTAACTGTCAAAACTGCCTTCCGTGACATACCGGAAGACTTCCACTTCCTCACACTCATTGCCCTGGCGCAGGATGCGCCCCTCGCGCTGCTCGACGTCACAGGGACGCCAGGGCGCATCGAGGTGATGCAGGGCAGTG
>Ga0209097_10001489_pt1 | contig 19955 bp, 14 predicted proteins | sample AD_UKC052_MetaG_FD_184419 | JGI IMG/M metagenome (GOLD analysis project Ga0209097, IMG submission 184419) | Active sludge microbial communities of municipal wastewater-treating anaerobic digesters from USA - AD_UKC052_MetaG (SPAdes) (version 2) | ecosystem: Engineered > Bioreactor > Anaerobic >... | reverse complement strand
CTTTTTTAAATTGTAGAGGGTTTAATTTTCAAAATAGAGTTTTTTGATGAGGAATTCCGCATCAAATCAGGATTGTATTTTCGTTACACAAACGTCTTGGACGGGTGTGAGTTCATTAATAACAAAAAAATAATCGCGAGTGAATGGTTAACTTGTTATTCAATGGAATGCTAACTAATTAACTTATTGATATGCTTTTCTCTTCTCGATTTACCACCCTATTGTTCTTTATTTCTTTCACAATTCTAGCTGCTTTATCTACACATGCTCAAAATTATGCTTGGGCAAAACAAATTGGAAATACAGGGCAAGATGTCGGATATAAAATTGAAACCGATCCCAGCGGGAATGTGTTTGTTGTTGGTGGTTTTGAAGGAACAACCGATTTTGATCCCAATGCAGGTATAACGAATTTAACTGCAGCTGGCGGACAAGACATCTTCTTTGCTAAATTCGATGCAAGTGGAAATCTTTTATGGGCGAAGCGAATTGGAAATGCTTTGAATGATTTTGCTTACGATTTAGCATTAGGTAATGGAGGAAGTATTTTTTTAACGGGGTATTTTGAGGGAACAATGGATTTAGATCCAGGAGCAGGGAATGTAAACTTAGTTTCTGCAGGTGGTCTTGATATGTTCATTGCTAAATATGATGGTTCTGGAGGTTTTCTTTGGGCTAAGGGTATTGGAGGAAATTCAACCGATCTTGGTTATAAAATCTGCATAGATAACAGCGATAATGCATACATCACGGGACAGTTTAGTAGCACTGTCGATTTTAATCCTGGGGCTGAAGTAGCTAATCAAGTAGCAGTTGGAATGACTGATATTTTTGTTGCTAAATTTGACGCAAGTGGAAATTATGTGTGGTCTTTTGGAATAGGAAGTCCGCTGGCAGATGGAGGAAATGACATCGTATTGGATGATTTAGGAAATATATATTTAGCTGGGATTATAAGTGGATCGGCAGATTTTGATCCAAGTGCCATTGTCGATATGATTGCATTTAATGCAAATTCGGATGGTTTTTTAGCTAAATATGATGCAAGTGGTAATTATTTATGGGCTAAAAACATTGGAAGTAGTTTGTTTGACAATTGTAGTGGTATTGCACTTGATGAATCGGGGAATGTTATTATAACAGGACTATTTCAAAGTTCTCTCGACTTCGATTTTGGAGTTGGATCGGCAGTTTTAACTTCAGTAGGTGCAACCGATATTTACTTTGCTAAATATGACGAAAACGGAAATTATATCTGGGCCAATCAAATAGGAAGTGGGGATAATGATTTAAGTAATGAAATAGCTTTAGATGCTGATCAGAATATTTATCTAACAGGTAGTTACGGTGGTACTTCGGGTTTATCGGCCGATTTTGATCCTAGTGTTGGTGTCGATATACATACTCCTGTTGGTGATATAGATATTTTTCTTGCAAAGTATGATGCAAATGGAAATTACGTATGGGCGAAAAGTTTTGGTGGATTATATAGCGATAAAGCAATTGGATTGACGATTGATCTTTATGGAAGTGCCTATATAACCGGGTATTTTTCGGATGTTGCTGATTTTGACCCAAGTGTTGGAAGCGCTAATATGACACCTGTTGGGGGATATGATGTATTTATTGCTAAGTATGTTAATTGTACACTAACGCCCTCTGATCCAGGAAATATTACTGGTAATAACACGATGTGTTTGGGTAGTACTAATGCGTATTCGATTGAATCAGTATCCAACGCCGTTCTTTACTCTTGGACTTACCCAACAGATTGGATTGGAGCATCAACAACAAATACAATTTCACTTAATGCTGGAGCTTTAAGTGGGACCATTAGTGTAACCGCAAATAATGCCTGCGGGAGTAGTAGTGTAGCAGCATTACCTGTATTAGTCAATTTACCTCCTGAAACTCCAGGAGAGATAGCTGGAAGCACAGCCTTATGTGTGGGAGAAGGTTCAGAATATTCGGTTGATCCAGTTTCAGGTGCAACATTTTATACATGGACTTTACCTGAAGGATGGACTGGTAGTTCATCATTCTACAACATATCGCCTAATTCGACCTTAACTGGCGGAACTATTTCAGTTACAGCAACTAATTCGTGTGGAACTTCAGCTGCAAGTTCACTTGATATTACTATTTATCCATTAACATCAGTGACTTTAAATTTATCTACCGATTTTATGTGTTTGAATGCGAGTCCTATTACTTTATCGGGAGGAAGTCCTGTTGGAGGAACATATACTGGATTGGGTGTAAGTGGTCAAATCTTCACTCCTGTTTCCGTGGGATCTACTTTTGTGTATTATTCCTATACAGATGTAAATTCGTGTAGTTATACTGCTTCAGATAACATGATAGTTGATGCTTGTTTGGTTGTACAAGAACAAGAAAAGCAAGGAGGAATGAGTTTATATCCTTCACCAACAACTGGATTTTTCACTCTTATATATCCAAATCGTAATGTTCAATCGGGTGATATGCTAATTCTCAATTTACTGGGCGAATTAGTTTATTCGAGAAAGGTTAATTCAGGACTTAATCAATTTGATATTAGTGGATTGGATGCTGGAATATACCTTGTACAATTGATGTTAGGAAATGAACGTAACATGCAAAAAATAGTAAAAGAATAATTGCACATTTTTTTAACGATTTCTATTTGTATTGATGGAAATTACCATGAAAAACTAGTTGAATAAAATCCAATTTCCGGTATTTATTTAACTTATAATCCTTTATTTTCTTCGAAAGATTTCCTTGCTTCAAAATAACTGTTTTCTCCAAAGTAGTAGGATAGAATAAACTCCATAGCTTTTTCCTCTTCTGTAAAAGCGAGTTCAAAATCGCCCGGTCCCGGTCCCGGCACCCATTCCCAGCAGCTCAAAATGATGGAGTTATCGGTACATTTTACATCCATGATTGGACAATCGGAGATGAGCTCATTTTGAATTTCTAAGTCTTTATCAAATTGTAATATAGGCATGGAAAAATAGATGGGAATTCGATTTCCTTCTATACCAATTTCCTTTACTAATATAAAATCATGTTCTTCACCAACTAGCAGTAAGCCTTTTCCGGTAAGGATATTTTTATTTTTCTGACTGAAATTCATGATAGGAATCTACTCATTCTTCTTTTATACCAATACTAGTTTTTATCAATCGACTTTTATTTTTATCGATAATGAGTGCATATTTATTTCCTGAGAATTCACCCAGATTACCAGCTTTTAACTTTTTACTGGTGCATTCAATCCACACATTTTTTCCATCAACTATCGCACAAACTATAGCATGATTAAACCTGTTTTCTGCAAAATCGGGATCAATTGCTTCTAAATCATCTCCTGCTTGTACTAAACAATAGTATGCTTCAATCCCTACTTCTTTAAGCATAGTTTGCATAAATAGTGTCAATGCTTTACAATCGCCAAAGCCTTTATTAAAGGTATATGTACATGATTGTGGTTGCCATCCTCCCATTCCAAAATGTACTAATACATACCTATATTCTTCTTGTAGATAGGAGTATAATGCACTTATTTTTTCATTTGGATTTTCATATTTATCGGCTAATTCATGAATTGTTTTTTTTAATTCATCATTCATTTCATATTGAGTTTCATTTAAGTTGAAAATGAAATTCCCAAAGTCAATCCAACTTCTCATTGAACCTGCATTACCCTTTATTTCAAAATCATCCATTGCCATACGTAACATGGGCGATTGAAGCAATTCTGGTTGCTTTTTCACTGCTTTTATCGAGCTTATTTCCCAAGCCTGTATTTTTGATTTCTTATTTATTTCAATTGGTAGTTCTTTCAATTTTGAATCGGCTTTAAAATGAACACCTATACCATTCTTTAGCTTGATGCTAACTTTTCCGTACATACAGGAAACATAGGTATTACTTAATGGACGCCAGTCGGGTAAATTTAAGCTTCCATTAACTTTATGTTCATAAGCATAAACACTCGTATAAGGATAACTTTTAGCACGCATTTCCATCTGATATAAATCTCTATTCTCATTTATATTAGTCCCAGTCGATATCAATCTATCTGCATGGAAATTAGTAACATCTACACTTTTTATTTGAACTCCTCGACTATCGTAAATTCTACCATAAAGCAATTGTACCGTTTCATTTAAGGCTGTCAATAGAGTAATGTCTCCTTCCTCTTCACCTGTTTTGTCTAAAACAGTAACTGCCATTTCTATTCGGTATTTATATTCTTGTTTTTCATCAATCGTTACTTCCATAATACTACTTCGAATTACAGCATGTGCCCCTGATATCAAAGAATCCGGAATTCCATTAAAGGCATATTCTTGCCCCCAACTTGGATGAATAAATCCAACTAAAAATAAACTAATGAACAAGAATAACTTTCTCATTTTGCTTCAATACAATTTGTTTAAATAATTGGCTTATTTCAGGATATTCATCGGATGTGTAAAATGTTTTATTTACTCTCAATCTCGACATAATATTAATGTTGTTTTCAAAAATACCTGCTTCATAGTGATAGAGAATGGATTGTTCGCCATAACTGAGTGTTGATTTACTTGGCAATATTACTTTACTCATATCGCCTGAGTATTTAATTTTTGTAGTAACTAACTGATTCAATTTATAATCAAATTCAATCGGTATGTCGCGTGTTTCAGCTTTAAATGGTGTAAAGGGGTAATTTCCCCAATAAAATACTTTTAAAGTATCGGCCTTCTGATTTTTATCTAATGCTATTTTCTTGTAAATGTGAATTTTAAGCACTTCTTGAATGTCATTTTCATTTTCAATTACAATACTATCTGGAGATTGTAAGGATTGAATGAAAATCGATTTTTTAAGGTCATCTATAGTGCTTTTTTCTTTCAATAACCTCCGAATTCTGGCGGAGGTGAATAAAGTAGGTTGATAAGTAGAATGGATGGATACTTCTTTGTCGCTTAATTCAAAATCGTGATGATATTTTTCCGACATTGGAAGTATATCGGCATTTAGATCTACGAAAATCGATTGTCCTTCTTCTTGAGGTATGAATGATTGACCATTGTATGCTATTAGCGGAAGTAGATCATCATTTAAGTATTTGTTTGAGGCATCACGAAATACCCAATTATCGTCTTCATCTGTAATTCCAATAACCATCAATTCTAATTGCATTAAATCGAGAATGCCAGTTTTTAATTTCCCTGTTCCACGGGGGGATATTATTACTGGATATGAATCGAATCCGGCAACTTTTAAATACACATGTAAAACCAAATTGAGTTCAGCGGAATTCCCCTTTTTTTGCTTTAGTATTTCTGAAAAATCCTGATTAGGAATAGGAGAGTATTTACCATCCCATTGGAAATTATCTTTTACATATCTCACTATGAAATTTAGTTTATCGTGCCTACTTAAGCCATCGGGTATTGGAAACATTTGATACTTTCGTATGCGTTCGGCTCTAGATAGGGAAACAATAAACTTATCGTCTTTAAGAAATTTAGTAGCTAATTCATCCCAAGTTGTTTTTAAGTTTTGGTAAAATGAACCGTATTGGAAATCTTGTAATATGAAATATAAAGAATGTCGATAATCATCTCGGTTTATGATGTATTTATCGTCTATTAACGCGGGTAATGAATCAATATAATACTCGAGATGTTTGGCTAATATTTTAGGCGGTGCGCCTAAGAATTTGAAGAAATGACTGGTGCCTGTTTTGGGATTTCGATATTCAATATCTTCATTTTTGTATGGTTTAGCTTTATTTTTCCCTAATGCTGTTGTACTAATATTAAAGAACTCAGGAATTATAATGCTAAATGCACTATGTGCCACTGGATAATCATGCTGGAATTCCCAATCACATAAATTGATATGAACGGGTTCTTCTATGCTGTATGAATAGTCAATTACAGATCCTGGTTTAACATTCGAAAAGGCGAGTTTTAGTGTAAGTTCATTTTTAAATATTTCAGTAGAATCCAATTTCGTCATTCGTACCGATTGATCTTTACTCAAATTAAATGTTGCTCCTTCGGCATGGAAAATAGGTTGCTTTTTGAGGAAATCAGCATTTGAAAATCGTTTTATTACCACTGTCCCATTGTCTACACCATCTTGCGTTAATATTTTCATGCGTTGATAGCGCGTGGTTATGATGGTGAAATTTTCACCAATGGAACTAAAACGAACCGATGCTGAATCGAATAATATGATTACATCGGCACTGTCTTTTTCGCCAAATCCTTTTTGGGTAAAAACTTCTTTAGGAACATTTAAAAAAGTGAACTTTTGTGCTAGACCACTTTTTCCCAGAAATAAGAAATATATTCCAACTAATAAGAATATTCGGAATGAGATTGGAGATTTAGTTATAGGCATAAATGATTTCAATATACAAGCGCAACAATTTAGTAACTAAAAACAAATTTGTTGTCATTGCATATTGATTTATTCTACACGGTTCTCGCACAAGGGATTGAGCCAGAGGAACGAAGCGACGAGGCGAAAGCCCGGTTTTTTGGCGACGAAGGAGGCAATAAAATGGGCCCTATCCTTACTCTAATTCTTTCAGTATCCTCCAGCTTTTAGGCAAGGCATTATTAATCCGATTAGGCAACACATTTCCCCAGCCAAGCCCTAATCCTTGAAAATTCATGCGATGCCAGCCTTTTATATCGCTTCTTCCAGGAAGGGCTTCTTTTTTTAAGTAACGCAACGCTTCCTCACGTTCGAGTTCTAACTGAGGAATATCGTTTCGTAACAGCGTGCTCAAAGCCATTTCGTGTGAAGGTAGAAAGTCCTTTCCTTTCATCTCGCCAGCTAGAATTCCACATTTTAAAATATGTAAATGCTTCAATAAGGGTGGAATAGATTCATGTAAAGAAGCTGGTAAAACACTTGATCCTAAATGGGTTTCGGAATACACAAATGCATCGGGATTAGACATCCAGTGTGCAATTTGGTTGGGAATAACCTGTGGACGGAAAGCAGGTTTGTGATAGGGATTTTCTGTTTCAGCTGTTTTTCGTATTGCAGATAAATAAAATCCTTCACCTAAAATTTGACCAGGATAAAAACGATATCCCATGGACGTTTTTACAATTTCCGGATGATTCTCTAAGGATGGAATAGCACAGATTTCTGCTGCAAGTTCTTCTTTAATGAAGCTACTGATTTGCTCATCTTCGGCTTCTGAATAACTGCAGGTAGAGTAGAGGAGAAGACCACCTTCTTTTAAAGCCGGCCAAACATCAGTTAGGATGCGTTCTTGTCGAGCTGCACAATGAGTAACTGCATCTTCCGACCAATGGCTCATCGCCGCTGGATCTTTTCTAAACATTCCGGAACCACTGCATGGAGCATCAATCACAATGACATCAAAATATCCTTCTAGTTTTCCAAATTGGCGAGGATCGTTATTGCTTACTATCGTATTGGCACTTCCCCAGCGATTTAGGTTCTCGTGTAAAATTCCAGCTCGACTGCGAATGACTTCGTTGGCAACTAACATTCCTTCGCCTGCTAGCCAAGATGCTATCAAAGTGCTTTTGCCACCGGGTGCTGCGCATAGGTCTAAAACACGCAAATTCGACTTCTCAGGCACTAAATCAGTCAAAGCCGACCAAATACTCATGGAGCTGGCTTCTTGCACGTAATACGCGCCTGTATGAAAAAGAGGATCGAGTGTAAAATCGGGTCTTGATGGAAGATATCGTCCATGTTCGCACCAAGCTACTTTCGTTTCGTTTTCAAAGGCTGAGTTAAGTTTTTCAGGGTTAAGGCGGATTGATACTGGGGCTTTTTCTTCATGTGCTAGAAGAAAGCTGGTTGTATTGATTCCGGGTAGATCCTGGATATGTTCTTGAAAACCGAGAGGGAAATTGGTTGGCATGTGGTAAAACTAAAAAAGCACCCCGAGTTGGAGTGCTTTTGAGAAAGAAAGGTGTCAGATTATTTCACCGCGTCGCAGATAGCTTTGAAAGCTTCTGGATTGTTCATAGCCAAATCGGCAAGAACTTTACGGTTAATCTGGATGTTTTTCGCGTGGATTTTACCCATGAATTCGCTGTACGACATTCCGTGTTGGCGAACTCCAGCGTTGATACGCTGAATCCATAGACCGCGGAAATTCCGTTTTTTGGTTTTACGGTCACGGTAAGCATAGGTAAGACCTTTCTCAAGAATATTCTTCGCTATTGTGAAGACGTTCTTGCGGGCACCCCAATAGCCCTTGGTCTGGTTGAGGATTTTCTTTCTCCTTGCGCGTGAGGCAACGTGGTTGACTGAACGTGGCATGGTTTAGTTGGTGTTGTGATGAACAGCGTTACGCCTTTCGGGTAAACTTAGTACTGAGCATCTGGTTAAAAAAAATTGATTTTACTTTCCAATCGTTAACATACGTTTAACGAGACCTTCATCAGCCTTGCAAACCAAACCAGAATGGCCTAGACGACGCTTCTGATCTTTTGATTTCTTGGTGAGAATGTGCCGCATAAACGCGTGCTTGCGTTTGATTTTTCCAGAAGCCGTCAGCTTGAAGCGCTTTTTGGCACTGGAATTTGTTTTCATTTTCGGCATTGTGAATTGGTATTTGGGTTTTACTTATTTCTTCTTTTTAGGGGAGATATACATGATCATCCGCTTTCCTTCTAGTTCGGGCATGCTTTCGGCTTTCCCTAATTCTTCTAGCTCTGCAGCGAATTTCAACAAGAGAATTTCTCCTTTTTCTTTGAACAAAATCGAACGTCCTTTAAAGAATACAAACGCCTTCACTTTAGAACCTTCTTGAAGGAATTTGCGTGCATGATTCAATTTGAAGTTGAAATCGTGCTCATCAGTATTCGGACCGAAACGAACTTCCTTCACCACAATCTTCGTGGCTTTGGCTTTCATTTCTTTTTGTTTCTTTTTTTGCTCGTAGAGGAATTTCTTATAGTCAATCACCCGGCACACAGGAGGATCTGCATTCGGAACAATTTCCACCAGATCTAATTCCTGCTCACGTGCAACACGTAAAGCATCCTCGAATGAGTAAACGGCAGGTTCAATGCCATCTCCTACGAGGCGAACTTTGGGTACACCAACTATTTTTAAGTTGATGCGATGTGCTTCTTCTTTTTTCTGCGGTCCCCGGTTAAACGGCCGTGGAGAGCGCGGTGGCATTGCTATAGCTTGGGTCCTCCCTTCAGTTGTTTGTTAATTCATTTGCTTGTTAACTTCCTCTTCGATTAACGCAGCAAACGCTTCTAGGCTCATGGTGCCTAAATCGCCTTCGCCATGTTTACGGACAGAAACAGATCCTGTTTCAGCTTCCTTTTCACCAACAACAAGCATAAAAGGAGTCTTCATAATTTCAGCATCCCTTATCTTTTTGCCGGCACGTTCGTCACGGTCGTCAATAGCGGCGCGAATATCGTAATTTTTAAGCAGTTGTAAAACTTTTTTTCCATACTCGTTATACTTCTCCGAAATAGGCAGTATTACTGCTTGTTCAGGTGTTAACCAGAGTGGAAACTTACCCGCACAATGCTCTATCAAGACCGCTACAAAGCGTTCCAACGACCCAAAAGGTGCACGGTGAATCATCACCGGACGATGTTTGGCATTATCAGCACCCATATATTCCAATTGGAAACGCTCCGGTAAATTGTAATCTACCTGAATTGTTCCGAGTTGCCAGCGCCGACCAATAGCATCCTTCACCATGAAGTCGAGCTTAGGACCATAAAATGCTGCTTCTCCTAATTCTACAACAGTACGCAGTCCTTTCTCAGCAGCAGCTTCGATAATTGCATTTTCAGCTTTCTCCCAATTTTCGTCACTACCAATATACTTGGTCTTGTTTTCTGGATCTCGCAAAGAAATTTGAGCGGTGAAATCCTTGAAATCAAGTGCTTTGAAAATCATAAACACTAGATCGATTACTTTCAAGAATTCTTCTTTTACCTGATCGGGGCGACAAAAAATATGTGCATCATCTTGAGTAAAACCGCGCACACGAGTCAAACCATGTAATTCACCACTTTGTTCATAGCGGTAAACGGTTCCGAATTCAGCTAAACGAATTGGAAGGTCTTTATAGGAGTGTGGTTTGTTTTTGTAAATCTCGCAGTGGTGCGGACAATTCATCGGCTTCAAGAAAAATTCTTCTCCTTCGGCGGGTGTTTTAATGGGTTGAAACGAATCGGCTCCATATTTCTCGTAGTGACCAGAGGTTACATACAAGTCTTTATGTGCAATATGTGGAGTGATAACTTGAACATATCCTGTTGAAGCTTGGGCGCGCTTTAAGTAATCTACCAAACGCTCACGTAAGGCAGTTCCTTTGGGTAACCACATCGGTAAACCTTGACCTACTTTTTCGGAGAACATGAATAACTCCAGCTCTTTCCCTAGTTTTCGGTGATCACGTTTACGGGCTTCTTCCAATAAAACAAGGTACTCATCCAAATCGGCAGCTTTGGTGAATGTGATACCATATATACGTGTAAGCTGTTTGTTTTTCTCATCGCCTTTCCAATACGCTCCAGCAACGTTCATCAACTTAACTGCTTTGATGAAACCTGTATCTGGGATATGAGGACCGCGGCATAAGTCGGTGAAATTACCTTGTTCGTAAAAGGTAATGGTGCCATCTTCGAGACCAGCTAATAAGTCAAGTTTATACTCATCACCTTTCTCTGTGAAATAAGCAATGGCATCCGCTTTACTCATGTCTTTGCGGACATACTGGCTTTTTTTCTTAGCCAATTCTTTCATTTTAGCTTCTACCGCAGGAAGATCTTCGGCCGAAATTGAACGATCACCCAAATCAACGTCGTAGTAAAAACCATTTTCAATAGGAGGTCCAATACCGAATTTAATTCCCGGATACAGTTCTTCTAAAGCCTCAGCCATCAAGTGGGCCGAACTGTGCCACATGGTTTTCTTACCATCGTCATCGTTCCACGTCAAAAGCTTTACCGTTGAATCGGTTTGGATAATGCGAGTAGCATCTTGTACTTCTCCATTCACAGTGGCAGCAAGGACGTTACGAGCAAGTCCTTCACTAATGCTTTTGGCAATGTCGAGGGCAGTTACGCCACTTTCGTACTGGCGAACCGAACCATCGGGCAGGGTAATATTGATCATAGCTTGTAAAAATTCAGGGTGGCAAAGATAATCAGAAGAATGCTAGGTTTTTATTGAAATGTGTGTGTGAATTATTTACTTTGGAGAAAATCTTTGTCATGCCTTTTTCTCGATTATTCCTAATTATAAGCTTGATATTTTCAAGTCCTACCCTAATAAACGCACAAATCCTTAGAGAACCTATTGTAGAACCGACTGAACCCCCTGATGTAGATACTAAGGAACAAGTGTTTACAATAGTTGAAGAAATGCCTGTTTTTGAAAATGGAAAGGATGATATCAATACTTTTCTAGCAAAAAACATCAATTATCCTTTGGAATGTAAAGAGAGTAGTATACAAGGTACCGTCTTCATTAAATTTGTAGTTCAAGCTGCTGGCGGAATTCGGGATATTCAGGTTATGAAATCGCCTAAGGAGTGTAATATGCTAGAGAAGGAAGCTATACGTGTAGTAAAGCTATCTGGTAATTATTGGAAAGCTGGAAAACAAAATGGTAAAAAAGTAGATGTGTACAATATTTTACCGATTCGCTTCAAACTTCAATAACAACGAAAATTGTCATATTTAAAAAGAGGAAATCATGCGTTTTTTAATCAGCTATCTATTTTTGCTCGTTTCGTTTTGTGTGGAAAGCCAAACGGTAACCCCTTCAAAAACTGATCGAATCGATGAACGAAGAACTTCTGATGGTGAAAGCTACCCAGTTCAAGATATTATTCCAACTAAAAGCGATATTTATTCTGTTGTTGAAGAACAGGCTCATTATAAATATGGTGATGAAGCATTACTGAAATTCATTTCAAAAAATATTATTTATCCTCCAAGTGCAGTTGAGATTGAAATTCAAGGAAAAGTGTATGTGCAATTTGTGGTGAATACAGATAGTACATTGTCAGATATCACTGTTGTTCGAGGAATAAATGGTGGTGAAATGTTAAATAAAGAAGCAATTCGTGTTGTCAAGCTCACTTCTGGTGATTGGGTTCCAGCTAGAGTTAATAATAAGCCTGTTAAGTGTAAAATGATTTTGCCAATACAATTTAAACTTCAATAATTCTTTTTTGGAATAAACGCCAGAACTTCTATTCTCCTTGGTCTGGATAAAATAGAAGTTCTAGCTAGATATTATTTCTTTTTTAGCAACAATGTATACTTGTTGATATCAGCTGCTGCATTGATGACTTCTCTAAAATTCATGTAATCCGAAACAGGATATTCAATTTTCGAATAATATTCTCTGATTTTCATTACAATCTCATTTCCCAATAATTCCACTTTAATATCTATTCCAAAAAGATCGTTTCCGTCTTGATCTTTGAATGCAAGTTGTCGGTTCTTGTTCTCAAAACCTTATGCAGTATATCCTTCCGGAATGGCAATTCTAACTTCAGAAGTATGGATGTGTGGGTAATAGGATTGAATGATATTTTGACGTTCAAGTTTATCATACATCTGAACTTGAGGACCAATTAATTCTCCATATTTTACTAATAGATTTTCTCCATTTTGCTCTATATACTCTTCAGTTTCCCATTGGTAACTTAAAACAAATGGCAAATAATACTCTTTAAAATCATTTACATTATGATTTTCTGAAGAAACAATCTTAAATACTCCTTCTTTTCTCTCATTTCGGATTTGTTCTTCAATAACCTCTTTAGCTTTTTCTTCTCCTGCTATTGTATAAAGTATTTTACGTCCATCATCAGCATAAGAATTACCATGATAAGTGGTATGCACTGTCATCTTGTTTTCTGCATCCCAGGTGACATTGATTTTGTAGTCTCTTGAGACATCTTCTGTTTTATTTACTGGTATTTTATCGATTCTCGTTACACCTGACCATTGATCTCCCAAAAGAATAGGTTTAACGAACATAGCCTTCTGTCCTAAATACAAAGAACTTATTTCACCAACCCTTAGAGCACGATCTACTGGATCGGTAAATAACTTATAGGAAGGAAAATAAAAGAGCGGATCTTCTATAAAACTTGGTGAAGGGAAGTCAGCATCAAATTTCTTCTTTGATCGAACAACTGAATATGCAATTTCCCAAGGAATTCCTAATTCTTGATAAATCATGATGTATACTCTTAAGATTGAATATTCATCACCATATTTAGCCTTGAACATTTTTTCAACATCCTCCATGTAAGGATAGTCTTTGGAAATGTTTATGGTGTTTTTTAAATAATTCTCAACGGCGAATAATTGTTCTTTACCACTTAGTTTATCCCATCCTTGGTTCTTTATCAATTTACTGATGTACTTAATTTCACTTTTTTCAGTGGTCATTAAGAATTCCAAACGATTTCTTCCTTTTTCTGCCCATGAATTGAATTTTTTATTGGTTGAAAAATTCTGGGAAAGAGCGAATTCAATTCTAGTTTTTTGTGACTGTGTCATTGAATAGGATTCATCGATAATCGGTTCTATTTTCCCAATATTCGCAAATTGATACCGATCCGTATTATTTAAGACAGTATCGTTGAATGTTATGTTATTGGGATACATTTTAAGAACAAATTGAACAGTTGCTGGACATCTCAAAGTGAAAAGAGACTTTCTAACCGGATAACTTTTTTGAATCGTCATCCACCCCGAATCTGAATAATTATGTAGTGTTATAATTAATTTCTCAAGCATCTGCCCTTTTTTCAATCCCTCTACAGCCATTTGTTTATAGCGAGTAGATTCTTCCACTACCGACATCATTTCAGAACCATCATGTTCTTTTACCACTTTCCCATTTTCGATAATACGTATTCTAAAATAGATGAGTGAATCTTGATTACTTACAGGCACATATACTTTGTTATTGTCATCAATTGCAGATTCGCTATTTAAGTATAGTAAATCGTGTTCTACAACCATTTTTACAGCTGTATTTGTATTTGGAAATAATCCAAACCAAACATAGGTATTGTCGAACATAGCTGTTAAAGGTTCGGCAAATGCGATGGAGTCTGGTTTTATTGCCAGCGTTGTGTCGTTCAGTTTGAAATCAAATGGGTCGAATACAAATTGAGCTTGAGAAAATAAGAAAGAGAAAATAAAGGAGAGTGTAAGAAGGATATTTTTCATTTTTTGGGCAATATTGAGATAGATTCTTTGTATACTTTATTCAAAACATTTATGCCTTTGTTCCAATCATTAAATCGGTTTGGTTCAATGAACATGGAGTTAACTTTTAAAATGGAGCTTAAATGGATGATTGAATCCGATTCATTATATGTTCTTTTAAAAGATATCAGATCGGATGAAAATTCTTGACTTATAGGCAAATCGGGTGTTTTATATCCTTTGGGTAATTCAAACTTTACATCGAGCGAATTTGTATATTGAAAAGCATACGAAATTGGGACTAATCGATTCGTTTCTTTCACCTGTTCATTCATCATAGGCTTCATGAGGAATAGATTCAAATAAAAATTACTATCGATTTTAGTAGCATAATCAGGTAGTTCAACTCGATATTGAATTGAAATAGGTTGATGTATATCTAGATTTCCAGAAACTGAGTAATCGATGATTTTTGATTTGCTGTAGTTGTGTTTTAAAAAACTATGGATGTAATCTTTTTTATCTTTCTCATTTAATCCATTATAACTCGACATGAATCTCCATCGAGCAAACCCACTAAAGTTTATTTTTCCATTTATTTCGATCAGATTCATTGAATTAAAATGCATAGAAAGTGTGTCTGAAATAGCATTTAAATCAACATTAATTTCGGGTATTTTCGCAATTTCAAAATGATCAGCATCAATTGAAATCATAGCTTCTTTTCCTTGAATAAAAGAAGATGGATAGTAAATAGGAAGATTTTCAGAAGTCGCATCAAAAAACATCCATTCATCACCAATCTTCTTGGATAGAATCATATGGTTTGAACTTGATAATAAGGGCAATTCCTTATAGGTATATGGAATGTCTCTTGTTCCAACCCAAGTTAAATAGGATGAAATGTTAGCTTGTTTGAATAAAGTTTGTAATAGTGCTGCTTTATCTTTACAGTCTCCATAATGCCGTTCAAAAACCGCATTTGATGGTCTGGGATAAAAACCACCTAAACCATCTTCGATAGCAATGTATCTGATATGTTGTTGCACCCAATAGTAAATCTTCTCTATCAATGCTAGTGAATCGTTCTGAGGTACAGTAGATTTTAATGAATCGACCAATGAAACTATGCCTTTCGAAATAGGTTCTTTATTTAAATCTTTAATAAAAACGAAATTATTCTTATATAATTCGTCAACTGTACCTGATATAGTAATGGTACTTCCTTTTGATTTATAGGATTTTAGAATATAGAATAAATGAGGACTATAATAGGCGCGTGAGGTTTCATTTTCATATTCTTTTTCAGGTAGAATATTATTCATCAATTTTGTGAATATAACAGAACCTTTTGATTTTTCAATGCTTGAAATTACTTTTGAGGTATCTCCAAACATTCTAATTTCAAGATCAATATTTTCGGGGCAAATAATTGAAATTTTAGATTCTGAAACAGGTATACTATATCCAGTATTAAAGTAAAAGGGTATTGCGTATAATGGATCTTTAATGTGATACCGATATTTGAGTTCTGATACAGCACGATTTTCAAGTCCTTGGAACATGATTTTAGCTTGCATCATGTCGTCATAAAACAATCCTGAGGAAATATTTGAAAAATGCTCTGTTTCAGAAGCCTTAATTTTTCTGTACGATTTTCCATCTGGAATCCATGTACATGCCTCCAATTTATCTAGCGAGAAGAAACGATCCGAGTAGGGTATAATTCTTTCATTGCCTACAATTCCTTGCTCATTTAGGTAAAGAATATGTTCATCGTATTCAATGTAAATTTCTGGTTTCCCTTTATAAAATTCAATTGATACTTTTTCGGAATGGTTAATTACAACTGCTTTCTTTTCTCCAGCAAGCTTAACTAAATCAGCTTCATTGAATTGTGGAACTTGCCCAAATGCAATGAAATGAAAGAAGAAGTGGAAAATAAAAAGTACGTAGATTCCCTTATGGGATGTATTCATAGCCATAAAAAAATTGAACTTTTTTGATGAGTTTTCCTGCTGGTGAATAATATGCTGCTGGACCATGTAAATAGCCTTCTTCATATGTTTCCTCTAAAAAGAGTTGTCCTGATGGATTATATAATTTATAGCTCCCAACTTTATCTCCATATTTAAATACTACATCTTCTTTTAATTGGCCTGAGGGATAGTATACTTTAGAAGGACCATTATAAGAACCGTTTTCATATAGATAGGAATAGCAAATTTTTCCATTTGGGTAATATGCTATGAATTCGCCATCGCGTTTACCATTCTTCATTTTAAAAGAAATTGCTGGTTTCCCATCTTTATAAAATGTTTTTATATCAGCATTGCCATTTTCGATTGGTATAGTGATTTTTTTGCCAGTATTATCGTCATATGAATAGGAAACTAATTCACCATTATAAAAATTACGTTCTAGTATCACTGTGCCATCATCAGCATACGTTTTGCAAGTCCCTTCTATTTCGCCGTTTCGATTATTATATTCATTCAAGATTTTGCCATCTTGGTAATAATAAAATTCCTCGCCTTCTGATTCCCCATTTTCATAATATTCTCGGCCACTTAAAAATCCGAACTCATCGTAGCTCGTTAAAACGGAGTCTAATTTGCCTAAAACATATTTCCCTTCTTGTCGAATATTCCCATTAGCAAAATATGATTTGAATTTTCCGTTTTGTTTACCACATACATAATTCGTAATTCTGCTAGGCATATTAAGTCCATAGTTTACTTTCCATTCACCATTTTTTGCTCCGAATTTATATTTCCCTTCCCATAGGTTATAATTTGTTTCTCCTACTTCTTTGCAATAGAATTCTTCTTTATCAAATGAAATGGTGTCTTTGTATTGATTATTATCATCAAAAATGTACATTTTAAAAGGCTCTTTGTCTTGATAAACAAGGCTTATATTTCTTTTGCCATTAGGATAATAAGATAAATCAATCCCACTTATTAAATCCTCCTCATAAAACTCTTCGGATTTTATTTTACCATTTTCGTAATAGGTAATCCATGGACCACTACTTAAATCGTTAAGGTAGTATCCTGTTTGTTTTACTGAACCATTTTGATAGTAACTTTTGCAAAAGCCAGTTCTGTTCCCTTCTGAGTACATTAACTCGTCGGATACTTGTCCATTACGATAATAGAAAACGGCTTTTCCATCAATTTTCCCGTCTTTGTATGTGTATTTTCGTTGTATTGATCCATCGGGATAATAACTTATAAATTCATCGTTATATTCACCCTTTCTATAAATAGATTTTTCTTTTAACACACCATATGGAGTAAAGCTTTTCCAAGGAATTTCACCAGACTTTTCTTCTTCTTTGTGTATTACATTTCCATTTTTATCTAAAAATTCATAATAATTTAAACGTTCATTTTTAAAAATTAGATGCGCGTAAACTTTTCCATCTGTCGCATCATACCAATTTGATGGACCATTCGCTTTACCTGATTTATATTCATATTCATTCAATAAAACACCCTGATTGGAATATTCTTTTACTTTACCATCAAATTTGCCATACTTATAATTAGCTATCGTTTGTATTTTTCCATTCCGATAGTATTTCTTGTATTCTCCAGTTTTATTACCTCCTTCGAAATTAATTTCTTCTTTTATTTCACCAGTTGGATAATAGGTTTTGTAGTCTCTTGATAATTCGCTATTCATTAAATAACCAACTGCTGATTTCACTCCATTTGCATAATACGAAGTGTATGTTGCTAATCTTCCCGGTTCGGAAATTTCTCTTTCAAATTCTAAAGCACCTTCAGACGAATATCCTTTTATCACATCAATTGCTTTACCATCTTTAAGAGTTAGCTCCCTTTTTAATGCTCCAGAAGGGTGATATTCATAGTATTTATCTACATATTGTTTATTCACTTTTGTTCCTATTTCTTTTTTAAATCCATTCTTGTAGTAAGATGTGTATTGTAATTTATCTGAAGATGTTTCATACTCTTCAACTTTAGAGAGTTCTCCTGTGTTATAATAATATCTCCAAGTTCCCTCTTCTTTTCCTTGGTCATTGTATTTGCCTTCGGCTGATTTTTTTCCATTATTTCTGAAATAAACCCAATCACCGTAAATCGTTTTATCTGCTTTTTGATGTCCATAAGCAGCTAATTCTCCGTTCTCATGGTATACAAATGTTAAATCTTCTTTTGTTCCCATTGATTCTATTTTATTCAGCCTTCTCTGTTCATTTAAATCTTTATTTGCCCATTCAACAAAATCATCAACAACATCTTTGTTTTTATTAAATGCTTTGTTGACCGATTCTATATCCTTTAATGCAGCCAAGCCCGACATAATAGCCCCTTCGAAATATCCCTTTTTCCATAATTCTTTGTAAAACGTGCAATAAAAATTTGCAAAATAATTTTCTTCTTTGCTTGGAATATTTTCAAGTCTTTCTAATATCATGTGTAATTGACGAATATATGGTTCGTCGAGTCGTGTTTTAATTTTGTATTTAGTTGTTAGTGCAATTTTTGCTTTTACCAGTTGATTAATTTCTTCAAGTGATCCTAAGTTCTTTAATGTATTTTCTGGTGTCGGTTTTTCAGATTTATAATTATCATCCGACATGGAAACCATTAATTTATATGTATCATATTGTGCTTTAGGAGTTGTATTGATTAAAGAAGAGAAATGTAAGGCCATTAATGCTAACGCAGGTTGACCTGAAGTATATGCCATATCAGCATATATAATATGAGTTCGTTTATTGAATAAGTTTAGCTTAAAGGATGCTTCTAATTGTTTTAATGCTTCATCCCATTTCTTTTCACCCATAAAAGTGATTGCTTCTTCGTAATATGATTTACCTGCATGAGGAAATAGTTTCTTGCATACATTATAATAGAAGTGTGCACTGTCGGGCTTGTTGAATTTATCGTATGTATGAGCTAGTTGATAGTAATAATCCCTTAAATTTTCATCGTTTCGTTGAATGCCAATTTTGGCATTAGAAATAGCTTCCGCATATTTTTTTCATATGCTAAGCTCATTGTTAACTCGTAATGAGCCAAATTATAGTTTGTATCAGATGGGGATACTTGATTAAATAATTTTGAGGCCATCTCATAATTGGAAGTATCAAAAGCTAGAATTCCTTCCCTAATTAATTGGTTAGAAATAGTAAGTGAATCTCCTATCTTTTGAGCAACTGAAATTTTACTTATTAGGAGAATTAGGAGAATGATGGTATTTTTTGCTTTTGTCATATAGAGGTATTTTCTACAATTTCGACCGCCAATTTATAACTCATTTCTTATTATAACGAACTTATCCAATTAATATTCCTGTTTGGATGTCTGAATTCTCAAAATGGGTTTGCTTCATTCCACTTTCGAAAATTTGAAAAAAGCAAGAATATTTCAAGTCGGACCCAAAAAATAGGGGGTGTTAAGGAAAAAAATCAAAAATATTTCAACTTACCCCCTAGAAAATTTATATTTGCTCCCGAAAAACATAAAAATATTTCCATGTCAACTATTCGATTTAAAGCATTAGAGTCTTTGATTAATCGGACGTATGAGCCGAATGGTCCATCAGCAGAAAAAATCTCTGATTATTATGGTGTTCATGTATTTGGAGATATTTCCATGCGTGAATTCCTCAGTAAAGATGCCTACGATAAAGTGCGTGGGGCAATTGAACAAGGAACTCAAATCGAACGTCATGTGGCAGATCAAGTTGCCTCTTCGATGAAAGCTTGGGCAA
>Ga0209097_10001484_pt1 | contig 19976 bp, 24 predicted proteins | sample AD_UKC052_MetaG_FD_184419 | JGI IMG/M metagenome (GOLD analysis project Ga0209097, IMG submission 184419) | Active sludge microbial communities of municipal wastewater-treating anaerobic digesters from USA - AD_UKC052_MetaG (SPAdes) (version 2) | ecosystem: Engineered > Bioreactor > Anaerobic >... | reverse complement strand
TCCAAGCACGGGCGGCTCGGTGGAAGTAGTGAGCCTTGAAAAGCAGTATTGGCAAAAAGCATTCAATGGCGCACGGCGAGTTATTCAGAGCATCCCAGAACTGGGCTTAGTAATGTCGCCGGCTGAGGCCGCAGCGCCATTGATGATGGCGATGCCGCCGCATGCAACGAACGTTGCTCCCACTGCGCCTACGGAATTTGGCTCACCCGCGCATGCGGCGACGGCGGCTAAACCTGCACCGGGCAAAAGTTCGGCCAAGCCCTAGGGGCTAAGCCCTCGCAGCGAAACGCCACTAACGCGGCGCCCCGTTACTTTAACTTCTTCAAGATCTCGATGATCGATCTATGCTCTTCGCGCACAGCCCAATCGTAGGCTGTTTCGCCCTTTTCATTTTTCTGCGCAGGATCTGCGCCGTATTCCAACAGCACCTTCAACGCCTCGGTCTTGTTCTCGCGCGCCGCCATCATCAACGCTGTCGTGCCATTGGGTGAGCCCGCCGCAGGATTTGCCCCTTGATCGAGCAAGTAGCGCACCACGTCCGCATGTCCGTTAATCGACGCGTAGTGCAGCGCCGACCAGCCCGTGTTGTTGACGTCGCCGCCTTTCCCGCGGAGGTAGCGCACGATTTTTTCGTGGCCGTTGAGCGCAGCAACCATCAGCGCGGAATCACCAAACTTAGTGCGCAAATTAACCTTTGCACCGGCGTCGACCAGGATTTGCACAATCGGCAGATTGCCAGCTCGCGCGGCAACGACCAACGCGTGGTCGCCGCGCTCATCTACTGAGTCAGCTTTGACGCCCTTGAGCAATTGTCCCCGCACCTCGGCAGGTCGATCAATATCGATAAATTTGAATAAATCGGAGCTAGTTTGCGCAAAAGCAAGCGGGGAACACGTAACAACGCACACAGCGATCAGTGCCTTGCGCAACGACATTTGAATCATGGATTCACCTTAAACAGCGAGAAAAAGTTTTGACTAGTTGCAGCGCCGATGGTTTCAACGTCGACGCCACGCTCCGCCGCGATCGCCGCTGCCACATACGGGACGAATGACGGTTCGTTACGTTTACCTCGATACGGCACTGGCGCCAAATACGGCGAGTCGGTCTCTATCAGCATTCGCTCCAACGGCATTTGGCGCGCAACCGCACGTAAGTCCTTTGCGCTTTTGAAGCTCACAATGCCTGAGAATGAAATGTGGAACCCCAAATCCATCGCGGCACTTGCGACGTCCCACGTCTCGGTGAAGCAATGCATCACACCACCCACCTCGGAAGCTCGCTCTTCGCGCATGATCGCTAAGGTGTCTTCAGACGCGCTACGCGTGTGAATCACCAATGGTTTGTCGCATTCGCGAGCGGCACGAATGTGACGGCGAAACCGCTCGCGTTGCCACGACAAATCACCTTGCAAGCGAAAATAATCTAGCCCCGTCTCGCCAATGGCCTGCACTTTCGGGTGCGCCGCGCGCTCAAGAAGCGAGGCAACTGTGGGCTCTTCAATATCTTCGTAATCCGGATGCACACCTGCGGTTGCGTAAATATTGTCATAGCGCTCGGCGAGCGCAACAACTGAAGGCCATTCGGGATACGTCACGCTGATGCACATCGCATGCGTCACCCGCGCCGCCGCCATACGCGCAACAAGTTCGGCGGTGTCGTCAGCGAAATCCGAAAAATTGATGTGGCAATGAGAATCGACAAACACTACGGAAACGATCCTACCTACATCGTGTGCGTGGGACGCGAAGACGCCAACAACGCGCCCAAAATTGCCTCGATGCGGCCCTTTGCAGCGCGACCGGTGTCGTCCTTGGTGAATTGCACGCCGATGCCCTGCGCGCGTGCACCCTGAATGCCCGGAGGCGTGATCCACACCACCTTTCCCTGCACCGCGATTCGGTTCGGGTCGTCCATCAGGGTAAGCAACATGAACACTTCGTCGGCCAACGCATAGTTTCGCGTCGTCGGAATGAATATTCCGCCGCCTTCCACCCACGGAATGTAGGCCGCGTATAGCGCCGTGCGCTCGCGAATATTGAGCGACAACACCCCCGAGCGCATGCCGCCGCTGCCACGCGAGACACCACCCATAATCGTTGGAGCATCCAAACCGCCGGTATCACTCATATCGATATTTCAATGTGCGAACTAACGCGTAAAAAGCGCTCGGTAATCGAGCAATACGGACTCAAACTGCAACCGCGCGGACAATGTCGTATCGGGCAGATGCAGCTTGCGTAGGAGAGCCCGATGATAACGGAGACACTCGGCGACAGGCAACCCAGGCGCCAACGCAGCAAGCGCCGAGGCGTGCGTAACGTGAACCAACGGCGCGCGTGACGAGCGAGTTCGCGCCCAGTCGGAGGTCCAGTCAAGCAGCAGCCTCAGCATCGCTGAAAAGCGCTCGCGGCGTTCGGCTTTAGGCCCGCTTTCAACCCACGCGCCCCATTTGAGAGTAGGTAACTGACCCGGACGCAGCAGATCGCGAATGAAATCGCTGCGCGCTGCGCCGCTTTCCGATTGGGCCAGCGCGAGAGCCGAAAGCGGCTCACCGCGAGAGAGCACAAGCGCATCCGTGGCGTCGACCGCCGAAACGCCATGACTTTGCAGCCACGCCCTGCTCTGCGCCTCACTCGGTCGGGGCATCGCAAGCTTCAATGCGCGGCTTCGAATGGTTGCCAACAGTCGCTCAGGCTGCGGCGCGACCAGCAACCAACGCGTATTGGGCGGCGGCTCCTCAAGCGCTTTGAGTAGCGCATTCGCGCTCTCACGCGGCAAGGCCGTGGCCGGGTCAACCAGCAATACCCGCCCGCGCTCGGCAGCCGCGCTTAGCTGCATGAATTCCAGCGCCTCACGAACCGCATCGACCTTAATCGTCGGCAACTTAACGGTTTCACCGTCACCCGCATCCGGCATCAGCATCCGAAAATCGGGGTGCACGTCGCCCGCCAACCAACGGCAGCTAGGGCACTCGCCACACGCAACGCCCTCTTTCGCGTCCAAGCAAAGCAACGACGCGGCGAGCGCGGCCGCCGCCTGACCTGCGCCGTCTCCCGTCCGTCCCACTAGAAGCCAGGCGTGGTGATGGGACGACGCCAAGTCACGCGCGCGCGCGAGCCACGCTTTATGCCAAGGGAGTGGAGCGAAATCCATGCTTAGTTTGACGCTCCCAGCAGTTGCATCACGCACGCCAGCACGCGTGAACGAACAATCTCCTTCGATTGATCGCTCGAGAGCACTTTGATCCGCTCCGGCTCATCCTGTGCACGCCGCAAATACGCGGCTCGCACGCGCGCGTGAAATTCAATTGCCTCGGACTCGATGCGGTCTAACGCACCACGATGCGCCACACGATCCTGCGCGGCGTCTGGAGCTAGGTCAAACAGCAAGGTCAAATCCGGTGCGAAATTGGGGTGTACCCAGTCAGCCAGCGCCTGTACGCGATCAAAACCCAACTGCCGACCACCGCCTTGGTACGCGAACGTCGCATCCGTAAAACGATCACAAAGCACCCAATCGCCACGCTCAAGCGCTGGCCATACGACCTGCTCCAGATGCTCACGGCGGGCGGCAAACACAAGCAGCGCTTCGCTATTTGGGTTCATCGAACGACCTAAAAATAGACCGCGAATCGCTTCACCCAGCTCAGTACCTCCGGGCTCACGCGTCATAACGATCGTTTTGCCGCGCGCCGTCAGCAGCGCGCGCACCGACTCGATGTGCGTGCTCTTGCCCGCACCGTCGATGCCTTCAAAACTGATGAACTTACCCTTCATTTCTGTCCCAACTGATATTTGGCCACCGCGCGATTATGTTCCGCCAAGTTCTTTGAGAACTCGCTGGTGCCATCGCCTCGGGCGACGAAATACAAGAATTCGCTCGGCGGTGGTGCGACAGCCGCGCGTAGCGACGCACGCCCCGGCAGTGCAATTGGCGTCGGCGGCAGACCGTTACGCGTGTACGTGTTGTACGGTGTGTCAGTTTGCAAATCGACCTTACGTAAGTTGCCGTCAAACTTTTCGCCCAATCCATAAATCACGGTTGGGTCGGTTTGCATACGCATACCAATACGCAAGCGATTGGTGAACACCGAGCCCACGAGCGGCCGATCCGCATCACGCCCAGTTTCTTTCTCAATGATCGACGCGAGAATCAGCGCTTCATAAGGTGATTTGAGCGGCGTATTCGGCGCGCGCTGCGCCCACGCTTTGTCCAACTCCTCTTTCATGCGTTTATTCATCAGTCGCAGCAATGCGGTGGCCGAACTACCCGGCGCGACGAAATACGTGTCGGGAAAGAAAAAGCCCTCCAACTCCTTTGCGTCCGACTTTAGCGCCTCGGCAAGCTTCGCGCGCTCCGGCACCGAACCTGCAGCAAACGTAGCGGCACCACCGCCGGCTGGAGCCGGAGCGGACAACACGGCGTATAGATCCGACAGCCGTGAGCCTTCGACCACCGTTACGGCCAGTTGCCGCGCATTGCCTGCCTCAATCGACGCCAGCACTTCACCGACGCTTTGAGGCGTATCAAACAAATACTCGCCAGCCCGCAATCGCCGTGCGCTGCCTCTTATACGCGCCACGGCCTGCACCACCCACGACGGTGCGACACCCGTTTTATCCAAATCGGCCGCTAAGCGAGACAGCGAACTGCCTTGGCGAACGCTCAGGTTGAGCCCGTCTGAAGGAATCGCTGCGGGCCAGAGAGGCAGCGCAAACCAACCAGCCGCCGCAAAGAGCGCCAGGGTAAACACGGCAGTGAATAATTTCTTCATGGGAGCGTGATAGAACGGGGGAACTGGCGCAGTCGATTATTTGCGCGAACCTATAATTTTGCCTATGTTTGCTCGCACCGCTTCAATTCGCCGTCACAATCCGCTGCAACGCCGTGGTTTCACGTTGATCGAACTCATGATCGCCGTCGTCATCATCGGGATTCTGGCAGCGATCATCGCGCCCAACGTGATTGGGCGATTGCACGATGCGAAAGTCTCGGCCGCCAAGCAGGACGTCGCCACATTGGTGCAAACGCTCACCATGTATAAGCTCGATAACAGTCGCTTTCCCACGGGCGAGCAAGGCCTCAAGGCGCTCGTGGAGAAGCCAGTATCTACGCCGCTTCCCAACAACTGGCGCAGCGGCGGCTACATCGCGCGCCTGCCCAACGACCCGTGGGGTAACCCATACCAGCTCAGCAACCCCGGCCTACACGGCGAAATCGACGTGTTTAGCATGGGTGCGGACGGTAAGGCAGGCGGCGAAGGCGAAGCGGCCGACATCGGGTCGTGGAACCTGTAACTCACACCCGCGTTGACGATTCGACGCCGCCGCCATGTATGGCAACCTGTGTGAGCCGGCTTTCCCACGATGGCGGCAGTGAAATCGCGGCCACGGCAACTCACACAGCTTTATCCCGCACGCGCGCTCCCCGCGGCTTCAGTCTGATCGAAGTACTCGTTGCTTCGGCGATTCTAGCTACGGGGCTCATAGCCGCCTCGCGCGCGGCGCTCGTTGCCACGGTCGACCAAGGCGTGCTGCGCGATCGAACCTTGGCGCGTTGGGTAGCGCACAACACGCTCGCCGAAATTCGATTACAGCCGCAACAAGCAACCTCTGGCGCGGTGCTTACGCAGCAAGCGAGACAAGGCGGCGTTGATTTCACGTCCATCGCCAAAGTCACTGCCACTCCCAGCCCACTCTTCTCGCGCGTCGAAGTTTCTGTCACGCGCACGGGCGGCGACGGGTATGTTCTCGCGAACGCCGTGGGGTTCTCGTCGCGGCCATGAACCACGTCGTTTCATCTCAGCTTCAGCGAACGCATGTGCACGGCATGACGCTCGTCGAAATTCTGATTGCACTCGCTATCGCGAGCCTAATGACGCTGACCGGTTGGCGCGCGATTGACGCATTGCAAACCTCGCGTGATCGCGTGATTGCCGACGCCGCAACGTGGCAGCGAATCGACGACTTGTTCGCCACCCTTGAAGCTGATTTGCGTCGCGCTTCACTCACTGAATTTTCGGGAAGCAGCGACAGCCTGACATTGCTGCAGCCTGCGATTGATGGCAATCCGATGGTGACGGCGGTGCGCTACATCACGGCGCCAGTTGCCACGGGAATGAACGGAAGCGATGGAGAGCCACTGCAACGCATTTCGCGAGACAGCGGCAATGCGCAAACCCCTATGGCTGATGTCAACGCCGTGAATTTCACCTACAGCATTGACGGCGTCACGTTTACGCCAACCGCTTCGACTTACCCCCGTGCGCTACGCATTCGCATCGCCACAGCGAGCACGGGCGCCGCAACTGACACCGTTGAGCGAACGTTGGCGCTGCGATGATTGCCGCGCTTCGCACCCGCCAATCCGGCGCGGCGTTAGTCATCGCCATGCTGCTCACCGCGCTCGGTGCCGCAGTCGCCGTGCAAATGATCGTGCCGCTTTCTGGCTGGCTCGAGCGCGAATACCGCGCTCGCGACACACAGGCGAGCTACACCTTGGCCGACGCCGCTGCCTCGTGGGCGATGACCGTCCTAGCTGCAGACGCACGCCTCGGGCCAACGGATCATTACGGCGAACTTTGGGCGACCGCGCTTCCGGCGACACCGGTTGAAGGCGGCACCATCGAGGGGCGTATCACCGATTTGCAAGCGAACTTCAATCTCAATAACGTTGCGCCACGCGGCATGAAGAGCGCGGCCAACATCGCACTGGTGCGAACACTGTTTTCGCAATCTGGCATCGACCCCAAACTCGTTGACGCGCTGGTTGACACGATTGACCGCGACGAAATCACTGACGATGGCCAAAGTGAACGCCAACGCTACGGCCGCGCGTTGCGTAACGCCCCCCTGCTGAGCATGAGTGATTTGCTTGACGTCCCCGGCTTTAACGAAAACATCATGCGCACACTTGCCGCCAAAACCATTGTGCTACCCGAAGCGACGCCGATCAACGCCAATACCGCCCCGCGCGAACTCATCGCCGCCGCGTTTCCAGGTGCGCCGAATGACGCCATCGATAAAGCGCTGGCTCGCCGCGCGCAACAACCATTTTCAAGCGGATCGGAGGTCGCGACCCTAATTGGACAGCCCAATGCAGATGGCGTGTTTAGCGCGAACACGCAGTATTTTTCGGTCGTCGCGCTCATTCGCTTCGAGCGCGTAGCGCATCGCGTACAGTTACAAGTCTTTCGCCCGCTTAACGCACGACCAGCCGTGATTTCGCGCATCATTTCCAACGCGTAGACAGTCGGCAGCCTGACGCAATCTTTCGCACAATCTTCGCCCATTTAGTTTTGACCCTGACACACTCCCCATCACCACAAACCGCAACCACAGACCTCACGCCGCCTGCGCTCGGGCTTTTGCGCTTGCGCATACCGGGTTTTGCGCGGTTGACGAGCACCGAGCAATTGCAAGCTGCAGCGCTGGCAGTTACGCGTGATTTGGGCGTTGCGCACGCGCTGCGCATTGCGACAAAGCCTGTAGCAGGCGCGCCCGACGACGCACTGGTCGCGTACTGCGAGGCGGCAACAAATGCTGCCGGAAAGTCGTGCACGACACGCCTCTTGGGGCTAATGCAACCGGGAAAGATTTTTTGGATAAACGCGCCAGGTGGCTACATAGTCGGCGAACGCGGCGCGGCGGCGGTTGAAGCGACCGTTGATGCCAGTCACACGCTGCCGTCGGTTGTCGCCGCAACCATTGGCGCTGTCTCTGATTCGGGATCCGCGCAGTGCGTTCTCGTCAATCGCGACCGCACTGCGTTGAGCGACGACACGCTCGCTTTCTGGCGAGCCGCGAGCGGCGTTGAGATTGTCGATGGCGTGCTGCCCGACGTTGCTGCCGTCGAATTGGTCGCGCCACCGAAGGCACGCGTGAGCATTCAGTCCACGCCGCTAGACCGAGCGTTGCGCTGGTGCGCAGCAGGTGCGATCGCCTGTGCCGCGCTCGCTGCGATGCAATTTGCATTGGTGCCGAAGGCGCCACCAGCGGTAAGCGCCACCCCGTTGAACACGACCACGCAAGGCGCCGGCGCGCTGTTCGAACGCATCAGCGCGATCGCGCCCGACGTCCCCGCAAACTTGCAGAGCGCCACATTCGCTGGCGGCGCTTGGGTGCTCGTGCTAGCCGATGCCACCGACGCGACCGCGTTACAGCGCGCTACCGCGATGCTAGAAGGCAATGGTCTTAGCGTGCAATCCACGCGCTCACCGAGTCCACGACTGCGGGTAGCCTTGCCATGAAAAAAATCGGTCCAAACAATCCGCTCTCCCATTTGTCGAAACGCCGTCTGGTGTATTCGGCTGTCATCGCCGTTGCGCTGATTTCTGCGGTCTTTCTCGTGACGCTGCGTGCTCAAGCCCTGACCCGAGCGAACGATGCGGCAACGCAAGCCACTTGGCGCAGTGCGAATGGAATTTCAACACTTAGCTCCGCGCCGAGCGCGCAGGCAGTCTTTGCGCGCTTCAACATCCGCCGCAATGCCGCGACAGCGAGCGACGGCAGCGCCGACGAACTGGTCTGGCAAACCGCAAGCAGTGCGGAACTGCGTGCCAGTCTGGTCGCGCTAGACGCAGCAAAGGTCAATGTGCGGCAAGTCAAAATCACGCGCAGCGGCACAGCGTTCTCGGTGAACGCGGAGCGCGCGCCATGAGAAAACTATTCGCACTGCTCGCACTCGTATTGATCGCAATCGGCGTTTGCGCCTGGCAGCTTCCCGCCTCGGTCGTCGTCGCGTTACTGCCCGCCGAAGTATCAAAATTCGTGCAGCTGCATCGCCTATCGGGCAGTGTCTGGAACGGTCGCGCGCTCATGAGCGTGGTCGGTGTGGCGCCCGCGCTGCCCGTGGCATGGGCTTGCCGTCCGTCGGTTTCGCCTGTAGGCGCGCGTTGTGCGCTTGGAGGGGCGCTCACCGGCGCGGCGACCGCCGATGTGCTCAGCGCGGCAATTCAACTCGAGCGCGTTTCCGCAATGCTGCCCTTCCAGTACGCCATGGGAACGAGCATTGGCGCGTCATCCAGCGGCGTTACGACGGACATTGCGTCGGCAACGCTCTCGCGGCAAATGATGACCATTAAGGGAAGTCTTCGCGCGACGGACGCCACCTATCGCGCGGGAGTGGCCGACGTCGCACTGGGCGAAGTCAATGCCGATTGCGCGCCATCCTCCGACGCGCGCAGCACCGCCTGCACGCTCAGCAATCGCGGCGGCAGCGGGCGGCTCGACGGGAAACTGACCCTGAGCCCTACGCGAGCCACTGGCAGCATCGAGCTCACGCCCGCAAACGGCCCCGCGCAACGGGTCGCGTTTTGAGCCTGCCGCGCAATCTGGACATTAAAAACCAAATTCGCGGCAACACCGTATGCAAGGGTGTGCCTTTTCCGAGCCTGCCCTGCCTGCTATGCATGCCCTTGCCGCCCCGCCCGTTCCGTATTATTTTTCGCTGATGGTGAATCCCGCCGGTTTCTTTTCGTCCGCCGTGCAGGCTCCGCCGCCATTGATGGCCGTGGAGCCCGATCCGCTCGTCGAGCGAGATCGCGTGCTGGCGGCGCTCGTCGCTCGCATGGCGCAGAAGGATCAAGCGGCGCTCAGTGATTTGTTTGACCTGACGGCCAAGCGGCTGCATGCCTTCTCGCTCCGAATCGTGCGCGACGCGGGTCTCGCGGAGGAAGTGACCGACGACACGCTGTTTCAGGCATGGCGCGAGGCGAACCGTTTTGACGCCGCACGCGGGAAAGTCATCACCTGGCTTTTGACCATCTGTCGCTCGCGCGCGCTCGACGCGCTGCGCCGTGCAGACGTGGCGGAGTGCGTAGAGGACCCGGACGAGTTTCGTTCGCAAGAGGCGAGCCTGATGGCCGAGCCTGAGCAATTGATTGCCCAATTCGAAACCAACAGCGCCGTGCACGCCGCCTTGCTACGTCTGCCCGCCAAAGAGCGGCAAGCCGTGAGCCTTGCGTTTTTTCGCGGTTTAACCCACCAAGAGATCGCCGAGCACTGGCAAATGCCGCTCGGCTCGGTCAAAACACTCCTTCATCGCGCCTTTGGCGAGCTGCGCACCGCACTGGAGTCGCAACGATGAGCTCGCAAACCTCAACCAATCCTATGACCGCGCCCGATCTCGACACCGCTTTCCCGGCTGACCTTGAAGCCACCTTTGCGGAGGCCGTACGGCCCGCGCCGCTTGACCCGATGACCGAACGCTTCATGAAGTCGCGCCTGCTGGCTCGCGTCGCGGAATCGGAGCGTGGCACGGCGACCAACACTGTTCGCCCGACTGATGGCGAGTGGGAGCGCTTCAGTCCGCGCATCAAAATGAAAGTTCTGCGCCGTGAGCCCGATGGCAGCAGCATGAGCTACCTTCTAAAGCTCGAACCGGGCGCATTTCTCGTGCCGCATAAGCACGCGATTGACGAAGAATGCGTGGTGCTTGAAGGCGAGGTCACGATCGGCGACGAACTCGTTGGCCCCGGTAGCTACCACCTCGCGCCGCGCGGCCTCGTTCATCAGCCGATCCGTTCCGAGCGCGGTGCAACGCTGTTCGTGCGGGGCAAAGAGCCACATTGGCGCGACACCGCGTTCAAGGAAACATTGCGCGCAATTTTGCGTTAAACGGCAAAATCTGCGATGGTATGGCTTTTATGCCTGAACGACCGGCTGGCGGTCGTTTAAGTCAATATTTTTATAAAGTCGACTAAGCACAAAAAATCGCTGAAACGACCGCGCGGCTGTCGTTTGACGCGAAAAGCTGATCAGCGCACAGATCGACGCGTGCGCGCAAGACGCGCTACGCAATCCGCTTTAACGAATCCCGAAACAATTTCGCGTTTTCAATGTAGTGCGTCGCCGCGCCATGAACGCCGGCGATCGCCTCGGGCGAGAGTTCACGCTTGGCCACCGCTGGACTCCCAACGATCAGCGAGCCGTCGGGAAACTCTTTGCCTTCCGTCACCAGCGCGCCCGCGCCGACGAGGCAGTTTTTGCCGATCTTGGCGCCGTTCAAAATCACCGCGCCGATGCCGATCAACGAGCCGTCCCCCACGGTGCAACCGTGCAACATCACCTTGTGACCGATCGTCACGTTTTTACCGAGCGTGAGCGGTTTTCCGGGGTCCGAATGCAGCACCGACGCTTCCTGAATGTTGGTGCCTTCGCCAATCACCATCGGTTCATTGTCCGCACGAATGATCGCCCCGAACCAGACGCTGGTGTTCGCGCCGAAATGCACATTGCCGACGACCTCTGCCGATTCGGCCACCCATGTCGTTGGGTCAAGCGTCGGCTTCATGCCGTTGATTTCGTAAACCGCCATAACTATCCTTCTTTGCGCCCGCGAAAAATACTTGAATGCCAAATGCTCGCATAAGTCGTCATGCAGGCGCACCTGCGTTTCACTGCGCCTCGTACGCACAACGGCGCCGCGCTTGCACGGTTCGCGCCGTCGTGCCCCCATTCGCGCGCGCACCGGATCATTCGTCGCGCGGCGCTGGTACCCAATGTCACGCGTGGCTAACGTACATCCCATCGCCGCTGTGGCGCGCCCAAGAGCTTCCCATGAAAACATCACGCATCTCGTCCCTCCTCCGGTCCGCCATTCTCGGCTTCGTTGTTTTGTCTGCTTGCGCTAGCGTCACTGCTCACGCGCAAACCACCGCGTCGCAACAAGTCAACGCCACATTCGTTGGCCACCAACGTACAACGCTCGACACCTCCACCAACGAAAAAATCGAAGTCGCGTTCTGGTATCCGACCGCCACGCCGTCGCGCGAGCACACGCTCGGCCCGTACACGTTCGTTGCAGCACTCGACGCGCCCGTCAATGCCGGCAAACACCCGCTGATTTTGATTTCCCACGGCACCGGCGGCAACAACATGAACCAACATGAACTCGCCACCGCGTTTGCGCAATCCGGCTACATCGCCGTCGCGCTGACGCATCCCGGCGACAACTATCGCGACCGTGCGCTCGTCGGCACGCCGAAATACTTCTCCGAACGGCCACGCCAAGTCTCACGCGTGCTCGATGCGCTGCTCGCCGACACTGCGTGGAGTGCGCGCATCGATAGCGCACGCATCGGGTTCTTCGGGCATTCCGCTGGCGGCTTTACCGGCGCGGCGTTGGTTGGCGCGACACCGTCCATCGCGAACACAGTCAAGCACTGCGCTGCGAATTACGACGCCGATCCGTGGTTTTGCGCGGTGTCCGGCAGCAAAGAAAAAGCAATCGCCAACGCGCAGCATGCGGACTACATTCCCGCCGTGCCACCCTCGACCGACCCACGCATTCGCGCAGCCGTTCTGGCCGCCCCAGTCGGCGCGTTCTTCACGCCAGAGGCGCTCAAAAACGTCAAGGTTCCAGTGCACGTGTGGGTCGCCGGACGCGACACGGTGCTCGTACCGCGATTTCATGCAGCTTACGTCGGCAGCACGATTCCCGGCGCGACGGTCACCACCACGCCCGACGGCGGACATTTCATGCTGCTCTCGAAAATTAAGCTCACTGACGCAGCGGTCAACGGCGCAAACGTGAACGACGACCCGCCGGGATTCGACCGCGCGGCCGCCATCCGCGCAGCTTCGAAGGCGCTACCCGCGTGGTTTGACCAAGCGCTCGCAAAGTAAGGCGCGGCCACACGTAAGGTCCGGGCAACCACGGGCACCTAAAATCGGTGCCCATGACCGCTTCAAACCTTCCCGAACCCAACGTCCTTCCCGCCGAGCGTGCGATCCCGATCAGCCGCATCGGTCTCATCGCGATGGATATGGACTCGACCGCCATCACCATCGAATGCATCGACGAAATCGCTGATTTCGCGGGCGTCAAAGCCGAGGTTTCGGCCATTACCGAAGCCGCAATGCGCGGTGAGCTTGATTTTCAGGCGAGTCTGAGGCGACGCGTGGCTTGCCTCGAAGGACTGTCCACCAGCGTCCTAGCCGAGGTCTACGCCGAGCGTTTGCGCCCATCACCGGGACTCGCAGAACTGATGCAACACGCACAGAAAAACGGCGTGAAAACGATGCTCGTTTCCGGTGGTTTCACCTACTTCACCGAACAAATGCGGCAACGCTTCGGCTACACGTGGACCCGCGCCAACACTCTTGGCGAACACGATGGGCGCTTGACTGGCAAGGTCTGCGGCGCGATTGTCGACGCGCTGGAGAAAGAGCGTTTGCTGCGATTTTTCGCTTCTACGTTACCAGCGGGGCGAGCAGCCACCGTCGCGCTCGGCGATGGTGCGAACGACCTGCCGATGCTCAAGGCGGCGACGCTAGGCGTGGCCTACCACGCAAAACCCACGGTTCGCGCGCAAGTGCCGGTGGCGATCAACACGGGCGGTTTAGACACGCTTCTTCCGCTAATTGGGTGAAAAGGCCTGATTGGATGCGGCTTTCGCTCGTATTTAGTAGCTCGCTTTGCTAGACTTTTGGGAGCGAGTGACATTGTGTATCTCGGGGAATAATATGAAACAGAAATCTACGAATGCCGCTCTGGCAATTTTGCTGGGTGGCGCGTCCGTCGTTGCGCCCGCATTTGCGCAAGACGCGGCTAAGCCCACACCGGGCGCAAACCTTCAATACGTCGGTGCGAACACCCGCATCAGCGTCGGCGTCGACTCCGACAACAACGTGCGCGGCGAAGTCTTTCAAGTCCTGCGCAGCGACGACAAGTCGGCCACCCTCGGCGAGATTTGGGCCGGCGACAATCGCGGCGGTTTGAAGCTCTCGCACCACTGGGCCTCCGGCAAGACCGCGGTCAATAAAGTCTTCGCAGCGGTCGACCAAGGCGACAACGACGCCCGCAAGGTCTCCCTCGGCGGTGGCCAAGAATACGAGCAGTGGTTCTGGAACACCTATCTGAGCAAAGGTCTTTCCGGCGCACGTCTCGGCGCGACCTCGGTCGTGGCCAACACCGTTACACAATCCGGCACCGAGGCAGGCCGTCAGTACGTCGAAGACCTGACCACCACGGTCACCACGCGCACCTACACCCGTCCGTACGACTGGGGCGTTGGTGCCCGCGCTGGCCACTTCTACGAAGCGGCGCTCGTACGCGTCACAGCTGGTCTCGACTACGAGTGGGGCAAGTACTCATCACGTCAATGGACCGGCTCGCTAGTCGCTGAGAAATTCTTCGCAGGCTCGCCGATTTCCATCGCGCTCTCCGGCGAAGTTAATCGTCGCACCGGCGATTTCGAAGGCACGAAAAACGACCATCGCGGCATGCTGATGCTGCGCTATGAATTGGGCGCGCCAACGTCTAGCTTCCGCGCCAACAAGATTTCACGCACCGTCACGTCGACCGAGCGCGTGCCGGACCCAAGCTGGAAGGCACCGGTCGCAGCGGCTACGGCCGAAGTTAAACCGGCCGAAGCAACCGGAAAACCAGCGGTCGCGGCTACCACGCGCACCGAGCAGCGCGTGGTCCGCAACAACGTTTCGGACGCGCAAGAGACCTACTTCGACCTAGGCTCCGCAAAGCTCAAACCCGCCGCGATCAAAGAACTTGACGCATTGGTGTCGCGCGTTGAAGCGAAGCGTCCGTACGTGGACATCCGCGTCAACGTAGTCGGTCACACCTGCCCCACCGGCTCGGATCGCAACAACTTTGCGCTCTCCGGCAAACGCGCCGATGTGGTGAAGGCGTATCTTGTGTCCAAAGGCGTACCTGCTGCGATCATCAACACGACCGCGCTCGCTGGCAAATCGCCAAAGTACCCAGAGGTCAAAGGCCAGAGCTTCCGTAATCGCCGTGCCGATACCGACATCGTGATCGTCCAAGAGAAAACGGAACAAGTACAAATCAATGTTCCGGGCACACCAGCCGTAGCTCCCGCCGCTCCAAAAGCACCGGTCGCCGCGCCCGCTGTCGCAACTTCCGCTCCGATGATCGAGCGCAAAGTTGAACGCGTGATCGTGGAAGACGTACCAAATAATTGGATGACGCGCGCGTTGCACAACCCTGCGCAGCACAAAACGAGCGTAGACACCTACCGCTGGGCAGAAGCCACGAGCGAGCAGTCCGTCGGCGTACGTCGCTACCTCAACCGTGGACCAGCTGCTGTCAATGACGCATACACCGTCGAGTGCAATGCGCCGACCACGTTCAACGTAGTCGCCAACGACAGCGACCTCGACGGCGACACGCTGACCATCACCAGCGTGACCGCGCCAGGCAAAGGCACGGCGGTTATCTCCGGCGGCAAGATCGTCTACACGCCAAACGCGGCGAGCTGCGCCGGTGGCACCGACACGTTTAGCTACAGCATCGCCGACGGCAAAGGCGGTACGGCAACGGCTAACGTGGCGGTAACGATCAACGCCGCAGCTATCGCCAACGACCCACCGGTCGCTGTCAACGACTCGTACGTTGTGTCGTGCGTCAACGCTGCGCCGCTCAACGTGCTCGCCAACGACAGTGACAAGAACGGCGACGCACTCACCATCACATCGATCACGCAGCCCCGCACGGGCGTCATCAGCATCGCTGGCGACGGCAAATCGTTGTACTACACGCCTGGTAGCTCATGCTTCCTTCAAGAGGCGTTCACCTACACCATCAGCGACGGCAAAGGCGGCACCGCGACCGCGACCGTCACGCTGCAAGACCCTTGATGCAGTCGATCGAACGCCGCGCTTGATTCACGTCGATGCGCGAACGAAAATGGGGCCGCACTACGCGGCCCTTTTTTATGCCTGAAACCCTCAAGAAAATCCTAGTTGTTCACCACTCCACCAGCGGCGGCACGCGCGCGATGGTCGCCGCGTTCTGTGCGGATGCGAGCGAAACCGATGGCGTTTCCGTCATCACGCGAAGCGCTGCGATTGCACAGGCGAGCGACGTGCTCGCCGCCGACGCGCTGATCCTCGCCACGCCAGAAAACTTCGGCTACATGGCGGGCTCACTCAAAGATTTTTTCGACCGTACGTTTTACGCGTGCATGAGCGACACCACCGCGCACGGCGGCGGCACGCAAAGCCGCGTGGCGGGCCGCCCGTACGCGGTGCTCGTGTGCGCAGGTAACGACGGCAGCGGCGCGATGCAAAGCATCGAGCGCATCATCAACGGCTGGCGAATGCGCCGAGCCCACCAAGGCATCATCGCCAAACGCCAAGGCGGTGAGGCGGGATCGTCGCGCGGTGAGCTGCGCGATGAGGATTTGGCGGCTTGTCGTGAGTTGGGAGCCTTGTTCGCCGAGGGGTTGTTGATCGGGGCGTTGTAGCGCAACACAGTACCAGCGAAACAGAGACAGCTTTTCGCTGCTATCGACGGCTGCATGGTCGTTTGACGCACTTTGCCCCTATAGTCGACAATGCGATTAAAGTAGCCCTAACGACCACCAGACGGCGGTTAACGGACAAAAGCTACAAACATGAACTGATACGTTCAACGCCGCGCACGCGAGAAAATCCTTCTTCCCGTGACATCATGCAGCATGTCAACGCACCTACCTATATAGAAATGCCACTGCCCTTCTCTGTTTCGAGCGGGCTACCGTCGGTACCGCTTTACGAGTTATCGGATGGAAGGTTTCAACTTATCCAACAAAGGCCAATTTCACCGTGGATGGCCGGTCACCGCTACCTCCTCGTTGAGAAAGCGCTCGCAAACCTCTTAGCGCGAATCGGCGTTGAACGTATTCGTCAGCAATCAGCAACTATCTGGAATCGCGCAACCGGCGAGGAACGCGAAACTCATGTGCGCCTGTTTGTAGGGCAGCTCTTCTCGTGGGACCAACTTCACGACCTCCCGCTTGACGGTCCGCGCCTGCTGAGTCTTGACGATGCGTACTACTTTGTAAGCCCAGATCTGAAGGATCGTATAGAGCAGCAAGGCTTTTCGTATTTGCAGTTTCTGAAGGACTGTCAGCGTTCGCTGCGGCGTTTCCGTAAACCGTCGAGCAGAACTCTACAACGCCGACATGGGAAAACAACGTTACCGGTAATACGCCTCAACCACGCCCTTAAGCTTGATCGTCAGCGGCATTCCACGTCGATCGCGGGCTTTTCCTGCGGGCACTTTTACCCAGCCTTCGCTGATGCAGTATTCCTCGACGTCGGTGCGTTCATTGCCGTTGAGGCGGATGCCGATGTCGTGCTCGAAGACGTCGGCGTGGTGATGCTTGCTGCGCGGGTCGGCGCTGAGGTGATCGGGCAGCGCGGGTTTGGTGGCGCTGGTCGTGGAATCGGGAAAAGTTGTGGTGTCAGTCATGGCCTGTAGCGCCCTATTTCCAGTTAATTTTGCTGACCGATTGCATGACGCCGGCGCCGAAGTTCGCGCCCATGCGACGCGCAAACTTGTCGAAGGCGTTTTCTTCGATCGTGTAGTCGACGATGTCTTCCGCTTTCACGATGTCGCGCGCGATGCCTTCGACCGTGCCGAGGCCGTCAACGAGGCCATTTTCAATCGCTTTGTTGCCGCTCCAGATCAAGCCCGTGAACAACCCAGGTGTGGCAGTTTTGAGGCGATCGCCGCGCCCCTCTTTCACGGCTTTGATGAATTGCTGGTGTACTTCACCAAGCATCGCTTCAAGGTGCGCTTTGTGCTCAGGTTTCATTGGCGACATCGGGTCCATGAACGCTTTGTTTTCGCCTGCGGTGACGGTACGGTTTTCGATGCCCAATTTTTCCATCGCTTTGTCCGCGCCGAAGCCGTGATAAACGACGCCTATCGAACCGACCAAACTCGCGCCATCGACGTAAATTTTGTCAGCTGCAGCGGCGACAAAATAGCCGCCAGACGCGCACATTTCGTCGACGACGACGTAGAGCGGCTTGTCTTGGTAATCTTTGCGCAGGCGCTTGATCTCGTTGTAGATGCGCGCAGACTGAACGGGCGAGCCGCCGGGGCTGTTGATGCTCAGAATCACGGCCACGCTGTCGGCGTCTTTGAACGCGGCATTGAGCGCGGCGTTGATGTTCTCGGCGCTTGCTTTTCCGTTGTCGGCGATTTCGCCTTCAAGCGAGACAAGCGCAGTGTGGCGACCCATGCTTTCGCTGCTGTTCGCGCCATGTCCAATCCAACCCATGATCGCGGCGAACACGAGAAACGCCAGACCGATCCACAGCAAACGAAAGAAGATCGTCCAGCGGCGTTTCGCGCGCTGTTCTTTCAAATTCATCTGGGCTAACTTGGTAACGAGCTCGCGCTCCCAGCCGCTTTGCGAAGGGATTTGATCCATGAGGCAATATCTTTTCTAAGTGAAGTCGTCGGCTATGCGTGGGTTTCGAGATACATACGCAATGCAGACACCGAATCAACAAGTGTAAGCGGCTGATGCGCTTGCAGCAGCGCAATTTCATGCGCGCCGTAGGTGACGCCAATCGATGCGGAACCTGCGTTTTCTGCGAGTTGCAGGTCGTGCGTGGTGTCGCCGATCATGACCGCGTCTTTCGCGGTCATCCCGGTTTGGTCAAACAGCGCATGCAGCATTCCGGGATGCGGCTTGGAAAAACCCTCGTCCGCACAGCGCGACGCAATGAACAATTCGCGCAACCCGAGCGTGTCGAACGCGCGATCCAACCCGCGCCGCGATTTGCCGGTGGCAACAGCGAGCCAATGCCCGCGCGATTTGAGCGACGACAACATTTCCGGCACGCCTTCAAACAAGACAATTTCGTTCTCGCCCGCCAAAAAATGCTGACGAAAACGTTCGGTCAATGGAATGAGGTCGTCCTCACGAAGCGTCGGAATCGCGTGCTCCAACGCAGGGCGCAGGCCCATACCAATGATGAACGAAGCCTGGGCGTCGGTGGGGATGGGGTAACCCAAGTCCTCAGCCGAGCGTTGCAGTGCACGCTTAATCACCGCCGTGGAATCGGCGAGCGTGCCGTCCCAATCAAAAATAATCAGCGGAAAGCGTTTTGACGCGGCGCTCATTCGGCACCTCCGTACCAAAACGCCGCCAATTCGCGCGGCAGCGGCGCTTCGACGGTAATGCTCTCGCCGGTCACGGGGTGGTCGAAGGTGAACGATTTTGCGTGCAGAAACATACGCTTGAACCCCGAAGCCTTGAGCGTTTTGTTCCACGCTGCGTCGCCATATTTATCGTCGCCCGCAATCGGAAAGCCGCAATGCTGCAAATGCACGCGAATTTGGTGCGTACGGCCGGTTTTGAGTTCCGCTTCAAGCAGGCTCATGTCGCGGCGGCGTTCGACGAGATTAAAAATGGTGTGCGCGAACTGACCTTCTTTGTCGTTCACTTCAACACGTCGCTCGCCATCGGGGCGTGTGTACTTCGCCAATGGCAACTTCACATGTTGCCGATCGTTCACCCATTCGCCCCTAACTGCGGCGAAATAGCGCTTATCTCCTGACTTATCGCGAAGCGTTTCATGCATACCGACGAGTGCAGCACGCGTCTTAGCGATGAGTAAAACGCCTGACGTGTCACGATCTAACCGATGCACCAACTCCAATAATGGCGCGTTCGGACGAGACATGCGAAGCTGCTCGATCACTCCGAAGCTGATGCCCGAACCACCGTGCACGGCGATACCGGCAAGCTTGTTGATCGCCAACAAATGCTCGTCTTCCCACACAATTTCATGCGGAAAATCGCCCGTGAGCTGCTTGAACTCAGGCTCGGCGGCCACGCGAACCGGTGGAATGCGCAGTTCGTCGCCCGCCGCGAGCTTGGTTTCAGCTTTCGCTCGGCCACCGTTCACTCGAACTTCGCCCGAGCGAACGATGCGGTAGATGTGTGTTTTCGGGACGCCTTTTAGCTCCCGAATGAGGTAGTTATCCAAACGCTGGCCGGCGTACGCGTCAGGGACGCGCAAATGCCGCACTTGCGCGCTGGGGGCCGCGCCCGCGTCTGCTGGGTTTCCCGCAGCAGGCGTGGGCCGGGGCGTTGCACCAGAATTCGGTGCAGAAATTCGCGCTAAGTCCTTCATTTGCCTTATAATTTGCCGGTTGTTGGTTCTCTATGGAGAACCCACATTTTGAATCAAGTAGTCAACTCGTAGATC
>Ga0209097_10001481_pt1 | contig 20000 bp, 22 predicted proteins | sample AD_UKC052_MetaG_FD_184419 | JGI IMG/M metagenome (GOLD analysis project Ga0209097, IMG submission 184419) | Active sludge microbial communities of municipal wastewater-treating anaerobic digesters from USA - AD_UKC052_MetaG (SPAdes) (version 2) | ecosystem: Engineered > Bioreactor > Anaerobic >... | reverse complement strand
GTCTGGCCGTCATCGGTAAACGGAATGACGAGAACGGAGCGGGGGATTTTGAGGGTCAAAAGTATCGGTTCCACCAGGGTAGCGAATCATCGCGCTGGTCATGGCGCAGGTCGTGATAACAATTGCGGCCCCATTTGTAGGCGAAGATGCTGAGGAACGCGAAAAGGAAGCAGATTCGACCGCCAGCTCCTTTGATTGCCGCTGCGATACCTGCCACCGCGAATGCGGCCGCGAGAAAGAAGAGGAATAGGCCGAAGGTTTTCACGCGAGCGCGATCATTCCACGATTGAGCATCGATAGGGGGCAACGTTTATCGTAGAACAGGCTCACCTCAATCCGACGTGGAATCTTCGCCATGAAAAATGATCGAAAGTCACGCGAGCACAACACGCAGTGTGCGCCCCAACTCGGTCCACCCCGCAGCCGACTCTTCAAGAATGTCGAGAAGCGTTGTCCAGTGTTCACCCAATCGTGTTTCGGCGTTTGCGGCGTTCAAAAGAACGACCGTGGTGCTCGTTGCCTTACCCCACGGGTCGTCGTTGATGCAGTCGTCGAGCGCATCCCAGTTGTGACCGAAATGCTTGGGCAATTTCAAGCCGGTCGCGAGCGCTTCAAGTAGCGCCTTCTTCGAGCGCACGCCCTTGATATCCACGGTCAGCACGCGTTCAGCGCGAGCATCAACGATGGCGTTGGTCATAGATTTTCCTTTGGACTCAGCCCGCGTGTTCTCAGCGTGCAATGCACTTGAAAGATTGATAATGATCGTCGGTGTAGTAGCAGGCTTCAAGCGCGCGTTGATCCCCACCACAGACGATGCGTCGTGCACCGCGGTGCTTCACGCCGGGCGTGCGCACGGTGTATTCGCGGTAGTAACCGCGCTGCGCCTTCGGTAAGATGCGCTCGCGATTGCTGAAACTGATGCCATCACGATGGCTCGCGAACGGGCCAACGGCGGCGATTAGCGCTAGTGTTTCTTTGCCTTGGCGCGGTAACTCGTTTACCGTGATCACTCCACCGACGGGGCAGGAGACCGCTCGCGCCAAAGCGCCGCTCGCAGGCAGTAGCGCGAGAGTCGACGCGAAGAGCGCAGCACCCAGTGTCACAGTACGCAAAGAAAATTTCATCGCCACACCCTCATCGCCAATGTTATTGGCCGCGCCTTTAGATTTGAAATGCTGACTTATCGCAGCGCTTGGTAATCGAGCTTGAGGCACCGATCCTGAACCACGGTCATGCCGGCGTCACGCGCAATGGCTGCAGCGTCGGCGTTCATAACGCCGATTTGCATCCAGAGTACGCGCGGCAGCGGTGCCACAGCAGCGGCGGCCTTGGCCACTTCAACCATCTCCTCGCTTCGGCGAAAGCAATCGACGATGTCGATGCGTTCTTTGACATCCGCTAGCGAGGCGACGCAAGGTTCGCCGAGAATGTTTTGACCCGCGTAGCGCGGATTGACCGGAATGATTCGGTAGCCCGCGCGCTGCATGACTTCAGCCACTTCGAAGCTCGGCCGACTGGTATCGGCCGACAAGCCCACCACCGCTATCGTTTTGGTAGTGGCGAGCAACGCTTTAAGTTCAGACGTGGTGAGCATGTGAACTCAGCGAACGCGACGGAACGAGGAGATGGTGTCATTCATTCCAACGGGCATTTCGGAGTACTGGCCCGGCCCGAGCGTGAAGCAACGGCCACCGTAGTTCGCGTGCTCACAAAATTGCCACGTGCCGATGCTGATGAAGATGGACGACGTCACGTCATTCATCCCGGTCGAAGACAGGTCGCTAATTTCGCCGGTCGCGCGTAGTGTGCGGCCGTTGAAATTGCCATGCTCATACAGCCAAAGGGGATGACGGCTGCGACCGGCGCCACCGTCCATCACAACAAAGTTTCGGCCCGCTGGGCTCAAACCGGACCAGCTTGGCTCCGCACTCAGTCGACGCATTGAGGAGATTGAGCGATCAAGTTGTGGCGGCAGGCGCCGATAATCACCTGGGCCAAACACGAGGCAGGCACCACGATAATCGCGATCTTCGCAAGCTTCCCAGTTGCCGCCAAATATGCGCATCGACTGAATTCGATCGTTGAAGCCGGTATTGCGAAGCGAATCAACGTCGCCGTCCAGCGTCATCGCTTGGCCACCAAAATCCGGATTGGTGTACACCTCGACGCGCACGCGGTCATATGGATTTCGGTAGACAGGAGGCGCTGTCGCTCCGGAATGCGGTGGCGGTGGTGGTGCCGTATTGGCGGCGATGACCCCGCCCAAAATCGCACCGACAGCGTTAGCTAGGGCGTCCGGACGCCCTTCAGGACGTTGCTCATAACGGGGCTCTGGCCGTACCGCTACCGGCGGCTGATCCACGAGGCGTACGCTTATGATGCGCGTGGCAAGTTGCGCCCCCAGATCGGGGTATTGGCCCGGCGGCAGCGCTTGGCAGCGGCCGTTGTAGTTGAGTTCTGTGCAAATCTCCCAAGTACCGCCTGTGACGATGGCGGAAACTGGACGGTAGCCAAAGTCCGCGACTTCGAGGTTGCCGGCACTGCGCTCCAAGTTAACCATACGACCGCTGTAGCCGCGGCCTTCAAACAGCTCAATGCGCGGAGGTGCGTACGCTGGCGCGTTGACGGTGGCCGCCGCGTAAGTTACGTCGCGCAGTGAAGCGATGGTGTCGCCGCTGCGGCTGCCCAGCTCTCGGTAATCGCCGGGAGAGAGCCGGCGGCATTCTCCCGTGAAGTTCTGTCCCGTGCATGCATCCCAGACGCCGGAGCCGACACGAATGGAGCGGGCTGCACCAATGGAGAGGTTGGGTTCGGAGCGTGAGATGCGGGCGAACGAGCCTGTGAAATCACGCCCGCTGTACATCCACAAGTCTGAGGCGGACGCTACGGCTGTGGCCGTGAGCAGCGATGTCGCGAGCAAAACTCGCGGGAGAGAGCGAACGGTGCGCGTGGATTTCATGCGTCCTCCTGATGACACTAGAACAGTTTGTAGAGCAATGCGGGGGCTTTCGCGAAAACGCCCCGTAGAATGGACGCGTTGACAACCCTGCTTTGCCGAATGAGCCGGAAGCGTAGCGCATAGATCGTGCTGCGTCACCTACGCATTTTCTGAATGATTGCATTTTTGCTCCGCCGACTCGCGCAATCGCTGCTGGTAATGCTCGCGATGAGTGTGCTCGTGTTCGTCGGCGTTTACCTCATCGGCAATCCCATCGACATTCTGATCAGCTCGCAAGCAGACCAGGCTGAACGTGATCGCGCGATCATTGCGCTCGGCCTAGACAAGTCGCTTTGGGCGCAGTTTGGTAGCTTTCTAACGGGCGCGGTGACGGGGGACTTGGGTCGCAGCTTCGCGCACGGAGTTCCTGCGCTTGAACTCATTCTGAGCCGGATGCCCGCAACGCTAGAGCTTGCGTTTGCTGCAATGTTTATCGCCGTGGGAATCGGCATTCCTTTGGGTTTGATCGCAGGCCTGAAACCTGACGGCTTCTTGGGCAAGACGATCATGGCGGGTTCCATTCTGGGTTTCAGCTTGCCAACATTTTGGGTTGGTTTGATGCTGATCATGTTATTCGCTGTTTTTCTCGGGTGGCTGCCGTCGAACGGACGTGGCGAAACGGTGACGGTGCTCGGCATCCCTTGGAGCTTTTTGACGCTGGACGGGTGGTCGCATTTGATTCTGCCCGCCGTGAATTTAGCGTTGTTCAAGCTGTCTTTGCTGATACGACTGACACGAGCAGGCGTGCGTGAGGCGTTGTCGATGGACTATGTGAAATTTGCGCGCGCGAAGGGTTTGTCGAGCGGTCGTATCGTGGGCGTACACGTATTGAAGAACATCATGATTCCGATCGTGACTGTGATTGGGCTGGAGTTTGGTTCGGTCGTGGCATTTGCGGTGGTCACTGAAAGTGTCTTTGCATGGCCGGGTATGGGTAAGTTGTTGATTGACTCAATCAATGTGCTTGATCGGCCGGTGATCGTGGCGTATTTGCTGGTAATCGTGATGCTCTTCGTTTTGATCAATCTTGTCGTTGATTTGGCGTACTCAGCACTCGATCCTCGTGTGCGGCTCACAGGCTCGGAGGCGCATTGATGACGAATTTGTCGGCAGTCGCCGCGCGCAAGGAGCCAGCGCTTTGGCGCGAAAAATGGTCGGATTTTGTGTCGAGCAAAGTCGCTATTTTTGGTTTGTTGTTGTTTGTTGTGATCGTGCTGGCGGCGCTTCTAGCGCCGTGGTTGTCGATGCAGAATCCTTACGATTTGTCGCAGCTCGACATCATGGATGCGCGACTTGCTCCGGGCGGCGTCGCGGCCAATGGTCAGGTGTTCTTGATCGGAAGCGACGAGCAGGGGAGAGATTTGCTGTCCGCGATTCTTTATGGTTTGCGGATTAGCCTCGGGGTGGGAGTCGTTTCCACATTGATCGCAGTATCGCTGGGTCTAGCGGTAGGGCTGATCTCGGCGTACAAGGGTGGACGTTGGGACACGATCATCATGCGCGTCGTTGACATTCAATTGTCGTTTCCTGCCATTTTGATCGCGCTGATTTTGCTTGCGGTGCTAGGGCAAGGCATTGGGAAAATCATCGCCGCGCTCGTTACGGTGCAGTGGGCTTATTACGCCCGCACGGTGCGTGGCGCTGCGCTCGCTGAGAAAAGTAAAGATTACATTGCTGCAGCAGAGGGGCTCGCGTTGCCGCCGCTTCGAGTGGTGTTCAAGCATTTGCTGCCCAACTGTTTGCCGCCACTTATTGTCGTAGCGTCGGTTCAGGTTGCACACGCGATTGCACTTGAGGCGACGCTGTCGTTCTTGGGGCTGGGGCTGCCCATCACGGAGCCCTCGCTAGGACTGCTTATTGCGAATGGGTATCAGTATTTGCTGTCCGGAAAATACTGGGTAAGCTTTTTCCCTGGCGTGGCGCTTTTGCTGACGATTGTGAGCATCAATTTGGTGGCAGACCAGTTGCGCGACGTACTCAATCCGAGGCTGGCTAAATGAGCGCTCTCTTAGAAGTGCGGGGGCTCAAGACGCAGTTCGCAACGAAGCGAGGCGTCGTGCACGCCGTCGATGACGTTAGTTTGTCCGTCGAAGAGGGCGAGGTGCTCGGGTTGGTCGGTGAATCGGGCTCAGGAAAATCGGTAACAGGATATTCGATTCTCGGTTTGATCGATGCTCCGGGGCGCGTTACCGCTGGCTCGATCAAGTTTTCAGGGCGTGAATTGGTGGGACTTGCCGAGCGCGACTGGCGAGCCATTCGCGGTCGAGAAATCGCAATGATCTTTCAAGATCCGATGCTGACACTCAATCCCGTGTTGCGCATTGATACGCAGATTATCGAGGCGATTCATGCGCATGCGGATGTGAGTGCTTCGCGAGCGCGCGCTTGGGCCGTGGAGGCGCTCGGGGGTGTAGGAATACCCTCGCCAGAGGCGCGTCTTACGGCCTATCCACATCAGTTTTCGGGCGGAATGCGACAGCGCGTGGCCATTGCGATTGCGTTGCTGCACAAGCCAAAACTGCTGATTGCCGACGAGCCCACAACTGCCCTTGACGTGACAATCCAAGGCCAAATTCTTGCGCAGGTTCAGACGCTGGCTAGCCAAATGAAGACAGCCGTCATCTGGATTACCCATGATTTATCGGTGGTAAGCGGACTGGCCGACCGGATTGCGGTGATGTACGCCGGGCGTGTGGTGGAAGCGGGGGCGACGGTCGACGTTTTGACGCAGCCAGCCCATCCTTACACGCGAGGACTTTTGCGTTCCCTGCCATCGCAGAACCGGCCTGGCGCACGTCTAGAACAGATTGGAGGCGCCCCGCCAAAAGTGGTGGATGGTCGTCTGGGGTGCGCGTTCGCGCCGCGCTGTGGCGAAGCGCAATCCAAGTGCTTTACGGACGATCCGGCTGAGTCAGTCGTTGCTGGCGGTTCGGTGCGTTCGTTGCGTTGCAATTTTCCTTTAGGTGCCTCGGACGTGGCTAGCAGTCGGGAAACCGCATATGGCTGAGACGCTACTTTCAGTGAACAACGTTTCACGACGATTTGTCAAACCACTCGGATGGGCTGAAAAACTTGCCAATACATTAGGCTCGAAGCACGAAGAAGTCGTTGTGCGTGCCCTTGACGATGTCTCCCTGCACATGGCTCGCGGCGACGTGCTGGGTGTGGTGGGCGAGTCCGGATGCGGCAAGAGTACGTTGGGGCGCATCGCAGCGGGTTTGTTGCCTCCGTCTTCCGGCACGGTTACGTTTTCACCTGCAACAAATGAACCCGCGATGGCCGGAAATAATCAGCGCCTCGCACGCCAGATGATTTTCCAAGATCCATCGGCATCGTTAAATCCCCGAATGCGTGTGGCGGAGCAGGTCGGAGAGGCTGCGGTGGTGCATGGATTCGTGAGCGCCTCCCGAATGCTCGAATTCGTGGCAGATTTGCTACTGCGGGTGGGGTTGGATGCGACTGCCATGGCTCGCTATCCACATCAGTTCTCTGGTGGTCAACGTGCTCGTATTGGCATTGCACGCGCGTTGGCGGTGAACCCTGAGCTCCTTGTGTGCGATGAGTCGGTCGCGGCACTGGACGTGTCAATACAGGCACAAGTGCTGAATGTTTTTTCCGAGTTGCGTGAGTCGTTGGGGCTCACGTATATGTTCATCAGCCACGATTTGGGCGTCGTTCAACATTTGAGTACGCGTGTCGCGGTCATGTACCTCGGTCGAGTTGTTGAAATCGGCCCGGCGACGTCCATTTTTGCGTCGCCCAAGCATCCCTACACTCAAGCATTACTCGCCGCGATGCCGAAGATTCGAAGCGGCCATCAGCAGTTCGTGGCGATCCATGGCGAAGTGGCCTCGCCGGTCAATCCGCCGTCGGGGTGTCACTTCCATCCGCGTTGCCCACGCGCTGAAGCGCGCTGTCGGCTTGAGGCGCCCGCGCCTAAGATTTCTGGCGACGTCATCGTCGCCTGCCACCTTTTTTGACTTTTTTTGCACACAGACTTTTATGACTAAACGTACGCGCTGGGTAATTGGCAACTGGAAGATGAACGGCTCATTGGCGGCAAATGCAGCCTTGTTGGAGGCGATCTCCGCGGCGCAATCGCCGACGGCGTCCGCAGTAGCGGTGGCGGTGTGTGCGCCGTTTCCCTACCTTACTCAAATGCAGAGAGCGTTGAGCGCCACCGCGGTGCGCTACGGAGGGCAGGACGTTAGCCAACACGCCAGTGGCGCCTACACCGGGCAAGTGAGCACGGGCATGTTGTCGGAGTTCGGCGCGTCGCTTGCTTTGGTCGGACACTCCGAACGACGCCAGTACAACCGCGAAACCAACGACGAGGTGGCGGCAAAAGCCGCGGCGCTTGTGGCTGCGGGTTTGACGGCAGTCATCTGCGTCGGGGAAACGCTGGCAGAGCGTGAAAGTGGCAACGCTGAAAAGGTTGTTTCTGCGCAGCTTGGCCCGTGCGCGGATGTAATTCGATCAGGCGCGGGGAAGGTTGTTGTGGCTTACGAACCAGTGTGGGCCATCGGCACGGGAAAAACTGCAACGGCCGGGGAGGCGCAGGCGATGCACGCGTTCATTCGCAATCAAATGACGCGTCTTGGGGCGGACGCGACGGGTATCAGTGTGCTTTACGGCGGTAGCGTTAAGTCCGGGAATGCCGCCGAATTGTTTGCTCAACCCGACATTGACGGCGGGCTTATTGGTGGCGCTGCGCTTATCGCATCGGAATTTTTGGCTATCGTTTTGGCGGCCCAATAAATCGTAGCTCATGGTGGTTGAGGGTTAACCACGTAGCTATGTATAATTTATGGCTATGGAAATTTTTCTTCTCGTAATTCATGTAATCGCTGCAGTCGCGATTCTCGTGCTAGTGCTGTTGCAGCACGGCAAGGGGGCTGACATGGGCGCGTCGTTCGGAACGGGTTCAGCTGGTAGCGTGTTCGGCGCTGCAGGTTCTGCAAATTTTCTGAGCCGTGCCACGGGCATTGCAGCCACGATATTTTTTGCAACCAGCGTTGCGCTCACCTATGTCGGTGCGCACCGCTCAGCATCGTCCGGTAGCTTGCTCCAAGGCGCGTCGCCTGAGCCTGCCAAAACTGAGCAAACTACACCGGCTGCTGCGGTACCCGCGCAGCCCAAATCTGAGATTCCGAAGTAGGTAAAATAAGTAGTAAGTTACAGCCGTCGTGGTGAAATTGGTAGACACGCTATCTTGAGGGGGTAGTGGCGAAAGCTGTGCGAGTTCGAGTCTCGCCGACGGCACCAACAGCAGAATCCCGAAGCAAATAGTGTTTCGGGTAACAAGGAGGGCGGGCATCGAGTGCGTACCGCCTTTTTTTTGGGGATTTAGATTCATGTCACTTCAAACCTACGTCCCGATCCTGATGTTCATGATCGTGGGCCTCGCCTTCGGCTGCGTGCTGCTGGCCGTAGGTTGGTTGATTTCCCCCTCCAAGCCTGATCCTGACAAGCTTGCCCCTTACGAATGTGGTTTTGAAGCCTTCGAAGATGCGCGCATGCGTTTCGACGTTCGCTACTACCTCGTAGCTATTCTTTTCATTTTGTTCGATCTGGAGATCGCGTTCTTGTTCCCGTGGGCGGTCGCGCTCGAGGAGATCGGGTTTGCTGGCTTTCTCACGATGATGGTCTTCCTCGGCATTCTGACCGTGGGTTTTATCTACGAGTGGAAAAAAGGCGCCCTTGACTGGGAATAGGTTGAGTCAAGCGTTGATCTGCACAAAAGGGTTGTCGGTATGAGTTTAGAAGGCGTCCTAGACAAAGGGTTTGTAACTACGAGCCTTGACACGCTCATCAATTGGTCGCGCAATGGCTCGATGTGGCCGATGACGTTTGGATTGGCTTGCTGTGCGGTCGAAATGATGCACGCGGGTGCTGCTCGCTACGATCTTGATCGCTTCGGTATCGTTTTTCGCCCAAGTCCTCGACAGTCTGATGTGATGATCGTTGCCGGTACATTGTGCAACAAGATGGCGCCCGCTCTTCGTAAGGTATACGACCAAATGGCTGAGCCGCGCTGGGTCATCTCAATGGGCTCGTGCGCTAACGGCGGCGGGTATTACCACTACAGCTACTCGGTGGTGCGCGGGTGTGACCGCATCGTACCTGTTGACGTTTATGTGCCCGGTTGTCCACCCACCTCTGAGGCGCTGATCTACGGCATTCTGCAGCTGCAGAACAAGATTCGCCGTACCAACACGATTGCGCGGAGTTAGGCGAATGCTTAAGGACATCATTTCCGAAGTGTTGGGTGACAAAGCCGTCTCGTTGGTTGCGGCGTTGGATGAGGTCACCGTTGAGGTCGCAGCAAAGGATTGGTTGGATGCATGCGTCGCGCTTCGTGACCATCAGAAGACACGATTCGACACGCTGATTGACCTGTGTGGCGTCGACTTCGCGACTTATGGCGGCAACGCTCGTGAATCAAAAAAATACGCGGTCGTTGCGCATTTACTTTCAGTCACATTGAATCAGCGGGTTCGCGTTCGGTGCTTTGCAGAAGACGATGAGTTCCCGATCGTGCATTCTCTCGTCGACGTCTGGGCGTCGGCCAATTGGTACGAGCGTGAAGCGTTTGATTTATTCGGCGTCATTTTTGAAGGTCACCCGGATCTGCGCCGCCTGCTGACTGACTATGGTTTCGTGGGACATCCGTTCCGCAAAGATTTCCCGACGACCGGTTATGTCGAAATGCGTTACGACCCAGAGCAGCGGCGCGTTTTGTATCAACCCGTCACCATTGATCCCCGCGAAAATGTGCCGCGCGTGATCCGTGAAGATAGCTACGCGAACTAAGGCGAACGACATGGCTGAAATTCGCAATTACACAATGAACTTCGGACCGCAGCATCCAGCGGCGCATGGCGTTCTACGTCTGGTACTCGAGCTCGATGGTGAAACCATTCAGCGCGCCGATCCGCATATCGGCCTATTGCACCGCGCGACTGAGAAATTGGCGGAAAGCAAAACGTACTTACAGTCGCTCCCGTACATGGACCGTCTTGACTATGTGTCGATGATGTCCAACGAGCATGCGTATTGCTTGGCGATTGAGAAGCTGCTGCAACTTCCAGTGCCCGAGCGCGCGCAATACATTCGCGTCATGTTTGACGAGGTTACTCGTCTGCTCAATCACCTGTTATGGCTTGGTTGTCACGCGTTGGACGTCGGCGCGATGACGGTTTTCCTTTACGCCTTCCGAGAGCGGGAGGATCTGTTCGACCTATACGAGGCTGTTTCAGGCGCGCGCATGCACGCGGCGTACTACCGCCCGGGTGGTGTTTATCGCGATTTGCCAGATCAGATGCCGCAATACCAAGCATCGAAGATCCACAATGCCGCGGCCATTAAGAAGATGAACGAGAACCGTCAAGGTTCGCTGCTTGATTTTCTGGAAGACTTCACGAATCGGTTCCCGAAGTACGTTGACGAATACGAGACGCTGCTGACCGATAATCGCATCTGGAAACAACGCACCGTCGGCATCGGTGTAGTCAGCCCCGAGCGCGCTCTTTCCCTGGGTTTCACGGGAGCGATGTTGCGTGGCTCCGGCATTGCTTGGGACCTCCGCAAGAAGCAGCCGTACGAGGTGTATGACCGTCTCGATTTTGATATTCCTGTCGGTGTGAACGGCGACTGCTACGACCGTTATTTGGTTCGTATGCAGGAGATGCGCGAATCAAACAAGATCATTCAGCAATGCATCAAATGGTTGCGGGCCAACCCCGGTCCCGTGATTACGGATAACCACAAGGTTGCGCCGCCAGCACGTGAGTCCATGAAATCAAACATGGAAGAGTTAATCCACCACTTCAAGCTGTTCACCGAAGGCATGCATGTGCCGCCGGGCGAAGCCTATGCAGCGGTAGAGCATCCCAAGGGCGAGTTCGGCGTCTATATCGTGTCCGATGGCGCGAACAAACCGTATCGCCTGAAGCTTCGCGCGCCGGGCTTTGCGCACCTTGCCGCGCTTGACGAAATGAGCCGTGGTCACATGATTGCCGACGTGGTTGCCATTATTGGCACACAAGACATCGTGTTTGGCGAGATTGATAGGTAAGTCATGAGTTTGTCTCCCGAAGCGCTCAAGAAAATTGATCGCGAACTCACCAAATTTCCACCCGACCAACGTCAGTCGGCGGTGATGGCTGCGCTGACAATTGCACAGACCGAAAAGGGTTGGCTGTCGAACGATACGATGCAGGAAATCGCTTCGTACATCGGGATGCCGCCGATCGCGGTGTACGAGGTCGCGTCGTTCTACACGATGTACAACCTGAAACCTACTGGTAAATTTAAGCTGACCGTATGCACTAATTTGCCATGCCAGTTGCAGGGCGCGACGGTCTGTGCGGACCACGCAAAAAAGAAATTGGGGATCGACTTCGGCGAGACCACGGTAGACGGTTTGTTTACGCTTAAAGAGGGAGAGTGCTTCGGCGCTTGCGGCGAGGCACCTGTTTATACCGTGAACAACCACGATATGCGCTGCAAAATCACTCCTGAGCGATTCGATGCTCTCGTCGACGAACTGAAAAAGGCGTAGGCGTACCAGTATGCATTTCGGACCTCACATTAACCCCACAATCTTCGCTGATCTAAAGATTGACGACGCCAATGATTGGCGCATTGGCCCGTATCAGACGCGCGGCGGCTACGAAGCGCTCAAAAAAATCCTGACGGAGAAAATCCCTCAGGATCAGGTGATTGCTGAAGTAAAAAAATCGGCGTTGCGTGGCCGTGGCGGCGCAGGGTTTCCGACTGGCTTGAAGTGGAGCTTCATGCCACGTCAGTTTCCTGGGCAAAAGTATCTCGTGTGCAATTCAGACGAGGGCGAGCCGGGCACATTCAAAGACCGCGACATCCTTCGATATAACCCACATATGGTGATCGAGGGCATGGCAATCGCAGCCTACGCAATGGGCATAACAGTGGGTTACAACTACATCCACGGCGAAATTTTTACGACCTACGAGCGCTTTGAAGAGGCGTTGGACGAGGCGCGCGCAGCGGGCTTCTTAGGTAATAATATTTTGGGAAGTGGGTTCGACTTCCAGCTCCACGCGTTCCATGGCTACGGCGCGTATATCTGCGGTGAAGAAACTGCACTGCTGGAATCTCTCGAGGGCAAAAAAGGACAGCCGCGCTTCAAGCCTCCGTTTCCCGCGAGCTTCGGCTTGTATGGCAAACCGACGACCATCAACAACACCGAAACCTTCGCTGCTGTTCCCTGGATCATGCGCAAGGGCGGAGAGGCCTTCCTAAACCTCGGGTTACCGAATAATGGCGGAACGAAGTTATTCTCCATTTCGGGTGACGTCGCTCGCCCCGGCAACTACGAAATCCCGCTTGGAACACCGTTCGCGACGCTGCTTGAACTCGCTGGCGGAATGCGCGACGGAAAGAAGTGCAAGGCCGTGATTCCCGGTGGTTCATCGGCCCCGGTGATTCCCGGAGCCACCATGCTGCAAACGAACATGGATTACGACTCCATCGCCAAGGCGGGATCCATGCTCGGCTCGGGTGCTGTCATCGTTATGGACGATACCCGATGCATGGTGAAGTCGTTGCTGCGTTTGTCGTATTTCTATTACGAAGAGTCATGCGGTCAATGCACGCCCTGCCGCGAGGGCACTGGCTGGATGTGGCGGGTCGTCAATCGTATCGAAAACGGCGAAGGTCGTAACGAAGATCTTGACATGTTGAATTCAGTGGCCGACAACATTCAAGGCCGTACGATTTGTGCGTTGGGCGACGCAGCAGCAATGCCGGTTCGCGCCTTCGTGAAGCACTACCGTGATGAGTTTCAGTATCACATCGACAACAAACGCTGCCTCGTGCCAGCGTACATCTAGCACCCTACTGTCCCACGGTTTATCCGACAAGCCACCAGAACGCTGACACCCCCATGTTGAACATCGAAATCGACGGCAAAGCAGTCCAAGTCCCACCGGGAAGCACGGTGATGGACGCCGCCAATCAGGTGGGGGCCTATGTGCCACATTTCTGCTATCACAAGAAATTAAGCATCGCGGCCAATTGCCGTATGTGCTTGGTGCAGGTGGAAAAAGCGCCAAAGCCTTTGCCAGCCTGCGCAACTCCGGTTACCGAGGGAATGAAGGTCTTCACGGCGTCCGAGCAAGCGAAAAAAGCGCAGCAGGGTGTGATGGAGTTCCTCCTAATCAACCATCCGCTTGATTGCCCTATTTGCGATCAAGGCGGTGAATGCCAGTTGCAGGATTTGGCCGTTGGTTACGGTAAGTCCGAGGCACGCTACAACGAAGAAAAACGCGTCGTCTTCCATAAAAACCTTGGTTCGCTCGTAAGTGCAGAAGAAATGAGCCGCTGCATTCATTGCACGCGTTGCGTTCGTTTCGGCCAGGAAGTCGCTGGAATCATGGAACTCGGCATGGGCGGCCGCGGCGAGCACTCCGAGATCATGTCTTTCGTGGGTAAGTCGGTTGATTCGGAGCTGTCCGGCAACATGATCGACGTATGTCCGGTTGGCGCGCTCACATCTAAGCCCTTCCGTTACAGCGCGCGCACGTGGGAGCTCCAGCGCCGCAAAACGGTGAGCCCGCATGACGGTCTTAATGCGAATCTGCAGGTGCAGATCAAAGGTGATCGCGTGATGCGCGTGTTGCCGCAAGAAAATGAAGCCGTCAACGAGTGTTGGATTTCGGATCGTGATCGCTTCAGTTACGAAGGTCTCTATGCCAAGGACCGTTTGACTTCACCAATGGTGCGCACGGACGATCACTGGCACGCAGTTCCTTGGCAAGACGCGTTGACCGCCGCGCGCGAGGCTGTTGCTTCAGCGGTTAAGGCGCATGGCGCTGACAAAGTGGCAATTCTTTTGGGCGCACACACGACCCTGGAAGAGGCCAGCTTGGCCAAGAAACTCTCGGTTCAGTTGGGCGGCACGATCATTGATCACCGTCTACGCGTCACCGATGCAGCTCTGGATCAAGGTGGTGGCGTGCCGTGGCTTGGCCTAAAGGTGGCTGATTTTGCATTGGTAGATCGCTTCCTAGTTGTTGGCTCCAACTTGCGGCAAGAGCAGCCACTTCTCGCGCAGCGCATTCGGCAACGCGTGAAAAAAGGGGCGATGCTGTCGGTAGTCGCGAGCACCGATGAAACGCTGCTTTGTCCGGTTGCCAGCAAGGCGATCGTTAAACCTTCCATGATTTGGGAGACGCTGGCCGGCATTGCGGGTGCGTTAGCCAAAAAACTTGAAAAGCAGTCACCGCTATCCGCGAGCGAGTTCACGCCAGAACAAACCGCAATCGCTGCTTCACTAGCATCGGGTAAACGCGTTGCGATCTTGGTCGGCGATGTAGCGCTTTCTAACACTGACGCCTCGCACATTGAGTCAGCCGCTAATTTGATAGCGTCGTTATGTGATGGTACCTACGGGCGACTGATGCTATCGAGCTCGACGGTGTCTTGTTATGTTGCGGGCGCAACTCCAGTAAACCAGGCGACAACGGCGCATCAAGCGCTGACTGGCGCCGCCAAAGCATTCTTCTTGGTAGGCTGTGAACCGGAGCTCGACAGTGCGGCCGGTGCTCAGGCCTTATCGACGCTTAAGAATGCTGGCAAAGTCATTTGTCTAACGTCGTATGTGACCGATGAAATGCGGGCATACGCCGACGTGCTGTTGCCCATCACGCCATTTACCGAAACGTCTGGCACGTACGTTTCCCAGGACGGCACCGTGCAATCGTTCACCGGAGTCGTCCGACCGCTTGGCGACGCCCGTCCCGGTTGGAAGGTGTTGCGCGTTTTGGGCGACTTGTTGGGCGCCGATATGAGCGCATTTAACTCAAGCGAAGACGTGAAAGCCGAGGCGCTCGCAAATTCGCCGGTAGAAAAACTAGGTGCACGCGTTCGCAATTTGAGTCTGCCGGAAACGATTTCCGCAAACCTTGAGCGTGTAGCCGATGTTCCGATCTACAACGCAGACAGCATCGTGCGTCGCGGAAACTCTCTCGCGTTAACCGCTTACGGTAAGCAGCCACAAGTCCGCATATGTCAATCGACGGCTGATCGTCTGGGGTTAGCGCAAGGTGCCGACGTGCGTGTTGCCCAGGGTGGCTTCACTGTCACGGCGAAGTTGAGGGTAGACGACACCGTGGCACCGGATGGCGTGCGCATACCGCTTGCCACCGCTACGTCGGCGCAGTTAGGCGATGCGACCGCCGCAATTTCGTTGGAGGCTGCATGAGCAATCCGGTCGAAGGCGTCATGATGTGGGCGTTTGGTAGCGAATATGCATCGCTGTCCTACGCCATCTGGACGCTCTTAAAGATTCTAGTAATCGTCGTGCCAATCACGCTCTGCGTCGCGTTTCTGACTCTATGGGAACGCAAAGTCATTGGCTGGATGCAGGTGCGGATTGGCCCGAACCGCGTGGGCTTTGGCTGGTTGCAGCCATTCGCCGACGTATTGAAGTTACTTTTCAAAGAAATCGTCGTGCCGACCGGCGCGAGCAAGACGCTCTTTTACATCGCACCGTTGCTATCGATCGGGCCGGCGTTGGCCGCATGGGCCGTAGTACCTTTTGATGCGACGCTGGTGCTTGCCAATGTCAATGCAGGTTTGCTCTACATCCTCGCGCTAACGTCCGTCGGCGTTTACGGCGTGATCCTCGCCGGGTGGGCCTCGAACTCGAAGTATGCTTTTATCGGTTGCTTGCGTTCGGCGGCACAGATCGTGTCGTATGAAATCGCTATGGGGTTCGCGCTAGTCGGCGTATTGATGGCCGCGAACAGCTTGAACTTGGGCGACATTGTCAATGCGCAACAAGGCGGCTTGCATCAGTGGTATTTCATCCCACTGTTCCCTCTATTCATTGTGTACTTCATTTCAGGTGTGGCCGAAACGAACCGCCACCCGTTTGACGTAGCTGAAGGTGAATCTGAAATCGTGGCTGGTTTCCACGTTGAATATTCCGGTGTCACGTTTGCGATCTTTTTCCTGGCCGAATACGCAAACATGATTTTGATTGCGGTACTCACGAGCGTCCTATTCCTGGGAGGCTGGTTATCTCCATTCCCGATCACAAACGAACTGTCGATTTTTGGTACGAAATTCTTCGGTGATGGCTTCTTCTGGCTCGCCGCCAAAGTGTTCGTGGTGCTTTTCTTTTTCCTTTGGATTCGTGCCTCGTTCCCACGCTATCGTTACGACCAGATCATGCGCCTTGGCTGGAAAATTTTTATCCCCGTCACACTCGCCTTCATAGTGTTCCTCGCGATCATTATGCAGACGCCGTGGGGCGTGGCATTCCACTAGAAGGATTTATGGAATGATCGCATCCGCCAAACACTTTTTCTCGACCTTCCTACTTTGGGAGCTTCTCAAAGGGCTCTCGCTGACGGGTCGATACCTGTTCGCTCGCAAAATTACGGTTCAGTTTCCAGAAGAGAAAACGCCCCAAAGTCCGCGCTTCCGTGGTCTGCACGCGCTGCGTCGCTACGAAAATGGCGAGGAACGTTGCATCGCCTGCAAACTCTGCGAGGCCGTTTGCCCGGCGATGGCCATAACCATCGAATCGAGCACACGAGAAGATGGCTCGCGCCGGACAACCCGCTACGACATTGACTTAACCAAGTGCATTTTCTGCGGTTTTTGCGAAGAAAGTTGCCCAGTTGACTCGATCGTCGAGACTCGATTGCTTGAATACCACGGCGAAAAGCGCGGCGACCTTTACTACACCAAAGAAATGCTGCTGGCCGTCGGTGATCGCTATGAAAAACAAATCGCGGCTGACCGTGCTGCTGATGCGAGGTTCCGCTAACGCGGCGAGAGATCATGCCTGAATTAGCCACAATCGTTTTCTACGTGTTTTCCGCGGTCATGCTGTTTTCCGCGACGCGTGTCGTCAGTGTCAAAAACCCGGTTCACGCCGCGCTGTTTTTGGTGCTTACATTTTTCTCTGCGTCCGGGCTCTGGATGCTGCTCAAAGCGGAGTTTTTGGCAATCGCGCTGGTGCTCGTGTACGTCGGGGCAGTGATGGTGCTCTTCCTCTTCGTAGTGATGATGCTTGATATCAACTTTGAAGAACTACGCACTCAATTTCGCAGTTATCTGCCATTTGGGTTACTTGTTGGCTTAGCTGTGCTAATTGAAATGGTGCTGGTGCTTGGCTTGTCGTTCAGCAAAAAAGTGGGCGGAACCAATGCCGTTGTGATGGACGGTAGCAACACCAAAGCGCTCGGCATTGAGCTCTTCACGAAGTACATCTATGCGGTTGAGATTGCAGGCGTTTTGCTGCTCGTGGCCATCGTGGCCGCTATTGCGCTGACGCTGCGGGACCGTCGTGAATCACGTTACCAAAACCCGGGGGAGCAGGTGCTCGTTCGACGCAATGATCGTCTGCGCATCCTCAAAATTGCCAGCGAAAAACCAACGGCCGCTGAGACGCCTGCGGCCGTAGCAGAACCGGCAGCAACCGAGGCAAAGAAATAATGCTCAGCGCCCCAACACTTAACCACTATCTATTCGTTGCCGCAGCGCTGTTTACGATCAGCATTATTGGCATCTTCCTCAACCGGCGGAATGTCATCATTTTGCTCATGGCGATTGAGCTAATGCTTCTGGCGGTGAATCTAAACTTTATCGCGTTCTCAAGCTATCTTGGTGATCTGAGCGGACAGGTTTTTGTGTTCTTCATCCTCACGGTCGCCGCCGCTGAGTCCGCGATTGGATTGGCAATTTTGGTCGTGCTGTTCCGTAATGTCGGATCGGTCGACGTGAATCAAATTGGCAAACTGAAGGGGTAGGGCGCAGTGAAAATCTCCTATCTCATCGTTCCATTTGCGCCGCTAATTGGCGCAATTTTGGCGGGCCTGTTCGGCAAACAGATCGGGCGCAAAGGCGCTCACTGGGTCACCATCTTGGGCGTCTTGGCGTCGTTTATTGCGTCCTGTGTCGTCTTCACTGACGTTTTAGCGGGCAACACGTTCAACGGCCCGCTCTATACGTGGATGGAATCTGGCGGAGTGCACTTTGAGGTGGGTTTCCTCATTGATCAACTCACCGTCACGATGATGTTGGTAGTGACTTCGGTGTCGCTGATGGTGCACATCTACACCATCGGCTACATGGAAGAGGATCCGGGCTATCAACGTTTCTTTAGCTACATTTCCCTGTTCACGTTCTCGATGTTGATGCTCGTGATGAGCAACAATTTCCTGCAACTGTTCTTCGGATGGGAAGCCGTCGGCTTGGTGTCGTACCTGTTGATCGGATTCTGGTTCAAGAAGCCCACCGCAATCTTCGCCAACATGAAAGCGTTCTTGGTCAATCGCGTCGGTGACCTCGGTTTCTTGTTGGGCATTGCTCTCGTGGTCGCCTACACCGGCAGTCTCGATTACGCGACTGTTTTCAAGAAGGCGCCCTCTCTAGCCGACATTTCTATTCTGATGGGACCATTCGGTGTCGTGTCGCTGATGACGGCCACGTGCATTTTGCTGTTCATCGGCGCGATGGGTAAATCAGCTCAAGTGCCCCTGCACGTGTGGCTACCGGATTCAATGGAAGGCCCAACGCCCATTTCCGCCCTGATTCACGCAGCAACGATGGTGACGGCGGGCATCTTCATGGTGTCTCGTATGTCGCCGTTGTTTGAGATGTCGAACACCGCTTTGTCGTTCGTCCTGATTATCGGCGCGACGACGGCGCTGTTCATGGGATTCCTCGGCATCATCCAGTACGACATTAAGCGGGTGGTTGCCTACTCAACCCTTTCGCAATTGGGCTACATGACTGTGGCGCTAGGAGTGTCTGCGTACAGCGCCGCAATGTTCCATCTGGTGACACACGCTTTTTTCAAAGCATTGCTTTTCCTTGGTGCTGGCTCCGTCATCATCGGCATGCACCACAATCAGGACATCCGCTACATGGGTGGCGTAGCCAAGTACATGAAGATCACGTGGATCACGTCGTTGATTGGGTCGCTGGCACTGATTGGGTTTCCGTTGCTGTCGGGGTTCTATTCCAAAGACACGATCATCGAAGCGGTTCACGAGAGCAAAATATTCGGTCAGGGATACGCAAATTTCGCGGTGCTCGCGGGCGTGTTCGTCACTGCCTTCTACTCATTCCGAATGTACTTCCTAGTGTTCCACGGGAAAGAGCGCTACGACGAAATGCCACATGACGAGCATCATCACGACGCACACGACGACCACGGGCACGGCGGAAAGCCGCATGAATCGCCATGGGTGGTGACTGTCCCGCTAATACTCCTTGCAATCCCTTCGGCAATTCTGGGCTACTTCGGCGTGGAAAAGATGGTGCACGGCGACTGGTTCAAGAGCGTAATCGCAGTGGCCAAGGAGCACGACACCATCGCACCGCTCACTGCCAAATTCCATGGACCAATGGGCATGGCGATACACGGCCTGTCCACGCTACCTTTGCTGTTGGCTGCGCTCGGCGTCGGCTTGGCCTACTACCTCTACATCGTCAACCCTGCGTTGCCGGCCAAGCTTCGCGTTCGGTTTAGTGGCATTGTCAAAGTGCTCGAAGAAAAATACTACTTTGATCGGTTTAACGATTTCTTCTTTGCCGGCGGCGCACGCAAACTGGGCGAAGGCTTCTTCAAATATGGCGACCGTGCTGTCATTGATGGCGCGCTGGTCAACGGCTCGGCCAACGGCGTGGGATTACTCGCTGGCGTGATGCGTCACCTGCAGACCGGCTACATCTACCACTACGCGTTTGTCATGGTTGCGGGCGTCTTGACCTTCCTCACTTGGCTTCTGCTTCGCTAGCACTAGAGCGGGACAACTACACACATCATGCTGCTCTCACTTTCTATCTGGGTTCCCATCATCGGCGCGTTAGCCGTGATGACAACCGGTCGCGACAAGAACTCAAACCTGACGCGCTGGATTGCGCTGATCGCGGCCGTGGCTGGCTTCCTCGTGACGATCCCGCTCTATACGGGCTTCGATCCGTCGTCGGCCGCGTTGCA
>Ga0209097_10001469_pt1 | contig 20118 bp, 18 predicted proteins | sample AD_UKC052_MetaG_FD_184419 | JGI IMG/M metagenome (GOLD analysis project Ga0209097, IMG submission 184419) | Active sludge microbial communities of municipal wastewater-treating anaerobic digesters from USA - AD_UKC052_MetaG (SPAdes) (version 2) | ecosystem: Engineered > Bioreactor > Anaerobic >... | reverse complement strand
CTTGGTCATCGCCTACTCTCGGATCCGCGTGACGATCTTCGTCTTGACCGACAGCTTGGCGGCGCCGAGCGTGAGGGCCTGACGAGCGATCGCATCCGGAACGCCATCGATTTCGAACAGGATGCGGCCAGGTTTCACACGGGCCACCCAGTATTCCGGTGCGCCCTTACCCGAGCCCATCCGGACTTCGATCGGTTTTTTCGACACCGGCACATCCGGGAACACGCGGCACCAGACTTTGCCGAGACGCTTCATCTCGCGGGTGAGAGCGCGGCGAGCAGCCTCGATCTCACGAGCGGTGACGCGGTTCGGCTCCAGGGCCTTGAGGCCGTGGCTGCCGTTGTTCAGCGTGAAGCCAGACTTCGCGACGCCGTGAATGCGTCCCTTGAAGGCCTTGCGATACTTTGTGCGCTTGGGTTGAAGCATTGTTCTATCTCACTTACGCGCGCTGATCTTGACGCTCGCGGTCGCGACGCGGACGGGATTCGCCCTGTGCTTCCTGCTTGCGGTCCACAGCCATCGGATCGTGCTCCATGATCTCGCCTTTGAAGATCCAGCACTTGATGCCGATGATGCCATAGGTCGTCGTGGCTTCGGCGGTTCCGTAGTCGATGTCAGCGCGAAGCGTGTGCAGCGGCACCCTGCCCTCGCGATACCATTCCGTGCGCGCGATTTCCGCGCCGCCGAGACGGCCGGCAACCGTGAGACGAATACCCTGGGCGCCCATACGCATCGTCGTCTGCATCGCGCGCTTCATGGCGCGGCGGAACGAAACACGACGCTCGAGCTGGCGGGCAACATCCTCGGCAACGAGGTTGGAGTCCGTCTCCGGCTTGCGGATCTCGACGAGATTCAGGAACACTTCGTCCTTGCAGAGCTTGGCGATCGCCTTGCGCAGCGTCTCGATGTCCGCGCCCTTCTTGCCGATCACCATGCCCGGGCGGGCGGTGTGAACGGTGATGCGGCACTTCTTGTGCGGACGCTCGATGATGACCTTGCTGACGCCGGCCTGCTTGAGCTTCTCTTTGATGTATTTGCGGATCTTGATGTCTTCGTGGAGCAGACGGCCGAAGTCGGCGCTGTCAGCATACCAGCGGCTGTCAGCCGTGCGGTTGACGCCAAGACGGAAGCCCGTCGGGTTGATCTTCTGACCCATTATGCGGCCTCAGAGGTTTGAGCGACCGCGGACGTGTCGCGGAGCACGATCGTGAGCTGGGAGAACTGCTTCTCGACCCGGACGCCGCGGCCGCGCGCGCGAGCGTGCATCCGCTTCATGACCAGGTTCTTGCCAACGTGGGCCTCGGCGACGATCAGGCTGTCGATGTCGAGGTTGTGGTTGTTGTCGGCGTTCGCAACGGCGGACTTCAGAAGCTTGAGAACGTCGCCAGCAGCGCGCTTGCGAGAGAACTCGAGTTCGGCCATCGCCTTGTCGACTTTCAGGCCACGGATCTGCTGCGCCAGCAGGTTCAGCTTCTGACCGCTGATGCGGTACATGCGAAGCACGGCGCGGCTCTCGTTCGAAGCCTGTTTCGGAGGAGCTTTTTGCTTGCCCATGATTATTTACCTGCCGGCTTGCGAGCGACTTTCTTGTCGCCGCCATGGCCCGGGAAGTTCCGGGTCGGCGCGAACTCGCCGAGCTTGTGGCCAACCATCTCTTCCGAGATGTTGACCGGCACGAACGTCTTGCCGTTGTGGACCTGGAAGGTCAGGCCAATGAAATCGGGCAAGATCGTCGAACGGCGCGACCAGGTCTTGATCGGCGTCGGACGAGCGGCGGCGCGCGAGGCATCTGCTTTCTTCAGCAGGTAGCCATCGACGAAGGGGCCTTTCCAGACGGAACGGGACATCTTGCTTCTCTCCGTTACGCTTTATGCCGACGACGAACGATAAGACGATCGGTCGACTTGTTCTTGCGGGTCTTGGGACCGCGGGTTTTCTTGCCCCACGGGGTGACGGGGTGACGGCCACCGGACGTCTTGCCTTCACCACCACCGTGCGGGTGGTCGACCGGGTTCATGGCGACGCCGCGAACGTGCGGGCGCCAACCCTTGTGAACGTTGCGGCCGGCCTTGCCGATCACGACGTTCATGTTGTCCGGGTTCGAAACCGCGCCGATCGTGGCCATGCAGGCTTCCGGGATCAGGCGAACTTCGCCGGACGAAAGCTTGACCTGGGCGTAACCATCGCCGCGACCGACGAGTTGCGCGTAGGAACCAGCCGAACGAGCGATCTGCGCGCCCTTGAGCGGCTTCATCTCGATGTTGTGGATGATCGTGCCGACCGGGATCGACTTCAGCGGCAGGGCGTTGCCCGGCTTGATGTCGACGCCCTCGCCCGCGATGACCGTGTCGCCGACATCAACACGCTGCGGCGCGATGATGTAAGCCTGCTCGCCATCGGCGTAGTTGATCAGCGCGATGAACGCGGTGCGGTTCGGATCGTATTCCAGACGTTCGATCGTCGCCGGGACGTTCCACTTACGACGCTTGAAGTCGATGATGCGGTACGACTTCTTGGCGCCGCCCCCACGCCAGCGCGCGGTGCGACGGCCGAGGTTGTTACGGCCGCCTGACGAATGCTTGCCCTCGGTCAGCGCCTTGACGGGGCCGCCCTTGTGCAGGCCCGAACGGTCGATCAGCACAAGCTGACGACGGCCAGGCGAAGTCGGGTTGAAGGTCTTAAGAGCCATGACGCCTTATCCTCAGAGACCGGTCGTCACGTCGATGGACTGGCCGTCCTTCAACGTCACGATCGCTTTCTTGATGTCCGAGCGCTTGCCCGGGACACCGCGGAAGAATTTCGATTTGCCTTTGACGACGATGGTGTTCACGCCAACCACGTTGACGTTGAACAGCGCTTCGACCGCCTCTTTGATCTGCGGCTTGGTCGCGTCGAGGGGCACGCGGAAAACGACCTTGTTGAACTCGGAGAGCATCGTCGATTTCTCGGTGATGATCGGCGAGGTCAGTCGCGTGTAGTGGAGGGCTTTGGGAGCGGCCATCGGTTACGCCTTCTCGGCTTCGGCGAAGCGCGCATTCACGCCTTCGACCGCTTCGCGCGACAGCACCAGCGTCTTGCGGCGGAGAACGTCGTAAACGTTCAGGCCGGCGAGCGGGAGCACGTCGATGTTGGGGATGTTGCTGGCGGCTTTCGCGAATTTCGCGTCGACTTCCGCGCCACCGATAAACAGGGCGTTCGAGATGCCGAGAGCCTTGAGCTGGGCGACGAGGTCTTTGGTCTTCTCGCCGGTGAAGCCGTCAACGATGATCAGCGCTTCGTCTTTCACTTTCGACGAGAGAGCGTGCTTCATCGCGAGAGCGCGAACCTTTTTCGGCAGCGCGTGAGCGTGCGAATGCGGGTGCGGACCGTGAGCGACGCCACCGCCGACGAAGATCGGAGCGTTACGCGAACCGTGACGCGCGCCGCCCGTGCCCTTCTGGCGATAGAGCTTCTTGGTGGTGCGGCTCACGTCGTCGCGGTTTTGCGTCGAATGCGTGCCAGCCTGGCGCTTGGACAGCTGATAGCGAACCATGCGCTGCAGAATGTCCGAGCGGATTTCTTCAATGCCAAACACAGCATCAGCGAGTTCGATCTCGCCGGCTTTCTTGGCGTCAAGCTTGACGACGGGGAGTTTCATCAGGCCTGCCCTTCCTTGGCGCGAAGACCAGCAGGCGACGGAGCGCCCTTGTTATCCTTGGCCTTCACTGCATCACGAACTTCAACCCAGCTGTTCTCGGCGCCGGGGACAGCGCCCTTCACCAGGATCAGACCGCGCTCAGCGTCCGTGCGAACGATTTCGAGGTTCTGCGTGGTGACGCGTTCCATCCCGAGATGGCCAGCCATCTTCTTGCCCTTGAACACGCGGCCCGGATCCTGACGCTGGCCGGTCGAACCGTGCGAACGGTGCGAGACCGAGACGCCGTGCGAAGCTTCCAGACCACCGAAGTTCCAGCGCTTCATGGCGCCGGCGAAACCTTTGCCCTTGGTGATGCCGACGATGTCGACCTTCTGACCAGCAACGAAATGGTCTGCGCTGATCTCAGCGCCAACTTCGAGCAGCATGTCAGCCGGAACGCGGAATTCGCGCAGCACAGCTTTCGGCTCGACCGAGGCCTTGGCGAACTGGCCGCGGAGCGACTGGTTCACGTTCTTGGCCTTGCGGGTACCGGCGCCGAGCACAACAGCGGTGTAGCCGTCGTTGGCTTTGCGCGTGCCAGTCTTCTCACCCTTCTTGGTGACGTCGACTTCGCGCTCTTCGTTCTTCTTGACGCCGACGACCTGGCAGCCTTCGAGCGAGAGCACGGTGACCGGGATGTGGGCGCCGTCAGCGCCGAACACGCGGGTCATACCGATTTTCTTGGCGAGGACTCCGGTGCGCATTAGCCGTTCCCCAGCTTGATCTCGACGGCAACGCCGGCCGAGAGGTCCAGTTTCATGAGGGCGTCGACCGTCTGCGGGGTCGGATCAACGATATCGAGCACGCGCTTGTGCGTACGGATCTCGAACTGCTCGCGCGACTTCTTGTCGATGTGGGGGGAACGGTTGACCGTGAATTTTTCAATGCGGGTGGGCAGCGGCACCGGGCCACGTACCTGAGCGCCCGTGCGCTTTGCCGTGGAGACGATCTCGCGAGCGGACATATCCAGCGCGCGGTGATCGAACGCCTTGAGGCGAATTCGGATATTTTGTCGTTCCATCGGGACCACCGAAACAGCGTGAATGCAGCCAAACCGGGATATCTTCCCCCGGCGGGCTGCCGCACTCGTTGAGTTTTTCCTTTTGTTTCCGGGTCTTGCGTTTGCTTGGGACGAGCCCAAACACGGCCAAGGCCATGGAAACGAGCCGGGGTATTAGGCTTGCCCCTCTCGCCCGTCAAGCGCTCGTTTAGGTCGAGCTGACGCAGGCGCGCAGTTTCTGCAGAAACCGGCTAAATGCAGGGCTTTTCGCATCAGTACGGCCCCGCAAACTGGCCCTCCAGAACCTCGGTGCGCGCGATAATTTCCGCCCTTCGGAGCCTGAGCGCCGCCGATTCCGGGTCGGCCACATGGGAATCGGCTGCCGCGCGACTGGGAAAGCTCACGACATGCACCTCGAAAGGCAAATCCCCTGCCCCGCCCGGCGCAATCCTGACCGCAGAATCGATGCGGCCACCATGCCGGGCCATGATTCTGGCGGCCTCACGCTCGAACGCTTCGAATGCCGCCTCCCGTCCGGGATGGATCCAGAGACTGACGATCCGGACGTACTTCGGCTCGGCCATGCTTCCCTCCCCTTCCGGGCGGGCCGCCCCACGAGCCCACGCCACCGGCAGTCCGTGCTGGCAGCCACTATACCCTGAACAGCTCGCTATGCTTCTTCAGCACCTCAGCGCCGTTGTCCTGCACGATGAGGTAGGCGGGGTTGTCGGTCTGGCCGTTCCGGACAATGCGCGCACTCTTGATAACGCGCTCGACGCGGCCGGTAAAAACCTCCCGCACAGCGCCCTCAGCCCAATGGGCTCCCCACTTCCACTTGACCCGATCACCGGGCGTAAACGGCTCGAGAGAGCGGTTCATTCATCCTCGCAGATCGCGGCGACAGCTTCGGCCCATACTGGCAGGCAAGAACCGCGATTCCAACAAAGCGAAAGGGCGCCAGGTTTCCCTGACGCCCCCTCTAGTGTTCAGTCAAAGAGATCGAGGACTACTCGATGATCTTCGCCACGACGCCCGAACCAACCGTACGGCCGCCTTCACGGATAGCGAAGCGCTGCTTCTCTTCCAAAGCGATCGGAGCAATCAGCGAGACAACGAGTTTGATGTTGTCGCCAGGCATAACCATCTCGGTGCCGGCCGGCAGTTCCACGATGCCCGTCACGTCGGTCGTGCGGAAGTAGAACTGCGGACGGTAGTTGGCGAAGAACGGCGTGTGACGGCCACCTTCATCCTTGTTGAGGACGTACACCTCGGCTTCGAACTTCTTGTGCGGCTTCACGGAGCCCGGCTTGCACAGCACTTGGCCGCGCTCGACTTGCTCGCGATCGATACCGCGGACGAGGATGCCGACGTTGTCGCCAGCCTGGCCCTGATCGAGCAGCTTGCGGAACATTTCGACGCCCGTGCAGGTCGTTTTCTGCGTGTCGCGGATGCCGACGATTTCGATCTCGTCGCCGACCTTCACGATACCACGGTCAACCTTGCCGGTGACGACGGTGCCGCGACCCGAGATCGAGAACACGTCTTCGATAGCCATCAGGAACGGCTGGTCGAGCGGACGCTCCGGGGTCGGGATGTTTTCGTCGACAGCTTTCATCAGCGCGAGAATGGCGTTCTCGCCGATTTCCGGATCACGGTTCTCGACGGCGGCCAGAGCCGAACCGCCGATGATCGCGATCTTGTCGCCGGGGAAGTTGTAGGACGACAGGAGTTCGCGAACTTCGAGTTCGACGAGCTCGAGCAGTTCCTTGTCGTCGACCATGTCGACCTTGTTCAGGAACACGACCAGCGCCGGAACGCCGACCTGACGGGCGAGCAAGATGTGCTCGCGAGTCTGCGGCATCGGGCCGTCAGCGGCCGAAACGACGAGAATGCCGCCGTCCATCTGGGCAGCGCCCGTGATCATGTTCTTCACGTAGTCGGCGTGGCCCGGGCAATCGACGTGCGCGTAGTGACGGTTGGCCGTCTCGTACTCGACGTGAGCCGTGTTGATCGTGATGCCGCGCGCTTTTTCTTCCGGCGCAGCGTCGATGTCAGCGTACTGCTTGGCAGTGGCGCCGCCCGACTTGGCGAGCACGATCGTGATCGCTGCCGTCAGCGTCGTCTTGCCGTGGTCGACGTGGCCAATCGTGCCAACGTTGACGTGCGGTTTGGTACGCGCGAATTTTTCCTTACCCATTTTCCTACTCCGTAAATTCGATCAGCGGGGGTTGGCCGCCAGTTTGGGCTTCATCAGCCGCTGAGTTTTTCAATCACTTCCTTCGCGACGGCGCCGGGCACCGCCTCGTAGTGGTCGAACTGCATCGTGTAGTTCGCCCTACCCTGCGTCGAGGAGCGCAGGTTGTTAACGTATCCGAACATGTTGGCAAGCGGGACCATCGAGTTGATGACGGTCGCGTTGCCGCGCATTTCCTGACCCAGGATCATGCCACGACGGGAGTTCAGGTCGCCGATAACCGTGCCGACGTAATCTTCCGGCGAAACGACTTCAACCTTCATGACCGGCTCAAGCAGTTTCATGCCGAGCTTTTCCGAGATTTCGCGGAACGCAGCGCGGGCCGCGATCTCGAATGCCAGAACGCTCGAGTCGACGTCGTGGTACGCGCCGTCTGTCAGCGTGACCTTGAAGTCGATGACCGGGAAGCCGGCGAGCGGGCCCGAGTTGAGGACCGACTTGAGGCCTTTTTCAACGCCCGGGATGAATTCCTTCGGAACCGAACCACCGACGATGGCGCTTTCGAACACGAAGCCCGAACCCGGGGGCAGAGGCTCAAAGGTCAGCTTGACGCGGGCATACTGGCCCGTGCCGCCAGACTGCTTCTTGTGCGTGTAGTCGATGTCGGCCGAGCGGCCGAGCGTTTCACGGTACGCCACCTGCGGCGCGCCGATGTTCGCATCGACCTTGTAGGTGCGGCGCAGGATGTCGACTTTGATGTCGAGGTGAAGTTCGCCCATGCCTTTGAGGCGGGTCTGGCCCGACTCGTGGTCGGTCGAAACGCGGAAGGACGGATCTTCAGCGGCCAGACGCTGCAGCGCGAGCGCCAGCTTCTCCTGGTCGGCTTTGGATTTCGGCTCGATCGCGATCTCGATGACCGGCTCGGGGAATTCCATTTTCTCGAGGATGACCGGGTGAGCCGGGTCGCAGAGCGTGTCGCCCGTGGTCGACTCTTTCAGAGCAGCCACAGCAACGATGTCGCCAGCGAAGGCTTCCTTGATGTCCTTACGATCGTTCGCGTGCATTTCGAGCATGCGGCCGATGCGCTCTTTCTTCTCCTTGGTGGAGTTGAGGAGCGTGGTGCCCGAGTTCAGCGTGCCCGAGTAAACGCGGCAGAACGTGATCGAACCGACGAACGGGTCGTCCATGATCTTGAAGGCGAGCATCGACAGCGGAGCATCGTCCGTCTGCGGACGTTCGATTTCCTGGTCGTTCTTCGGATCGATACCTTTGACGGCCGGCACGTCGAGCGGCGACGGCAGATAGTCGACGACGGCGTCGAGCAGGGGCTGCACGCCCTTGTTCTTGAAGGCCGAGCCGCACAGCACGGGATAGAACGCGCCGGTCAGCACGGCTTTGCGGATGAGGCGCTTGATCGTGGCGGTGTCCGGCTCTTTGCCTTCGAAGAAGGCGGCCATGACTTCGTCATCGAGCTCGGCGACAGCTTCGATCAGCTTGGCGCGGTATTCCTGCGCCTGCTCGACCATGTCTTCCGGGATCGCGACGACGTCGTATTTCGCGCCGAGCGATTCATCGTGCCACACGATGCCGCGCATCTCGACCAGGTCGACGACACCTTTGAAGGTGTGCTCGATGCCGATCGGAAGCTGCAGCGGAACCGGCTTCACGCCGAGACGCTTCACGAGGTCGTTGACGCAGTTGTAGAAGTCCGCGCCGATCTTATCCATCTTGTTCGCGAAAACGATCCGCGGAACGTTGTACTTGTCGGCTTGGCGCCAGACGGTTTCCGTCTGGGGCTCAACGCCCTGGTTGCCGTCGAGAACGGCCACCGCGCCGTCGAGCACGCGGAGCGAGCGCTCGACTTCGATCGTGAAGTCGACGTGTCCGGGCGTGTCGATGATGTTCAGACGCTTGTCTTGCCAGAAGCAGGTCGTCGCGGCCGACGTGATCGTGATGCCGCGCTCTTGCTCTTGTTCCATCCAGTCCATCGTGGCCGCGCCATCGTGGACTTCGCCGATCTTGTGCGACTTGCCCGAGTAGAACAGGACGCGCTCGGTCGTTGTGGTCTTGCCGGCGTCGATGTGCGCCATGATCCCGAAGTTACGGTAGTCTTCGAGTTTATGTGTGCGAGGCATGGGGAGCCCTCTAATTTCGTATTGCGGCGAACCGCCGGATTACCAGCGGTAGTGCGAGAAGGCGCGGTTGGCTTCCGCCATCCGGTGCGTGTCTTCACGCTTCTTCACCGCCGAACCGCGGCCGTGCGACGCGTCCAGCATCTCAGCAGCGAGACGCTCCTGCATCGTGTTTTCCGAACGGGCGCGCGCGTACTCGATCAGCCAACGGATGGCGAGAGCCTGACGACGCTCGGGGCGAACCTCGACCGGAACCTGATAGGTTGCGCCACCGACGCGACGCGAACGAACTTCAACCGAAGGAGCGACGTTGCTCAGGGCTTCGTGGAAGACTTCCGGCGCCGGGCGCTTGGACTTCGCAGCAACGGTTTCCAGGGCGCCGTACACGATCTGCTCGGCGGCTGATTTTTTGCCCTGATACATGACCTGGTTCATGAACCGGGTGATGACCTGATCGCCATACTGGGCGTCGGGAAGGACTTGGCGTTTTTCTGCGCGGTGACGACGGGACATGTCTTGCTCTGTTCAGCTTATTTCGGACGCTTAACGCCGTAGTGCGAACGGCGCTTCTTGCGGTCTTTGACGCCCTGGGTGTCCAGCACGCCGCGGAGAATGTGGTAACGCACGCCCGGCAAGTCTTTCACGCGGCCGCCGCGGATCAGCACAACCGAGTGCTCCTGCAGGTTGTGGCCTTCGCCCGGGATGTAGCAGACGGCTTCGTGCTGCGTGGTGAGACGCACTTTGGCGACTTTCCGGAGAGCCGAGTTCGGCTTCTTCGGGGTCGTCGTGTACACGCGCGTGCAGACGCCGCGCCGCTGGGGGCACCCTTTAAGCGCCGGGACCTTGTTACGGGCCGGCTTATCGTGCCGCGGCTTGCGGATCAGCTGCTGAATCGTAGGCATCTACCCTCGCTCGTCACACCAAATCGCCGGGCCTTTAAGGCCAAATCGGCGCGTCTTGCCTGCAAAAACATTGGCCGTGACAACCCAAAGGCTGTCCCGGCTGAATTCTATCGGAGGCTTTCGCTCTCTTAAGACACATCGCTTAACCGCGTTTGGACAGAGTCCACGGCCGGTCCGGTGATGTGAGCCGGGGCTATACTGGCCTGCCCTACCCGGGTCAAGTGCGGCCAAGCCCTGAATCTGCGGCCTGACCACTCAGGCGTTTGACCAGCCGATTATGCCACTGGTTTATGGCAAAACGTGAGCCTCGCAACGCCCTTTCGGACGCCACTCCCGCCCCTCCGCCACGTCCCCAAAGGCAAACCCGGGGACAGTTATCGCCGATGACCAAGAATCAGGGCCAGAGGCCAGCTCAGCACCACCAAACTCAGGCCTTCAGACACTAACCCTACACCGAATGTGGCTTTTTGCTCCAGATCTTCAAGCGCTCCCCTACCCGGTATTTCAGCCCGGGCCTGTGGCTTCGATCGGCATTCGCAACAAAACGGCCCGCGCCGATGTCATACGGCTCCCGCCAGAACGTCTTGCCCGGCGCGGTCGCGAGCGGGGTGAAATATGAGCACCCCTTGAAATAGTAGTGGGTGACCTGGCTCAGACGGGTTCGCGCAGGATCGGCGATGGGCGAGCCCCCGTGGAACAGGTTGGCCGCCCAGATGAAGGCCTGGCCGCGGGTGATTTTCGCGGTTTCACGGGCAATCCCGGTGCCGCCGACCGCCGCTTCGACATGCTGGACATACGCATTCATGTCGTTGCCCGGCAGGTCCTTGTTCGCGAAGACCGGCAGGCGATGGCTGCCGGGATAGTATTGCAGGGGACCAGAATCCGGGTGGATGTCCTCAAGCGCGATCCATACGCCGCACATGAAGCCGACCGGGATCGAATTGAAGTGATAGGTATCCGAATGGACCCCCTGCTGGGACCCACGCGGAAAGTTCAGCGTCTGAAAAGCGAAGGCCTCTTTCTGGTAGAGCTCGCTCAGGAACGCCAGAACACGCTCGTTCACTGCCAGGCGCTTGATCGCGCCATTCACCAGCCAGGCATCCTGCACGCGGATTGTGGTGATCGCTTTGGTGTAGGCAGCAGCCTCTTCCAGATCCTGTTCTGAGAACCCGAAATCGCGGATCAAGTAGCCGTTCTCGCGATAGTCCGCCGCCGCTTCGGTCAGATCAACGTGGTTGGAAAGCGACTTGGCGCGGCGCTGATAGTCAGGCTCGGGAAGATCGAACCACGGCGCGGTCATGCTTTCTCCCGACATCCCGTCGCTCGCCATTGTCCGTACCGGCCCCATCCCCTGCCCTGAACCCCTAAAACAGAAAGGACGCGGAATCCACTTTGGGATCCCGCGTCCAGACTGACTAGTTGTTTTGGCGCCTCTTACTCTGCAGCCGGCAGAGCCGGGAGCGGTTGAGCGACCTTGCGCTGTTCCTTGAGGCGTACGTCGCGGTCGCCGGCGAGCTTGCGGTATTTGCGCAGCGCGCCGCCGGTGCCGGCCGGGATGAGACGGCCAACGATGACGTTTTCCTTGAGGCCTTCCAGCGGATCGATCTTGCCCTGGATCGCCGCTTCCGTGAGGACGCGAGTCGTTTCCTGGAACGAGGCCGCGGAGAAGAACGAGCGGGTCTGCAGCGAAGCCTTGGTGATGCCCAGCAGGACGCGTGCGCCCTTGGCGGGCTCACGTCCAGCCTTGATCGCCGCAGCGTTGGCTTCTTCGAACTCGAGAGCATCAACAGCTTCGCCGTTGAGCAGCGTGGTCGAACCGCCTTCGGAGACTTCCACCTTCTTCAGCATCTGGCTGACGATGACTTCGATGTGCTTGTCGTCGATCGGCACGCCTTGCAGACGATAGACCTTCTGGATCTCGTTCACGAGATAGTCGGCCAGAGCCTCGACGCCGAGAATGGACAGGATGTCCTGCGGCGCGGGGTTGCCCTCGAGCAGGTATTCGCCCTTCTTCAGCAGGTCGCCTTCCTGGACCATCAGGTGCTTGGTCTTCGGCACCAGATATTCCATCGGCTCTGCGCCTTCCTCCTCCGGCACCAGGCGAACCCGGCGCTTGTTCTTGTAGTCGCGACCGAATTCCACGCGGCCGGTGATGTCGGCGATGATCGCGTGATCCTTCGGACGGCGAGCTTCGAACAGTTCGGCCACGCGCGGCAGACCGCCCGTGATGTCGCGGGTCATGGCGCCGCCCGTCTGAACACGCGCGAGCGTGTCGCCGGGACGAACTTCATCACCTTCAGCCACCGAGAGGATGGCGTCGACCGGCAGCAGGTAACGCGCCTGCATGCCGCCCGAATGCTTGATCGGCGCGCCGTTGTCATCGACGAGCACGATGCTCGGCTTGAGTTCGACTTTCTTCGATCCGGTGCGGGCGTCGATCACCACCTTGTTGGCGATGCCGGTCGCTTCGTCCGTTTCGTCGCGCGTCGTCACGCCTTCGATCAGGTCTTCGAACTTCACCTTGCCGGCGAGGTCGGTGACGATCGGGGTCGCGAACGGATCCCAGTCGGCCACGCGCTCGCCACGCTTCACCTTGTCACCATCGCCGTAGCGCAGGCGGCAACCGTAAACCGGGCGGAAGGTCTGGCGGATACGGCCCTCGGCGTCGATGAGTTTGACCTCCATCGAACGGCCGTTGACCACGTACGTGCCATCGTCGCGTTTGACGACCGAAGCATTCTCGAAGCGCACTTCGGAGTCGAAGGCGGCTTCGAGCGAGCTGTCCGTCGTAACCTGAGCGGCGCCGCCGATGTGGAAGGTACGCATCGTGAGCTGCGTGCCCGGCTCGCCGATCGACTGTGCGGCGATGACGCCGACAGCTTCACCGACGTTGACGCGCGTGCCGCGAGCAAGATCGCGCCCGTAGCAGGAGGCGCATGTTCCGGCGCGGCTTTCGCAGGTCAGAACCGAACGAACGAGGATGCGGTCAACGCCAGCCTTGTCGATCTGGGCGGCAACGTCTTCGTCCAGATAGGTATTGGCCGGAGCGATGATCGCGCCGGTGTTCGGGTGCTTGATGTCTTCCGCAGTCGTACGGCCGAGCGTGCGTTCGGCAAGCGAGACGATGACGTCTGCGCCTTCCATGACCGCCGCGAGCGTAATGCCCTTATCGGTGCCGCAATCTTCTTCCGTGATGATGCAGTCCTGCGCCACGTCGACGAGACGACGCGTGAGGTAGCCCGAGTTCGCGGTCTTGAGCGCCGTGTCGGCGAGGCCCTTACGTGCGCCGTGCGTCGAGTTGAAGTACTCGAGAACGGTGAGGCCTTCCTTGAAGTTCGACACGATCGGCGTCTCGATGATCTCACCCGACGGCTTGGCCATCAGGCCGCGCATGCCGGCGAGCTGCTTCATCTGGTTCTTCGAACCACGAGCGCCCGAGTGGGCCATCATGAACACCGAGTTCGGTTCGCCAACGGTGGCGCCAGCAGCGTCCATCATGGCGTCGGCGACCTTGTCCGTACATGCGGACCAGGCGTCGACCACCTTGTTGAACTTCTCGCCGCGCGTGATGAGGCCGTCGGCGTATTGCCGCTCGTACTCGTTCACCAGCTTGCGGGTGTCGGCGACCAGTTTTTCCTTGGCCTTCGGGATGACCATGTCGTCCTTGCCGAACGAGATGCCGGCTTTCGCCGCTTCCCGGAAGCCGAGCGCCATGACGCGATCGCAGAAGATGACCGTCGCCTTCTGGCCGCAGTTCCGATAAACGATGTCGATCAGCTTCCCGACCGATTTCTTTGTCATCAGCTCGTTCGCGGTCGTAGGGTCCATGCCCTGCTCGCGCGGGAGGCAGTCGGCGATCATCATGCGGCCCGGCGTCGTGTTGAACACCTTCGCCACGTCCTTGCCGTGCTCATCCTTGGTGATGAAGCGCGCCTTGACGCGGGCGTGCAGCGACACCTTGCCGGCGCTGAGAGCGTGCTCGATCTCGGCGAGATCCGAGAACATCATGCCTTCGCCCGGCTCTTTTTCCCGCTCGATCGAGAGGTAGTAGAGACCCAGAACGATATCCTGCGACGGAACGATGATCGGGCGGCCGTTGGCGGGCGAGAGGATGTTGTTGGTCGACATCATCAGCACGCGCGCTTCCAGCTGCGCTTCAAGCGACAGCGGAACGTGCACGGCCATCTGGTCGCCGTCGAAGTCGGCGTTGAACGCGGCGCAGACCAGCGGGTGCAGCTGGATAGCCTTGCCTTCAATCAGCTTCGGCTCGAACGCCTGGATGCCCAGACGGTGGAGCGTCGGCGCGCGGTTCAGCAGAACCGGGTGTTCGCGGATGACCTCTTCGAGGATATCCCAGACTTCCGGCTTCTCTTTCTCGACGAGCTTCTTGGCGGCCTTAACCGTGCCGGCGAGACCTTTCGCGTCGAGACGCGCGTAGATGAACGGCTTGAACAGCTCGAGCGCCATTTTCTTCGGCAGGCCGCACTGGTGGAGCTTGAGTTCCGGACCGACGACAATGACCGAACGGCCCGAGTAGTCGACGCGTTTGCCGAGCAAGTTCTGACGGAAGCGGCCCTGCTTGCCTTTCAGCATGTCGGACAGCGACTTCAGCGGGCGCTTGTTGGTGCCCGTGATGACGCGACCACGACGGCCGTTGTCGAACAGCGCGTCCACCGACTCCTGAAGCATCCGTTTCTCGTTGCGGATGATGATGTCCGGGGCGCGGAGCTCCATCAGGCGCTTAAGGCGGTTGTTACGGTTGATGACGCGGCGATAGAGATCGTTCAGATCCGACGTCGCGAAGCGGCCGCCATCGAGCGGCACCAGCGGACGCAGGTCCGGCGGGATGACCGGCACGATCGTGAGGATCATCCACTCCGGGCGGCAGCCCGACGCGATGAAGCTCTCGACCAGCTTGAGGCGCTTGGCGATCTTCTTCGGCTTCAGTTCGCCCGTGGCTTCGGCCAGGTCAGCGCGCAGGCGCTCGGCTTCGGCTTCCAGGTCATAGCCCTTCAGCAGTTCGCGAATTGCTTCGGCGCCAATGTGGGCCGTGAACGAGTCCTCGCCGAGAGCCTCGGCCTGCTGCATGTACTCCTCTTCCGTGAGGAGCTGCTTTTCCTTGAGCGGGGTCAGGCCCGGCTCGGTGACGATGTAGCTTTCGAAGTAGAGCACGCGCTCCACGTCCTTCAGCGCCATGTCCAGCATCAGCGAGATGCGCGACGGCAGCGACTTCAGGAACCAGATGTGGGCGACGGGGGCCGCGAGTTCGATGTGACCCATGCGCTCGCGACGAACGCGGGCGAGCGTCACTTCAACGCCGCACTTCTCGCAGGTCACGCCGCGATACTTGATGCGCTTGTACTTGCCGCAAAGGCACTCGTAATCCTTGATCGGCCCGAAGATGCGGGCGCAGAACAGGCCGTCGCGCTCAGGCTTGAACGTGCGGTAGTTGATCGTCTCCGGCTTCTTGATCTCGCCCGACGACCACTTCCGGATCTCTTCCGGGCTCGCGATCGCTATGCGGATGGCCTCGAACGTCGGGGCCGGAGTATTGGGGCTGAACAGGTTCGTGATTTCCTGGCTCATCCTGATTTAGTCTCCCTCTTGGGGTGACCGTGGAGCCCTCGGGCTCCACGGATATTCATTGCGAAAGGCAGACGGCGGCGACGCTTACGTGTCGGCGCCCTCCTCTGCAGGTTCGGGCTCGCCTTCGAGAAGTTCGACGTTGAGACCGAGCGAACGCATCTCTTTGACGAGCACGTTGAACGATTCCGGGATGCCGGCCTCGAACGTGTCGTCACCGCGGACGATCGCCTCATAGACCTTCGCACGACCAGCCGTGTCGTCGGACTTGACCGTGAGCATCTCCTGGAGCGTGTACGCCGCGCCGTAGGCTTCGAGCGCCCAGACTTCCATCTCGCCGAAGCGCTGTCCGCCGAACTGCGCCTTGCCGCCCAGCGGTTGCTGAGTAACGAGCGAGTACGGGCCGGTCGAGCGGGCGTGAATCTTCTCGTCCACCAGGTGGTGGAGCTTGAGCAGATACTTGTAGCCCACCGTGACCTTGCGGGTGAAACGCTCGCCCGTGCGGCCATCGTGCAGATAGACTTGGCCCGACGTGTCGAGACCAGCCTTCTTCAGCATGGCGGCGATGTCGTCTTCGTCCGCGCCGTCGAACACCGGCGTCGCAATCGGAACGCCCTTCACGAGGTTGCTGGCGAGTTCTTCCAGCTCTTCGTTCGTCTTCGGCAGCTCTTCATCTTCACCGTAGGCTTCGCGCAGCGACTTCTGCAGCGCCTTGCCGTCGTGGTCGTGACGGTACTCTTTCAGCGCCGCATCGATCATCTTGCCGATACCCGCACAGGCCCAGCCCATGTGGGTTTCGAGGATCTGACCGACGTTCATGCGCGAAGGCACGCCCAGCGGGTTCAGAACGATGTCGACCGGCGTACCGTCTTCCAGATACGGCATGTCTTCGAGCGGGTTGATCTTGGAGATAACCCCTTTGTTGCCGTGACGGCCGGCCATCTTGTCGCCCGGCTGCAGCTTGCGCTTCACCGCGACGAACACTTTCACGACCTTCATCACGCCCGGGGGCAGATCGTCGCCACGCTGGACCTTCTCGATCTTGTCCGCGATGCGGGCTTCAATCAGGGCCACCGAGTCGTCATACGAGCCTTTGAGCGCCTTGAGCTGCGCATCGACGGCGTCGTCATCCACACCGATCTTCCAGAGATCAGCCGGCGACTGCTCGCCCAGGAACTCCTGGGTGATGTCCGTCTTCTTGCCGCCGCGAGCGACAGCCTTCTGGCCGTTGAGGAGCGATTTGAGGCGCGAGAGAGCATCGCGCTCGATGATCGCGATCTCGTCGTCCTTGTCGGTCATCAGCTGGTCGATCTGCTCGCGCTCGATCTGGAGCGCGCGCTGGTCTTTGTCGACGCCATGACGGTTGAAGACGCGAACTTCAACGACCGTGCCCGTCGCGCCCGGAGGCATGCGGAGCGAGGTGTCGCGAACGTCCGAGGCTTTCTCACCGAAGATGGCGCGGAGCAGCTTCTCTTCCGGCGTCATGGGCGACTCGCCCTTCGGCGTCACCTTGCCGACGAGGATGTCGCCAGCCATGACTTCGGCGCCGACCGCCACGATGCCCGCTTCGTCGAGGTTGCGCAGGGCTTCCTCGCCGACGTTCGGGATGTCGCGCGTGATCTCCTCCGGTCCGAGCTTGGTGTCGCGGGCAGCGATTTCGAATTCCTCGATGTGGATCGAGGTAAACACGTCATCGCGCACGATGCGCTCGGAGATCAGGATGGAGTCTTCGAAGTTGTAGCCATTCCACGGCATGAACGCGACGAGCACGTTCCGGCCGAGCGCCAGTTCGCCGAGGTCGGTCGAGGGACCGTCAGCGATGATGTCGCCTTTGGACACCTTGTCGCCGACCTTCACGATCGGACGCTGGTTGATGCACGAGTTCTGGTTCGAACGCTGGTACTTCGACAGGCGATAGATATCGACGCCCGACTTGGCGTTATCGAGATCATCCGTCGCACGCACAACGATACGCGTCGCGTCGACCTGTTCGATGATGCCGCCGCGCTTGGCCGCAACAGCCGCACGGCTATCACGCGCCACAACGCCTTCGAGACCCGTGCCGACGAGCGGCGCTTCGGTCTGGATGAGCGGCACGGCCTGACGTTGCATGTTCGAGCCCATCAGCGCGCGGTTGGCGTCGTCGTTCTCGAGGAACGGGATGAGCGCCGCAGCGACAGACACGACCTGCTTGGGCGAAACGTCGATGTAGTCGACGTTCTCACGCGCCACGAGCATCGCATCACGCGCCGGTCCAACCCGCGCGTTGACGAACTCGTTCTGCAGCATGCCCTTGGCGTCCATCTTGGCGTTCGCCTGGGCGATCGAGTAGCGCTGCTCTTCCATCGCCGAGAGGTACTTCACCTCTTGCGTGAGCTTGCCGTCCTTCACCTTGCGGTACGGGCTCTCGATGAAGCCGTACTTGTTGATGCGAGCGTGCGTGGCCAGCGAGTTGATGAGGCCGATGTTCGGGCCTTCCGGCGTTTCGATCGGGCAGATACGGCCGTAGTGCGTCGGGTGAACGTCGCGCACTTCGAAGCCCGCGCGTTCGCGCGTCAGACCGCCCGGTCCAAGCGCCGAGAGACGGCGCTTGTGGGTGATCTCGGAGAGCGGGTTCGTCTGGTCCATGAACTGCGAGAGCTGCGACGAACCGAAGAACTCGCGAACGGCGGCAACCACCGGCTTCGCGTTGATCAGGTCGTGCGGCATGACGGTGTCGATATCGACCGACGACATACGCTCCTTGATAGCGCGCTCCATGCGGACGAGACCGACGCGGACAGAGTTCTCAAGCAGCTCGCCCACCGAACGGACGCGGCGGTTGCCGAGGTTGTCGATGTCGTCGACTTCGCCCTTCCCGTCTTTCAGGTCGAGCACGGTGCGCATCACAGCGACGATATCTTCCTCGCGCAGCGTGCGCTGCGTGTCGGGAGCTTCCATGCCGAGACGCATGTTCATCTTCACGCGGCCGACGGCCGAGAGGTCATAGCGTTCGCGATCGAAGAACAGCTGACTGAACAGCGCTTCGCCGGCTTCAAGCGTCGGCGGCTCGCCAGGACGCATGACGCGGTAGATGTCCGACAGCGCGTCGATGCGCGAAGTCGCCTTGTCGACTTTCAGCGTGTTGCGGATCCACGGCCCGCGGGCGTTGTCGCCATCCGTGTCGAGCAGCTGGATCGACTTGATCTTCGCGTCGCGCAGCGCCGCCACCGACTCTTCAGTCAGCTCGTCGCCGGCTTCGGCATAGATCTCGCCGGTCGCGGCGTTGATCACGTCCTCGCCAATGAACTTGCCTTCCAGGAAGGTCGACGGAACCAGGATGTCCTGCAGGCCGTCAGCTTCGGCTTTCTTGGCCTTGACCGGGGTGATCTTCTTGCCGGCCGGAAAGACGGCCTTGCCGGTCTTCTTGTCGACCAGTTCGAATTCCGGACGCGCGCCTTTCCAGCGGTCAGCCGAGAAGCCGGTGACCCAGCCAGCCTTGTCGAGCTTGTACGTCACCTTGTTGTAGAAGGTGTCGAGGATCTTGCCGCCCGAATAGTTCAGCGCCTGCAGCAGCACGGTGGCCGGCAGCTTGCGCTTGCGGTCGATGCGGACGTGCAGGATGTCCTTGGCGTCGAACTCGAAGTCGAGCCACGAGCCGCGGTACGGGATCACGCGCGCTGCGAACAGCAGCTTGCCCGACGCGTGGGTCTTGCCCTTGTCGTGGTCGAAGAACACGCCCGGCGAACGGTGCATCTGCGAGACGATGACGCGCTCGGTGCCGTTGATGATGAACGTGCCCTTGTCCGTCATCAGCGGGATGTCGCCGAGATAGACGTCCTGTTCCTTGATGTCCTTGATGGACTTGGCGCCGGTCTCTTCGTCCGTTTCGAAGACGATGAGGCGCAGTTTGACTTTCAGGGGCGCAGCGAAGTTGAGGTCGCGCTGCATGCACTCCTGCACGTCGAATTTCGGGGCTTCGAATTCATACGAGATGTATTCGAGCGTAGCACGGTCCGAGAAGTCCTTGATCGGGAACACCGACCGGAACACGGCCTCGAGGCCATCCGCATCGCGACCCGCCACAGGGGTGTGCATCTGCAGGAACTGTTCATAGGACGAGCGTTGAACCTCGATGAGGTTCGGCATCAGGACTGTTTCAGTGATTACTCCGTAGGATTTCCGAATACGTTTCTTCGACGTGAACGACAGAGCCATGTCTTGGTCAGCTCGCTTTTTCTGGGCCGCAGCATCTACCCGCAGGCATCGGGTAGCGCCGTTGGACCGTTAGTATCCGGTGCGCAAGGACGGCTCGGAACCGAACCGTCGGGAGAACTCTACCACCACCGTCAACCCCCTCCTGCGCACAGGGGAAGAAGGCAGTACGCGTCGCCGGAGAGCCCTGCCCTCCGGCGACGCGAACAAGGCGTTACTTGATTTCGACCTTGGCGCCGGTCTCTTCCAGCTTCTTCTTGATGGTCTCGGCTTCCTCTTTCGACACGCCTTCTTTGACGGGCTTCGGAGCGGCTTCGACGAGGTCTTTCGCTTCTTTCAGGCCGAGGCTCGGCACGACTTCGCGAACGACTTTGATCACGTTGATTTTCTTGTCGCCGGCATCCTTCAGGATGACGGAGAACTCGGTCTGGGCTTCA
>Ga0209097_10001455_pt1 | contig 20259 bp, 19 predicted proteins | sample AD_UKC052_MetaG_FD_184419 | JGI IMG/M metagenome (GOLD analysis project Ga0209097, IMG submission 184419) | Active sludge microbial communities of municipal wastewater-treating anaerobic digesters from USA - AD_UKC052_MetaG (SPAdes) (version 2) | ecosystem: Engineered > Bioreactor > Anaerobic >... | reverse complement strand
GTGGACAAGATGATGAACCAGACCGTTTTGCTGTCAAAACACTAAAGAGAGGGAGCTTCACCCATGACCGCCATCAAACAGGAAGACCTGATCCAGTCCGTCGCAGACGCCTTCCAGTACATCAGCTACTACCACCCGCTGGATTACATCAAGGCGCTGGGTGAAGCCTACGAGCGCGAGGAGTCCCCCGCCGCCAAGGACGCCATCGCCCAGATCCTGACCAACTCGCGCATGTCTGCCGAGGGCCACCGCCCGATCTGCCAGGACACGGGCATCGGCATGGTGTTCATCAAGGTGGGCATGCAGGTCACCTGGCCGGACGCCACCATGAGCGTCCAGCAGATGATCGACGAAGGCGTGCGTCGCGCCTACGGCAACCCGGACAACCCCCTGCGCGCCTCGGTGCTGGCCGACCCGGCCGGCACCCGCAAGAACACCAAGGACAACACCCCGGCGGTGGTCCACTTCGAGCTTGTTCCGGGCCACCACGTGGAAGTGATCTGCGCGGCCAAGGGCGGCGGTTCCGAAGCCAAGTCCAAGTTCGCCATGCTCAACCCCTCCGACGACCTGGTGGACTGGGTGCTCAAGAAGATCCCCGAGATGGGCGCCGGCTGGTGCCCCCCGGGCATCATCGGCATCGGCATCGGCGGCACGCCCGAGAAGGCCATGCTGCTGGCCAAGGAATCCATCATGGCGCCGGTGGACATCCATGAACTGAAGGCCAAGGCCGCTACCGGAGCCAAGCTGACCCGCCCGGAAGAGCTGCGCCTTGAGCTGATGGAAAAGATCAACGCCCTCGGCGTTGGCGCGCAAGGCCTCGGCGGCCTGACCACCGTGCTCGACGTGAAAGTGCTCGATTACCCCTGCCACGCCGCCAACCTGCCGGTGGCCCTGGTGCCCAACTGCGCCGCCACCCGCCACTGCCACTTCCACCTGGACGGCTCCGGCCCGGCCAAGATCGAGCCGCCGAAGCTGGAAGACTGGCCCGCCGTCACCTGGACGCCGGATCTCAAGTCCGCCACCCAGGTCGACCTGAACACCCTGACCAAGGAACAGGTTGCGGCCTGGAAGCCGGGCCAGAAGCTGCTCCTCAACGGCAAGATGCTCACCGGCCGCGACGCCGCCCACAAGCGCATCGCCGACATGTTGGCCAAGGGCGAAAAGCTGCCCGTCGATTTCACCAACCGCGTGATCTACTACGTCGGCCCGGTGGATCCGGTGCGTGACGAGGTGGTCGGACCGGCTGGCCCCACCACCGGCACCCGCATGGACAAGTTCACCCGCATGATGCTCGAGCAGACCGGCCTGATCTCGATGATCGGCAAGTCCGAGCGCGGCCCCGTGGCCATCGAGGCCATCAAGGACAACAAGTCGGCTTACCTGATGGCCGTCGGCGGCGCCGCCTACCTGGTGGCCAAGGCCATCAAGTCGGCGAAGGTCGTCGGCTTTGCCGACCTGGGCATGGAAGCCATCTACGAGTTCGACGTGGAGAACATGCCCGTCACCGTGGCCGTGGATTCCGCAGGCACCAGCGTGCACAACACCGGCCCGAAGGAATGGCAAGCCAAGATCGGCAAGATCCCGGTCACCGTGGCCTGATCTCCGGCAAGCGCAGCAAGGAACCCGGCCTCGTGCCGGGTTTTTTCATCTTCTCCGCCCTCCACCGCCATGTTTCGCAAACTGCGCATCGCGATCCTGCTGTTCATCCTCGCCACGGTGGCCGTCGGTGCGTGGCGCAGCAACGCCCGGGCCACCGACTGGAAGAACACCCTCCACGTGACCCTGTACCCCATTGCCGCCGACAGCTCGCCGGTCACCCGGCGGGCCGTCACGGCGGCCCGCCCCGATGACTTCGCGCCCATCGGCGAGTGGTTGGAGGAACAAGTCCAGCGCCATGGCCGCGCCCTGCAGCAACCACTGGCCGTCAATGTGGCACCGCCCCTCGATGCGTTGCCACCTTCCTTTCCAGCGGAGGGAAACGCCCTGTCGATCGGCTGGTGGAGCCTGCATTTGCGCTGGTGGGCCTGGCGTCATGACGCGGCGCCGGGGCCACGGCCCCAGATCCGTTTGTTCGTGCTCTATCACGACCCGGCCCTCAGCCCCCACCTGGATCATTCCCTTGGCCTGCGCAAGGGAATGATCGGCGTGATCAAGGTGTTTGCAGACCGCCACGAGCATCAACGCAACTTAGTGATCATCGCCCACGAACTGCTCCACACCCTGGGCGCGAGCGACAAGTACGACCTGCGCAGCAACCAGCCGGTCTTCCCCGATGGCTACGCCGAGCCCGAACGGCAACCGCGCCACCCCCAACGCCTCGCCGAGATCATGGCCGGGCGGATTCCCCTCAGCGAAGAGCGGGCAGAAATCCCCGGGCACCTGGGCCGATCCGTGATCGGCCCCGCCACGGCGGCCGAGATCGGGCTGGTGCCGGCGCACTGACCACCGGTCAGAACTTGCCGGGCCTTAGCACTTCGACATCGATCACGAAGACTACGATGCCGTAGTCGGCATAGAAGCGCGCCTGCAACATCTCCACCAGTCGCTCGGCCACCCCCTCGTCGCACAGGACTTCGATGCGGATGTTCGAGGACGCCCGCCAGGCCCCGTCCCGCACGCCCCGGGCGCCCTGCCCCCGGGCCTCGGTGAGGGTGTAGCCGTGGGCCCCCTGGCGGGCCAACTCCGGCAACAGCAAGGTTTCAAGCTCCGCCTCGCACACGATGGTGACGAGTTTTCTGCCGGTCAGCGCGGGACTCATGTCAGGACTCCGTTGAGGCGAAACGCCAGCCAGTGATACAGGGGAATGCCAGCGATCAGGTTGAAGGGAAAGGTGATGCCCAGCGACGCCCCGATGGACAGGGCCGGGTTGGCCTCCGGCACGGCAATGCGCATGGCGGCAGGCGCGGCGATGTACGAGGCGCTGGCGTACAGGGTGGCGAGCAGCACGGCATTGCCCACAGAGAAGCCCAGCAGACTCGCCGTGACGATACCCAGAAGCCCGGCGCAGACCGGCGCGACGACAGCAAAGACCACCAGGAAGGGCCCCGCCCTACGCAGATCAGCCAGCCGCCCCGCCGCCACCAGTCCCATTTCCAGCAGGAAGAAAGCCAGCATGCCCTTGAACAGGTCGAAGAATACCCTGTCCAGCGGACGGATACCCTCAGGCCCCGCCAACCAGCCTATCAGCAGCCCCCCCGCCAGCAGGATGATGCTCTTGCCGGCCAGCACCTCGTGCAGCAAGGTGCCCCAGCTCACCTGACCCTGACCACGGCGGGCCAGGAAAACCCCCACGAGCAGCGCTGGCAACTCCAGCAGGGCGAGGAAAACGGTCATATAGCCATCCGCCGCAACGCTACGGCTGGCCAGAAAGCTACTCGCCACCGCAAAGGTCACCACGCTGACCGAACCGTAATGGGCCGCGATGGACGCCGCATCGGCACGCGGCAGCCGCCCCACCCGGAGCAGTACCGGGAAACAGGCCAGGGGAATCAGCATGGCCACGCTCACCACCACCAGGGCGGGCAAGGCGAGATCCAACACATCGTGGCGGGCCAGTTCAACGCCGCCCTTCAGGCCGATGGCCAGCAGGAGAAAAATGCTCAAGGCCTCGTAAACGACCCCCGGAATCTTAAGATCCGAGCGCAGGAGGCCGGCCGACAGGCCAAGCAGGAAAAAGAGAATGACGGGCTCGAATTGCATGAGTTTCACCTTTAATGCCGGCGGCCGCGAAGCCACCGGCATGCACGATCAATGTCGGTGGCCGGGGCCAGCCGGGGCCGTGTCCGCCACATCCTTGAGGGTGAGGTCCCAGTCCTTCAGCGCGCGGGAGACCAGCAAGGCTTCTCCGCCCTCGAGACTGCCATCGGCATTGACGATGTCGAGCACGGCCCGCAACAGACGACGTCGGAGTACAGGATCCTGCACCTCTGCCAGGAGCGCGCCCACCGTCTCGCCGTTGAGTACCAACTGGCCGGACGCGGTACGCACCGCGCTCATCAACAGATCGTCGCAGAACTCGTGCATGACCCGGTCGAAGTCGTCCTCGCCAAGGCCGAGCCGGCCAAGCAGATCCCGCTGCTGCAGGACGGACAACTCCGTGGCATCGATGGCCCCGTCAGCCATCAGCGCAAGGGCGAGCACACGAGCAGTGGCCTGGGGGCTGTCGGAAGGGTAGTGGCGCATTTGGAATCTCCTTGAAATGCCCGTGAAGCTCGGGCGGCATCTCAAGAATGAGGGTCTTGCACCATAAACTCAAATGAAATAACTTAAGCGTCGCCATAAATCGGAACTTATACAATGCCCCGCCGACGCATTACCCTACGCCAGCTCGAAACCTTTTCCACGGTCGCACACCTGGGCAGTTTCACCCGCGCCGCGGAAGCCCTGCATCTGACCCAACCCGCCGTCTCCATCCAGATCCGTCAGCTTGCGGACACCGTCGGGCTACCCCTTTTCGATCAGGCCGGCCGCAGCCTGCGCCTGACCGCGGCCGGCGAAGCGCTGCGGGCCACCACGCGCCAGCTCGACGATGTCTGGAACAGCTTCGAAAGCACCATCGATGCCCTGCGTGGCCTCAAGCGCGGCAAGCTGCGGGTTGCCCTGGTCACCACCGCCAAGTACTTCCTGCCCCGCATGCTCGGCGCCTTCTGCCGACGCTACCCGGACATCACCATCGAACTGGAGATCGCCAACCGGGACCGCATCGTCGAACGCCTGCGCAACAATGAAGACGACCTTTATGTGATGTCCTATCCGCCCGAAGACATGGATATCGTTGTCCATCCCTTTCTGGACAACGAACTGGTGGTGCTCGCCCCACAGGATCACTGGGCCGCCGGACGGAAGGTGAGCCTGGCCGATCTGGCGGACGAATCCTTCCTGCTGCGGGAGTCCGGCTCGGGATCACGCCGGGCCATTGATGATTTTGCCCGTCAGGCCGGAATCAGCCTGAAGGTGCGTCTTGCCCTCGCCAGCAACGAAGCCCTGCTCGAACTGGCGGGAACCGGAATGGGGCTGGCCGTGCTGTCACGGCATGCCCTGGGGGACAGACTTGCTGTCGAAGGCCTGGTGGTGGTGGATGTGGAGGGGTTCCCGCTGCATCGTCCGTGGAACCTGGTGCACTTGCGGAACAAGATCCTCCCGGTACCGGCGCAGGCCTTCCTGGAAGAAATGCGCCGGTCGTCGGCGGGTCGCGCCCACCCAGACACGGAAGATGGCGCAGCGACATTGCGGTAAGCACTCACTTTCATTCATGCCGGGCTGAGCTATCCTCGGAACTCGATCCGCATGCGAGCAGCGCATGCCCCGGGTCGCGAGACTACCGCCCCTCATGCAAGGAAGCCGAACAGCATGCCCTCAGACAGCTTTGCCGCCGAAGCAGATCGCATTCGCCAGCGGGTCATGGATACCCTGCTCAGCGCCTTCTCGGCGCTCTCCGAAGGCTTGCTCATCGTGGACCGGGATGCCCGCATCGTCTGGATGAATGAGCAGTACCCCCGCCACCTGGGCTTCTCCGACCCGGCCGAGGCGATTGGCAAGCCGGTCGAAGACGTGATCCCCAACAGCCAGATGCGCAGCGTGGTCACGTCGGGCCGGCCCATCATGCTCGACATCATGGAGTTCGGCAGCGAGTCCTTCGTGGTGATGCGCCTGCCCGTGCGCGACGAGACAGGCGAGATCATCGGCGGCTTCGGCGTGGTGGTGTTTGATGATCCCCGTCAGTTGGCCCCCATCGTGTCGCGCTTCCAGAACCTGCGCCATGAGCTCGCCGACACCCGCCGCAAGCTGGATGAGGCCCGCCGCACCAAGTACACCTTCACCAGCTTCGTCGGGGCCAGCCCGGCCTGCCTAAAGGTCAAGGATCAGGCCCGGCGTGCCGCCCGATCCAGCTCACCGGTCCTGATCATCGGCGAAACCGGCACGGGCAAGGAGCTGCTGGCCCAGGCCATCCACTCCGCCAGCCCCCGGGCCGCCTCACCCTTCGTCGCCGTCAATATCGCCGCCATCCCGGAAACCCTGCTTGAGTCAGAGTTCTTCGGTGTCGCCCCCGGGGCCTACACGGGCGCCGACCGCAAGGGCCGCAGCGGCAAGTTCGAGCTGGCCCACGGTGGCACCCTCTTCCTCGACGAGATCGGCGACATGTCGCCAGCCCTCCAGGCCAAGCTCCTGCGCGTCCTGCAGGAGAAGGAGATTGAAGCCGTCGGCTCAAACCGGCTGATCAGCGTGGACGTGCGCATCATCGCGGCGACCAGCCGCAAGTTGCAGGAGGAAGTGGAGGCCGGGCGTTTCCGCGCCGACCTGTTCTACCGCCTCAACGTGATGACACTGGACGTCCCGCCCCTGCGGGCGCGTCTGGACGACCTGCCGATCATCGCCGAGTCCCTCGCCGACAGCGTCGCCCGGCGCCTTGGCGAGCCCCCCCGCAGCATTGCGCCCGGGGCCCTCGTCTACCTGGCCCGGCATAGCTGGCCGGGGAACGTCCGCGAACTGTCCAACGTGATCGAGCGGGCCTTGCTGATGTCGGATGCGGACACGCTGGAGCAGGACGACTTTGCCCCTATCCTGCCCGGACTGGAGGCAAAGCCCCGGACGCCGCCGGGCGCTCGCTCGCGCACACTGGAGTCCGTGCAGCAGGATGCCGAACGGGAAGCGATCGTAGCGGCCATCGCTGCCGCCTCCGGCAACAAGGCCCAGGCGGCCCGCAACCTCGGCATCTCCCGCGCCTCCCTGTACGAGAAGATCGGCGCCCTGGGCATCGGCAGCGACAAGCACTGACCGCCGACTGTCCGGCCTGCCCGACACCCTGTCCGGGAGGCAAGGCACGATACACCGCAGACACCAAAGAAAACCCTTATAAATCAATAAGAAATTCTTTGGCACGGAACCTGCCATGGTCTCCTCCGCAATCACTTAACGGAGGAGATAAAAACCATGTCATTCCTGATCGTACTCGCCTCGCTATGCTTTCTGATGTTCATCGCATACCGGGGTTACAGCGTCATCCTGTTCGCTCCCGTGGCGGCCCTCGGCGCGGTGCTGTTCACCGACCCGACCCTGGTCGCCCCCATGTTCACGGGCCTCTTCATGGACAAGATGGTCGGCTTCGTGAAGAACTACTTCCCGGTCTTCCTGCTCGGCGCCATCTTCGGCAAGGTCATTGAGCTCTCCGGCTTCTCGAAGGCCATCGTTTCATCGGTGATCAGGCTGGTCGGCGCCGAGCGGGCCATGCTCTCCATCGTACTGGTCTGCGCCGTGCTCACCTACGGCGGGGTATCCCTGTTCGTGGTGGTCTTTGCGGTCTATCCGTTTGCCGCCGAGATGTTCCGCCAGGGCGGCATTCCCAAGCGCCTGATCCCCGGCACCATCGCCCTGGGCGCCTTCTCTTTCACCATGGATTCGCTGCCGGGCACGCCGCAGATCCAGAACGTGATCCCCACCACCTTCTTCAAGACCAACATCTACGCCGCCCCGACCCTCGGGGTGATCGGCTCGATCTTCATCTTCATTGCGGGCATGGCCTACCTGGAATGGCGTCGCCGCACGGCCATGGCGGCCGGCGAGGGCTACGGCACCGAGCTGGTCAATGAACCGGAACCCTTCGACGACAAGGAAAAGCTGGCCAACCCCGTGCTGGCCATCCTGCCCCTGGTGCTGGTGGGTGTCACCAACAAGCTGTTCACCGATCTCATCCCCCAGATCTACGGCAAGAGCCATTCCTTCGTTCCCGCCGTGATCGGCAAGGCCGCACCGGTGGTGCAGGACGTTTCAAAGATCGCCGCCATTTGGGCGGTTGAGGGTGCGCTGCTGGTGGGCATCCTGACCGTGATGGTGTTTGCCTGGCGCACGGTCGCCACGCGCTTCGCGGAGGGCACCAAGGCCGCCGTCGGAGGTGCGCTGCTGGCCTCCATGAACACGGCCTCCGAGTATGGCTTCGGTGCCGTGATTGCCGCCCTGCCCGGCTTCCTGGTGGTGGCCGATGCCCTCAAGGTGATTCCCAATCCGCTGGTCAATGAGGCCATCACCGTGACCACCCTCGCCGGGATCACCGGCTCCGCGTCGGGGGGCGTGGGCATTGCGCTGGCCGCCATGTCGGAGACCTTCATCGCCGCCGCCAACGCGGCGGGCATCCCCCTTGAGGTCCTGCACCGGGTGGCATCGATGGCTTCCGGCGGCATGGACACCCTGCCCCACAACGGCGCCGTGATCACCCTGCTGGCCGTCACCGGCCTGACCCACAAGGTCGCCTACAAGGACATCTTCGCCATCACCCTGATCAAGACGAGCGCGGTCTTCTTCGTGATCGGCACCTACTACGCCACCGGTCTGGTCTGACCCCACCGCCACCAGGAGCAAGCATGGACACCATGACTCCCCACCCCAGCGGGCAGGGCAAGATCGTCTCGGCCCGGGCCGCCGTCTCGCGCATCCGCAAGGGCAGCACCGTGGCCACCGGCGGCTTCGTCGGTATCGGCTTTCCCGAAAACATCGCCGTGGCCCTGGAGGCCCTGTACCTGGAAAACCAGGCGCAGGAGCTGCCTCCCCCGGACGGCCCGGCCGCCCTGACCCTGGTGTATGCCGCCGGCCAGGGCGATGGCAAGACCCGCGGGCTCAACCACCTGGGCCATGACGGCCTGGTGGCCCGGGTGATCGGCGGGCACTGGGGGCTGGTGCCCCGCCTGCAGGCCCTGGCCGTGGCCGACCGGGTCGAGGCCTGGAACCTGCCCCAGGGCGTGATCACCCATCTTTTCCGGGACATCGCCGCCGGCAAACCCGGCACCCTGACCCGGGTAGGGCTCGGCACCTTCGTCGATCCGCGCTTCGGGGGCGGCAAGCTCAACGCCCGCACCACCACGGATCTCGTCAGGCTGATGGAAATCGACGGCGAGGAATACCTGTTCTACAAGGCCTTCCCCATCCATGTGGGCATCATCCGCGGGACCACTGCCGATCCGGACGGCAACATCACCATGGAGAAGGAGGCACTCACCCTGGAGGCCCTGGCCATCGCCATGGCGGCCCACAACAGCGGTGGCATCGTCATCGCCCAGGTGGAGCGGATCGCCGAGCGGGGCAGCCTGAACCCCCGGCAGGTGAAGATCCCGGGGATCTTCGTGGACTGCATCGTGCAGGCGGAGAGCCCGGAGTACCACATGCAGACCTTCATCGAAGCCTATAGCCCGGCCTTCTCCGGCGAGCTGAAGGTGCCCCTGTCGGCACTGGCGCCCATGGAAATGAGCGAGCGCAAGATCATTGCCCGCCGGGCCGCCATGGAACTGACCCGGGGCGCGGTGGTTAACCTGGGAATCGGCATGCCGGAAGGGGTGGCGGCCGTGGCAGCAGAAGAGCGGGTGAACGATCTGATCACCATGACCGCCGAGCCCGGCGTGATCGGTGGCGTGCCGGCAGGGGGTCTCAATTTCGGCGCGGCGGTGAACCCCCAGGCCATCATCGACCAGCCCAGCCAGTTCGACTTCTACGACGGGGGCGGTCTGGACATTGCCTTCCTCGGACTGGCCCAGGCCGACCGGGAGGGCAACCTCAATGTGTCGCGCTTCGGCACCCGCCTGGCCGGCGCCGGGGGCTTCATCAACATCAGCCAGAACGCCAAGAAGGTCGTCTTCGTGGGCACCTTCACGGCGGGGAATCTGGAGGTGGTGGTGCGCGACGGTGGCCTCGCCATCCTGGCGGACGGGCAGGCCTCGAAGTTTGTCCATGAGGTGGAGCACCGGACCTTCAGCGGCCCCCAGGCAACACGGCGCGGCACGCCGGTGCTCTACATCACCGAGCGTTGCGTGTTTCAACTGGGCCCGGACGGGCTGGAACTGATCGAGGTGGCGCCGGGGATCGACATCGAGAAGGACATCATCGGGCGGATGAGCTTCCGCCCCCACATCCCCCGACCACCCAGGCTTATGGACCCTCGCATCTTTGCGGAGGGCTCCATGCACCTGCGTGACGATATCCTGACGGAAGCACCCCGAACGCCGTCGTGACGCCCTGGGTGGGCCTCAGCGAATGACGTCGACGATCTCGACACCCATCTCGTAGAGGCCGCCATCCAGGCCATGGCAACGGCGCACCCGCACCCGGGCATGCAGCGGCATGAAGGGGCCACCATGCTCGGGGGGCAGCACCGCCACCTCGAAGACTTCGTCCATGCGCGGGACGTGGGTGGAGTGGATGGTCATGCCTCCCACACCCAGCTCAATACAATCGCCGACAATGGGGGCAGCGGCGCCAGCGAGCTTGATACCCACCTTGCAGCCGAGCGGAATGCGACGATCCCTGCGACGTTCGGTCATACGGTCCATTTGATCAAATCCAGCGGTCTAAGCACGCACCTTACGAAACTCGGCCCGCCACGGCAAGGCTCAGAGACGCTTGCAGGCAGGGTCGGCGCCGTCAGGGCCGCAGTGCGGCCATCGGCACCGGCTGGCGACGCAGCCGGATCTCGCCCCAGGCCACCCGCTGGGCGAAAGGCCGTGTGCTTTCGATACCCTCCTCCCAGGAAACGATATCGTAGGCCTCGAACCCCGGCTGACTGGCCAGCTGGGCCGCCCGACGGGCAAACACCTGACGCGCCTCTCCATCCCCCCCGGCATGCAGCGCTTTCATGCGCAGCACGATGCGGAAACGATCCTCGGCAAGACGGGCCTCCTGCATGGCCCAATTGGGCGCCAGCGGGTCCACCAGGGCATACACGGCGACCCCGGCCAAGGCAGCGGGAATCTTGATGTACCCGCTGTGCACCGCGGCCACGGCGGCGGCCGGCAGAAGCAACCAGTCGTGGGGAGGCTCGCCAATGGTGCTGCAGCCCCCCAGCATGCCGGCCACAACCGTCGCCAGGGGGAGACGCAGGAAGCGCACAGGCTTCACGGATCAGCTACCCAGGTAATCGAACAGGGACAGGTTGCTGACCCGCATGAAACTCTGCTGGGCGGCCTGCAGGTAGGTCTGCTGCTGGGTCAGGTTGCTGACCACCTCGGCATAGTCGGCATCCTGCAGCCGCGATAGGGTTTCGGCGTATTGCAGGTCCAGATCGCCGTTGATGTTCTGTTGTGTCTCGACCTCGACCATGCGCGAGCCGACCCCCGAGCGCACCTGATTGATGCTCTCCTGGGAGGCATCCATGCCTGCAATGGTCTGGGTGACGGCAAAGCGATTGACCTTGTCGTTCCCCGAGTTGAGGGCACTGGCAAAGTTGCCCATCACATCAAAAGTGCTGGCCACGGTAGACAGGGAATAGCTGTCACCCGCCGCAGGCGTACCGGTGAGGGTCATGCTGACACCGCCGAAGCTCAAGGTCGTGTCGCTGCCGCTGGTGGCGACGGTCGGCGCAATCGGCGACGCATGGGTCGGATCGACCGTGGAATCGAAGACCTGGTAGGTGGGGCCGGCACCCACGTTGATCGCGTAGGTATGGCCGTTATAGCCGGACAGACTGGCCCCCGACACCAGAGCCGTGCCGGTGTTGGCGGCTGCGGACAGGGCAAACCCCGATCCGATGGGCGCCCGGATGCGGTTGAAGATCTCTTCACCGGAACTGGTGATCGGCAGGTTGCGGGATGAGGAGATCTGCAGGGTGCGGGCCCCCTGGTCACCCTGGTAGGTAATGCCACCGGCCATGCTGCCGACGAAGGGCTGGGTGTTGCTGCGATAGCCGGCGAAGACGTAGTCGCCGGTGGAGTCCTGGCTGTTGGCGATGGACTGCAAGGCGGAAAACTGCTGGGAGATGTCGGACGCGATGGCCACCCGCTCGGAATTGGAATACGCCCCATTGCCCGCTTCGACGGCACGCGTGCGCACGTAGGTTACCAGTTCGTTGGCGGCATCCAGCTTGCTATCCACCACCCGCAGCGCATCGCTGGCATAGCCCTGATTGGCCGCATAGAGGGCGTTGACGCTCTTCGACTGGGACACCTCGAGCGCCCGCGCGGAGGCGACGGGATCGTCGGAGGGCTTGAGAATGCGCCGGCCCGTGGCGACCTGTTGCTGGGTGTCGAGCAGCTGGCTGTTCTGGCGCTGGATCTGCGACAGGCCGGAGTCGAAGATCATCCCGGTGGTGACGCGCATGATGGGTTCCTTCCGTGTTAGCGGCCAAGGGCCAGGACTTCGTCGAAGAGCTTGGAGGCGATGCTCATGACCTTGCCCGACGCCTGGTATGCCTGTTGATAACGGATCAGATTGGCCGCTTCTTCATCGAGATTGACGCCGGCCACCGATTGCTGCGCCTTGGTGGCCTGCTGAACCAGACTTTCCTGGGCATCCCGGTTCACTTCCACTTCGCGCGCCTTGTTACCGATCGAGCTGACCAGCTGGGAGTAGACGGACTGGAAGGTGGCAGAGGGCTGTCCGTTGGCGGACAGCAGCGTCTTGGTGGTCTGCAGGTTGCCGAGCAGCACGGCGTTGCGGCTGTCGGAAACGCCGCCCGTATTTGGGCCGATGCTGAAAGTATCGTTGTCCTGGATGGCCCCCGTGAGCGTGAACTGGGCCCCGCCCATGCTGATGCTCATACCGCTGGTATAGGGAATGGAGGCCACGGGTGCAGCAAGGGTCACCGGACTGCCGTTGAGCGGCGTGTAGGTGACCGGCAGGGTGGCGGGAAAACCGCTCAGGTTGCCCCCCGAGTAGGTCAGTTTGAGCGGCGCGGCGGTGGTGCCGAAACTCGCCAGATCCGTGGTGCTCGATATCACCGGGGCACTGATGCTGCCGGTGCCCAGATTGCCGGTCGTGGCCTTGCTGGCGAGCGGCGCGGCAGCGGCGAGCATGCGGGTATCGGTGATCGACACCCCGATGTTGGCCGCGGCATAGCGGGTCGGCAGGATGAGGAAGGAGTCACCCACTTTGGACGTGGCCGCCGGGGTGATGGTCAGGCCGATACCCGCAGCAGTCACCGAGGCACCGTCGGAGACACGGGTCAGGGAATAGCCGCCGGTGGTGTTGGTGAAGGTCAGCTTGTAGTCATCCCCGCTGAGCTTGGAGATATCGTCGAACTGCACGTCCGGGCTGGCGGTGGAGGCGGAGGCGAACCGCTGCACGGCCACGGCCGGCTCGGTGAAGAATCGGGTGCCAAGGTTGCCGTTGAGATCCTGGCCGAGCACATGCTGGGCATTGAAGGCCGTACTGAGGCCCACCGCGATCAGGCCGAGCTGGTTCTGGGTGGCGTCCAGGGAGCCGGAGCGCATGCTCAGCAGGCCGCCCAGCTTACCGCCGCCCAGCAGGCTCTCGGGGATGGTGATGGCACCACCACTCTGGGTGATGATGTTGACGTCGAAGCGAGTCGGGTCGGACGGTGAGGCCTGGGCCACCAGTTTGGTGGCATTGGTACCAACAACGAGGGGCTGGCCCGTACCGATGAAGACCGACACGGAGCCGTCACTGGCCGGCGTGGTGGAGACGCGAACGAGCTGATTAAGCTCCTTGACAAGACGATCACGGGTGTCCAGGAGATCATTGGCCGGCTGGGCCGACCCGGCCTGCTGGGCCACCGAGATCTTGTGATTCATCTCGGCAATCTCGTTGGCATAGGTGCTGATGGCGCTGACCGTGTCCTTGATCTGGTTTTCGAGCCCGGCACGCACGTCATTGAGCCGCTCGGAGAGGTTCTGGAAACGCGCCACCAGGCTCTGGGCGGTGGAGATCATGGATTGCCGGGCCGGGATGCTCGAAGGGTTGGCCGCCATCTCCTGCACACCCTCGAAAAACGAGGCGACCGCCGGCGTCAGACCCACGCTGGCATCCGCCAGCAGGTTGTCGATCTGGCTGATCTCGGTACTGTAGGTGTCGTACTCGTTGAACTTGGTCTCGGCGGACAGCACCTGGGTGGTCAGGAAACCATCATAGGCGCGCTTGACGGTGTCGACCTTGGTTCCCTCCCCGAAGAAGCCTGCACCGGTGAACAGGGCAGGGTTGGTGCTCTGCACGGTACTCTGACGGCTGTAGCCCGTGGTGCCGGCGTTGGAGATGTTGTGGCTCGTCACCACCAGGCCCGCCTGGGCGGCGTTGAGGCCGGTGAGACCGATGCTGAAGAGGCTGCTGCCCATGATCCGCTTCCTTGGTTCGGGGGTATCCGGGTACAGCAGTGCAAGAACTCTGCCAGCTCGTCAGACTGGCGAAAATTTCCTCAGGCGTTGCGGGTGGCGCTGGCTGCGAGAGCTGTGCGCAGGGTGTTGCCGTTGATGATGCGGGCGAGCTTGTCGGCATACAGGGGGTCGGTGGCGTAGCCTGCCGACTGCAGGCCGCGGGCAAAGGCCACCGCGTCAACCTGCCCCGCCACGCCGGCATAGCGCGGGTTGTCCCGGATCAGGCGGGCGTAATCCTGAAAGGACTCGGCATACGAGCCATAGGCCCGAAATCGCGCATGCTCGCGGCCCGCAACGCCATTGCTGTACTCGGTGGTCGTGGTGCTCACGGTCTCACCCGACCAGCGCCGACCAGCCTTGATGTTGAAGAGGTTGTGACTGGGGCTGCCGTCGGCATTCTTGAGTTCGTGCTTGCCCCAGCCGGTCTCGAGGGCCGCCTGGGCCACCAGGAAACGGGCCGGGATACCGGTGACGCGGCTGGCCTCGACCGCCTGGGGCCACACTTTGTCGACGAAAGCGCGGGGGCCGGCACCCGCCGGCATGTTGGGCAGGTTTGCCGGCGCGACACTTGTGGGGGCGAAAGCCGGCAGTGCTGCGGCAGTTTTTGCCGCCGGCACTGCCGGCCCGCTAGCAGAAGCTGCCGTCGACCGCGGCGACGCGGCGGCATCGAAGCCACGACCGATCGACACCTCCAGGGGAACGCCCCCTTCGGGCGGTGTCACGGTCTCGCGGGTCGCCGAGAGCTGCCGCTCAATCACCCTGGCCAGGCCCACACCGCCACCACGGGTCGCGAGTTGCAGGGACATCTGCTGATCAAGCATGGACTGATACATGCGCGACTCCTCGCTGTCGAACATGCTGTTCTTGGGGCTGGCATCGCGCATGGCCTTGAGAACCTGCTGCAGGAACAGCGCCTCGAACTGCTTGGCCGCCTCGCGGGCGGCCTCGGGAGAGTTCTCCTTGGTCAGACGACGCAGACCAGACAGGGTATTGGGGTCGAGGGAATTGATCTGGCTGAAATCGTGGGAAGCCATGTCAGATCACCTCCAGTTCGGCACGCAATGCGCCACTGGCCTTCATGGCCTGCAGGATGGAAATCAGCTCGAGGGGATTGGCACCCACGGCGTTGAGGGCCTTGACCACATCGGCCAGGTTGGTGCCGCCCTTGATGTTGAAGAGGGTGCCGCCCTCCTGCTTGATATCCACCGAACCCTTGTTGGTGACCACCGTCTGGCCGCCGGAAAGAGGGCCGGGCTGGCTGACCTGCGGGTCGTTGCTGACCGTCACGGTGAGGCTGCCGTGGGCGACGGCGCAGTTCTGCAGGGCCACCTTCTGGTTCATCACCACCGAACCGGTACGGGAGTTGACGATGACCTTGGCGGCCTGCATGGCCGGCGTGACATCCAGGTTCTCGAGCCGGCCCAGGAAGGCCACGCGCTGGTTGGGATCATCGGGCGCGCGGACCTGGATCTGCCGGCCGTCCACCGCCTGGGCGCTGCCCGGCGCGACCCGGTTGATGGCATCGACCACGTTCTGCGCCGTGCCGAAGTCGGCGTCGTTGAGTTCGACGAAGACCGAGCCACCCTGCCCCACCGGGCTGGGCACGGCACGCTCGACGGTGGCGCCACCGGGGATGCGGCCCGCCGACAGGTGGTTGACGGTGACCTTGGTGCCGCCCGCTGCGCCACCGGCGCCGCTGACCGCCAGGTTGCCCTGGGCCATGGCATAGATCTGCCCGTCCGCCCCTTTCAACGGGGTCATGACGAGGGTGCCGCCCTTGAGGGAGCGGGCATTGCCCATGGACGACACGGTGACGTCGATCTGCTGACCCGGCCGGGCAAAGGGCGGCAGGTTGGCAGTGACCATGACGGCCGCCACGTTGCGCAACTGCAGGGACTGGCCGGGCGGCAGGGTGATGCCCAGGTTGCCGAGCATGTTGATGATGCTCTGGACGGTGAAGGGGGTCTGGGTGGTCTGGTCGCCCGAGCCGTCGAGGCCGACCACCAGACCGTAGCCGATGAGTTGGTTCTGACGCACGCCGCCGATGGAGGCGAGATCCTTCAGGCGCTCGGCGCTGGCCGGGGTGCTGGCCAGCAGGCCGATGCAAGTCATCAGGGCCAGGCAGAGGCGGGAGATCCGGGTCATGACGGGCCCCCTCAGAACGGCAGCACGGTGGTGAAGAAGCGCTGCATCCAGCCCATGCGCTGGGTTTCGTCGATGTAGCCGTTGGCCTTGTATTCGACCCGGGCGTCGGCCACCTGGGTGGACTGGACCGTGTTGCTGCCGGTGACATAGACCGGATTGACCACCCCCGAGAAGCGGATGAATTCGTTGCCCTGGTTGATGGCCACCTGCTTCTCACCAGAGACCAGCAGGTTGCCGTTGGGCAGCACCTCGATCACGGTGGTGGTAATGGTGCCGCGGAAATCATTGTTGGCCGCCGCGTCGCCCTTGCCCTCGAACTTGCTGGCATCCGAGGCTGTGGCGCCGAGCCCGGCCAGGCCGGCCAGGGGCACCTTGGCCAGGGCCGAAATGGAGGCGCTGAGGGTGGCATTGCGCTCGGCGTTGGCCGAGGAGGACTTGCTGGCCTGGGTCTGCTCCACCAGGTTGATGGTGATCACGTCGCCGACGAAACGGGCACGCCGGTCTTCGAAAAGGGGGCGCGAGAAGCTCGGCTGAAAGATGGAGCCGGGTTGGGCCGCCTGGGCGGTGCGTGGCTCGGGGCGGATGCTCAGGGGCTGGTGCACCGCCGTCGGCGGGGTGGTCTGCAGGGCCGAGCAGCCGGCCAGGGTGGCCAGCAGCAAGGGGGACAGGATGCGGGACGCTTGCATGGTCGTTCTCCGCCCGGCGGGCGCTTACAGGGAGGTGAGCTTGCCGAGCATGTTGTCGGAGGTGGACACGGCGCGGGAGTTGAGCTCGTAGGCGCGCTGGGTCTGGATCATCAGCACCAGCTCTTCGGCGACGTTGACGTTGGAGGTCTCCACGTAGGTCTGGTTGAGGACGCCCACGCCATTGCTACCCGGAGTATTGGGGTTGGGCGCACCGCTGGCGGCGGTTTCAAGGTACAGATTTTCCCCCACGCTCTGCAGGCCACCCGGATTGACGAAGCCGACGATCTGGATGTTGCCGATCTGGGCCGGCGCTGCCTGGTTGGGCAGGGTCACCGACACCACGCCGTCCTTGCCGATGGTCAGGGACAGGGCATTGGCGGGGATGGTGATGGCCGGCTGCAGGGCATAGCCGCTGGAGGTGACCACCTGGCCGTTGGCGTCTTTCTGGAAGGCGCCGTCGCGGGTGTAGGCGGTGGAACCGTCGGGGAGCAGGATCTGGAAGAAGCCTTCGCCCTGGATGGCCACGTCGAGGGCGTTGCCGGTCTGGGTGAGGTTGCCCTGGGTATGGATGCGCTCGGTGGCGATGGGACGCACGCCGGTACCGATCTGCAGGCCCGAGGGGATGGTGGTCTGCTGGGTGGACTGGGCGCCCGGCTGACGCAGATTCTGATAGAGCAGATCCTCGAACACGGCCCGGGCACGCTTGAAGCCGTTGGTTGAGACGTTGGCGAGGTTGTTGGAGATGACGTCGAGCTGGGTCTGCTGGGCGTCGAGGCCGGTGCGGGCAATCCAGAGGGAGCGGATCATGGGGGGCTCCAGGGTGTCAAGGGCATGCCGCGGCTCGCGGCGAGTGGGGCGTTGGTATTGATACTAGCCACAGCAAGAGGCATTCCAGGGGCGGAGCAGCGGGGGAAAGCCCCGTCATTTCCCCATCGGCCGACCAGACCCGGGGCTCAGATTCGCGACAGGTCAGCCCTTGGCGACGAGCTGGGCGGCGGATCGGTCCATTTCCTGGGCGACGGACAGCAGCTTGGTCTGGGTTTCGTAGTGCCGGGCCAGGGAAATCATGGTCACCATCTGCTCGACCACATTGACATTGCTGCCTTCCAGGTAGCCGGACGCCACCCGCACGGCAGGATCTGCCGGTGCCGGGTTGCCGTCGGCAAGGCGAAAGTAGCCGTCGCCGCCCCGGCGCAGGTCCTGCTCGGGCGGATTGACCAGCTTGAGCTGCCCGACCGTGGTGGTGTTGTTGCGCGCCCCGGTCCGGGGGACAGCCGAAACCGTGCCATCGGCCCCGACCACCACTTCCACATCCGGCGGCAGGGTGATCGGGCCACCGCTGCCCACCACGGGCAGGCCGCTACGGGTCTGCAGGATGCCGTTGGCGCTGACTTCCAGACTGCCGTTGCGGGTATAGCCCTCGCTGCCATCGGGCAATTGCACCGCCAGCCAGCCCTTGCCCTGCACCGCCACGTCCATGGCGCGATTGGTGTGCTGCAGCGGGCCAGGCGTGAAGTCGTCGGCCACGCTGGCGTCCACCACGAAAGCCCGGGTGGGGAGCTGGGTGTTCTGGATGGGTACGGCACGCAGGCGGTGCAATTCGGCCCTGAAGCCGGTGCTGGTGGCATTGGCCAGGTTGTGGGCCACGGCCGCCTCCTGCCCCATGGTGGCGGCGGCGCCGGTCATTGCGGTGTAGATGAGGCGGTCCATGGCTCAGGCTTTCTTCACGATCAACGCAGGTTGACCAGGGTTTGCAGGATCTGGTCCTGGGTCTTGATGGACTGGGCGTTGGCCTGGTAGGCACGCTGCTGGGTGATCATGTTCACCAGCTCGGAGGTGAGGTCCACGTTGGAGTCTTCGACTGCAGCAGACTGCAGCACGCCCAGGCTGCCGGTGCCCGGGGCATTGGGCTGCTCGGGGCCGGAGGCATTGGTGACCGCCCACTGGTTGCCACCAAGGGACTGGAGACCATTGGGGTTCTGGAAGGACGCCAGCCACACCTGCCCCATCACCCGCGACTGACCATTGCTGAAATTACCCTGGATGGTGCCGTCGGCATCGACGGTAAGGCCGGACAGCTTGCCCGTGGTGTAGCCATCCTGGGCCAGCTGGTTGACCCCGTAGCTGTTGCCGAACTGGGTGGTGCCCTCAAGCTCGACGGTGAAGGCCAGGGGGGTCACCGAACCCGTGGACACGGTGTAGGAGGAACTGAAGGAGGTGGGCGTCTGCAGCACGCCATTGGCGTCAAAGCTGATGGTCTTCGGCGTGTGGGTGCCGGTCACCGGGTCGATCTCGGGCGGAAAGCCACCATCAAGACTGGTGTAGACATCCCAGATGTTCGACTGGGCGGTCTTCACAAAGTACATCGACTGGGTGTGCGCGTTGCCCAGGGAGTCGTATACCGTCTGGGACGTGGTGCTGGTGTAACTGGTGGGATCCGAAGTGCTGAAGGCGGAGTTCGTCGCGGTGGCGGCAGTGCCGGGCACATTCAGGGCTGCCGCAGCGGTGCCTGTGACAGTGATGTCAGACAGACGCCCACTCCGCATCGATGAGAAATTGATGACGCCGGTGCTGTCACTGGCAACCTTGACCCGGTCCTTCAGGGAGGTCTGATCGACGGCGGTCTGGATGGCGGTGACAAGGGAACCTACGTCCGCATAGGTACCGGCGGCGATACTGATCGTGACCGGAGTGGTCGAGCCATCGACCACGATGGACAGGGCGTTCGCCGGTGAGGCCGCAACCGTGAGGGAAGGCGCGGCCGTTCCGAACACGGCGGCCTTCGCCATGGCCGACGGGGTGGACGAGCGGGAGTCGAGATTGACGTTATAGCCGGCGCTGGTGGTGGCAGCCGGCTTGGCATCGCTGAAGTTGAGCTTGATGTCACCACTGGTGCCCGTCAGCACACCATTCGAGTCGGCCAGCTTGCCCGTCAGGCGCAAGCCCGCGGCATTGACGATGTAACCGTTCTTGTCGGTCTGGAACTGGCCGTTGCGGCTGTAGGTGATCGTTCCGGCATCGCTCATGCGGAAGAAACCCTGCCCGTTGATGGCCAGGTCCAGCGCGTTGCTGGTGGTGGAGATGTTGCCCTGGTTGAACTGCTGGGACACCTTGTCGATGGACGCGCCGATACCCACCTGGGTACCGCCGCCCGCCAGGGATGCAGCGAACACGTCGGAGAACTGGGCCGTGGACTGCTTGAAGCCGACGGTGCCCGAGTTGGACACGTTGTTGCTGATGGCGTCGAGGGCCTTGGAAGCGATGGAGAGACCGCTCAAACCTTGCTGGAATGCCATTTTTGCCTCCGCTTACAGAATCTGCTTGATGTCGGACAGGCTCACGAGATT
>Ga0209097_10001450_pt1 | contig 20293 bp, 18 predicted proteins | sample AD_UKC052_MetaG_FD_184419 | JGI IMG/M metagenome (GOLD analysis project Ga0209097, IMG submission 184419) | Active sludge microbial communities of municipal wastewater-treating anaerobic digesters from USA - AD_UKC052_MetaG (SPAdes) (version 2) | ecosystem: Engineered > Bioreactor > Anaerobic >... | reverse complement strand
GTCGCCCCTGCCGTGCCCGCACCCTGAACGGGAAGGTACGCATGAAACGCATGCTGTTTAACGCAACTCAGTCAGAAGAACTGCGAGTTGCCATCGTCGACGGTCAAAAACTCGTCGATCTGGATATTGAATCTGCTTCAAAAGAGCAGCGCAAAAGTAATATTTACAAAGGCACGGTCACCCGTGTTGAGCCCTCGCTTGAGGCCTGTTTCGTAGATTACGGCACGGAGCGAAACGGCTTCCTGCCGTTCAAAGAAATTTCGCGCTCGGTGCTCAGCATTGACGGCGAAATGAACCGCAACAAAATTGCGGACAATCTGCGCGTCGGCCAAGAAATCATCGTTCAAGTCGAAAAAGACGAACGCGGCAACAAAGGCGCAGCGCTCACGAGCTTTATTTCGCTCGCTGGTCGCTACCTCGTGTTGATGCCGAACAACCCGCGCGGTGGTGGCGTATCGCGCCGTATCGAAGGCGAAGACCGCAACGAACTGCGCGATACACTCGCCCAGCTCGAAATTCCGAATGGCATGAGCATCATCGCTCGCACCGCCGGTATCGGTCGCACCGCTGAAGAGCTGCAGTGGGACTTGAACTACCTGCTGCAACTTTGGGCCGCGATTGACGGAGCAGCGAAAGCTAACAAAGCGCCGCTCTTGATTTACCAAGAATCGAGCCTCGTGATTCGCGCGATCCGCGACTACTACACGGCGGACATTGGCGAAATCTTGATCGACACCGAAGACGTGTACGAGCAGGCCAAAGGCTTCATGGGTCACGTCATGCCAAACACGGTCAGCCGTGTGAAGCTCTACCAGGACGACGTGCCCCTCTTCTCGCGCTTCCAGATCGAACATCAAATCGAGAGCGCGTTTAGCCGCACGGTGAACCTGCCGTCTGGCGGCGCGATCGTGATCGACCACACCGAAGCGTTGGTTGCGGTGGACGTCAACTCAGCGCGTGCCACCAAGGGCAGCGACATCGAAACGACGGCATTCAACACGAACCTGGAAGCAGCTGATGAAGTGGCTCGCCAGCTTCGCTTGCGTGATCTCGGCGGTTTGATTGTGATCGATTTCATCGACATGGAGTCGAGCAAGCACCAACGCGACGTTGAAGACAAGCTGCGCGACTCGATGAAGCTTGATCGTGCCCGCGTTCAGCTCGGCAAGATTTCGCGCTTTGGTTTGATGGAGCTTTCGCGTCAGCGCTTGAAGCCGTCGCTTGGCGAGAGCGCGCATCTGCCGTGCCCACGCTGCCATGGCACCGGCCACATCCGCTCGACGGAATCCATCGCGCTGCACATCCTGCGCATCATCCAGGAAGAAGCGATGAAGGACAACAGCGCGCAAGTCGTGGCACAAGTGCCGGTCGACGTTGCGACGTATCTGTTGAACGAAAAGCGCTTTGACATCCAGTCGCTCGAAACGCGCCTCAAAGTCAGCGTCGTTTTGATTCCGAACCTGTATCTCGAAACGCCGAACTACACGGTTCAGCGCTTGAAGCACGACGAGTTGAACTCCGCCGAACCGATGCCGACCAGCTACAAGATGGTTGAGCGTCCAGAGCAAATTGATCCCGTAGAAACGATCAAGCAGGAAGCAAACGAAGTGCGCGTTGAAGCAGCAGTCAAAGGCATCACGCCGTTGCAGCCTGCACCAAACGTTGAACCGAAAGCGGCGCCTTCTCCTGCGGCTGCACCGATGCAGGTGTCGCAAAAGCCCGCGCAACAAGCCGGTCTGTGGGCACGCTTCAAAGCGATCTTCACAGGCAGCACGCCTGCGACCGAATTGGTTGAAGCCCCTGCGAAGGCCGACGACAAGAAGCGCGAAGGCAATCGCGACGGCGGCCGTGATCGTGGCGACCGCAATGACCGCAACAACCGTCGCGGTGGCAATGATCGCGGCGACCGCAATGGTCGTGGCGATCGTAAAGATCGCAATGATCGAAACGACCGTGGCGATCGCAAAGATCGCAACGATGGTCGTCGTGACGAGCGCAAAGACGGCGCCAAGCCGGCCCAAGGCGAACGCGCACCGCGCGAAGCCAAGGCCGCTATTGCCGCATCAGGCGACGCCAATGTCGTAGTCGACAACAAGCCGCCTCGTGAGCAACGTGAACCACGGGGTGACCGTGGTGAGCGCGGCGAACGTGGATCGCGCCGCGAACGTGGTGAACGTGGCGAGCGACCTGCCCGCGACGCAAACGCCGCAGCGCAAAATGCTGAACAAACGTTGACCGCTGCAACGCCAGTTGCTTCGCAAGATGCTGGCGACGCAAACGCGGTTGAAGTTTCACAGCAGGAGCGTACGGATCGTCCTCCACGCGGCGAGCGCGGCGCGCGCCGTCGTGATCGCGGTGACCGTGGCGAGCGCGGCGAACGTGCTCCACGCCCCGAAGGTGACGCGAGCGAAAGCCATAGCGCCACGCCACCGGCTGATGTCGCTCCCGTTGCGCCACAGGCCACAGCACCAGTCGTAGCGGCACCGCAGCACGTGGCACCTGCTCCGGCTCCCGCGGTCGCTATGCCAGCCCCTGCGCCCGTCGCCCCTCCCGAGCCAAAGCGCGAAGCGCCGAAGCCATTCACCTACACGCTGCCAAGCGATGCGGGGTTGCAGCTGATGGAAACGAAGAGCACCACCACGGCCGTCGCTTACGTGACTGACGAGCCGGTCAAACGGGGTCGCGCACGTCCGCCACGCGCCGAGGCTCCCGCAGAGCCGATGCAAATGGTGGAAACGGGCAAGACGGGTTCGTAAGCTGCTCGCAACGGTCAATCTGACCGCGCAATGAAAAAGGCCCCTCGGGGCCTTTTTCTATTTTGGGCATTCGACGTGCGCACGTTCAACATACCATACAGCTTTTTGCCACGAGCGACCGGCGGGTGCGGCTCAGAAGCCACTAATTCTGTATCTCGACTTGACACATTTCTTGGCTATAACGTCCGCCGAGCTGTCGTTTACGCTTCAAAGCTGTACACGACACAAACACGCGTAGCGGCGCGACGAACGCGGTGGCCGCGGTATGCGTTAGCCACTTGGTAATTCGCCATCAACTCAAGGGCGGCCACGAGTGCGAAATGGTCGAGCGCGCCCGCGCCGTTCGCGGCACAGGTTTGCGTGAGCTGCGCAGCGCTCAGCGTTGTTGATCAGTACGTGCCGCCGCTCTTAGCGGGTGCCGGAGCCGCTGCGCCCGCGCGCATCTTGGCAACAATCTGCTGCGCGCCCGCCGCGATCAGTCGCGCGTCGGAGCTAATCGTCGTGAACTGAAAGCCCTTCGCGATGCGCCGCAATGCGGCCTCCGGCGCGCCATTGTGAATTCCGGCGACGACGCCGTGCGCCTTTGCCCGCGCAAGGATGTGATCAATCGCATCGGCAACCTTGGGATCAACGTCATCAAACGTCGGCGTGCAGCCTAAGGCTAGCGACAAGTCAGACGGACCAATGTAGATCGCGTCAAGGCCCTCGACGGACAGGATTTGGTCGAGGTTATCCAGCGCCTTCGCGGTTTCAATCATCGCGAAACGAACAACCGTGTCGTTCGCGTGTGTCGGGTAGTCAGCGCCACCGTAAAGCAGCGCACGAACTGGGCCGAAACTTCTCGTACCTTTTGGCGCGTAGCTCGTCCACGCGACGAAATTCTGCGCATCCTCGCGCGTGTTCACCATTGGGCAAATGAGCCCGAACGCGCCTGCATCGAGTGACTTCATCAGAATGCCGGGCTCCAGCCACGGCACACGTACGATCGGCACGGTGTTGGTCGTGGAGATCGCCTGCAGCATCGGGATCATCGCCTGATAGTCGATCACGCCGTGTTGAAGATCAACCGTCAGCGTGTCCCAGCCTTGGTGCGCCATGGTTTCGGCGGAAAAACTGTTCGGGATTGCCAACCAACCGTTGATGGCAGCGCCGCCTGATTTCCAGATGGAACGGAGTCGGTTTTCTCTCATGTGTGACCTTTGAAGTGACGAGTTTTTTGCGCGCGGTGAATGCGGTTACGCCGCGCGATTGATGGCGTGCGGCTATCGCGCCATGCACGGCCGCTTGGGGTCGAATTTCCAACCCGCAATGAGGCACTGCATCGCAACCGCATCATCGCGTGCCCCCAAGCCATGCTGGAGATACAACTGGTGCGCCGCTTCCACGGCGACCATATCAAGCTCTACGCCCAGTCCCGGTTTCTTTGGTACCTCAACATGACCTCCGACGATCTGCAGAGACTCCTTGGTCAGTCCGTGGCCGTCCTGCCAAATCCAATGCGTGTCAATGGCCGTCACTTTGCCTGGAGCTGCGGCGGCGACGTGCGTAAACATGGCGAGCGAAACATCAAAGTGATTATTGGAATGCGAACCCCACGTAAGGCCCCAATCGCGGCAAGTCTGCGCCACGCGTACCGAGCCGGCCATCGTCCAGAAATGCGGATCCGCGAGCGGGATGTCGACACTCTGCAACGAGAGCGAATGCACCAGCTGCCGCCAGTCAGTGGCCACCATGTTCGTGGCCGTGGGCAGGCCCGTCTCGCGACGAAATTCCGCCATCACTTCGCGCCCCGAGAACCCCTCTTCCGCGCCACACGGATCTTCGGCGTAGGCCACGACACCGCGCATGTCTCGCATCAAGCGCACAGCGTCTTTGAGAAGCCAACCGCCATTCGGGTCAAGCGTCACACGCGCCTGCGGGAAACGCTCATGCAGCGCCGTGACGGCTTCGATTTCTGCTTCGCCCGCAAGCACGCCGCCCTTAAGTTTGAAGTCGTCGAACCCGTAGCGCTCGCGAGCGATTTCCGCTTGCCGAACAATCGACTGCGGTGTCATCGCCTTCTCATTGCGATTCCTGAACCAGGCATTGTCGGAATGCGATTCATCGCGATACGGCAGGTTCGTCTGCGTACGATCGCCGACAAAGAAGAGATATCCAAGCATCTCGACCGAATCGCGTTGCTGACCTTCACCCAAGAGCGCCGCGACTGGGAGATTGAGGTGCTGACCAAGCAAATCCAAAAGTGCGGATTCGACAGCAGTGACGGCATGGATCGTGGTCCGAAGATCGAATGTCTGCATTCCGCGGCCATCGGAATCGCGATCGGCGAATCGCGTGCGCATGGAGCCGAGCACCGCCTGCACATTGCCGATACTCTGTCCGACAACCAGCGGGGTTGCGTCCTCCAACGTCTTGCGAATTTTCTCGCCACCCGGCACTTCGCCGACGCCAGTGTGGCCGCTGCTATCGGTGAGGATGAGAAGATTGCGTGTGAAATACGGGCCGTGCGCGCCACTGAGATTAAGCAGCATGCTGTCCTGCCCAGCGACGGGGATCACGCGCAGTGCGGTAACGGCAGGCGTTGAAGATGTGGTCATTGAAGGGACTACGAAAGTGCGTGAAAAGGTGGCGTCGACGTTAGTCGGCAGTTATCTTGCCTACTTCGATCACCTTCTTCCAGCGCGCAAATTCGCTCGCCTGAAACGCTGTGAATTGCTCGGGCGTATTTCCCACGATTTCAAACCCAAGCTCAAGCAGCTTGGGCTTCACGGCCGGGTCATTCAGGCCAGCAACCAACGCCTGATGCAGTTTCGCCTTGATGTCTGCTGGCAAACCTTTGGGTGCAGCGAATGCCTGCCAAGAATAGACGGTGACGCCCTTTATTCCTAGCTCTTCCATCGTCGGCACATCGGGCAAAAGCGGCGAGCGTTTTGCGCTGGTAATGGCAAGGGCGCGCAACTTTCCGGCCTTGATATTTGGCAGCCCGGTGTTGATGTTCATGAAGGTCGCATCGACCTGAGCGCCGAGCAAATCAGCCATTGCTGGGCCGCCGCCCTTGTAGGGTACGTGCACACCGGCCGTGCCTGTTTGTTGCCAAAACAACTCCGCCGTAAGGTGATCGCTGGTGCCGTTGCCCGACGATGCGAAAGTCATTTTGTTTGGGTTCGCCTTATGAAAGGCGAGCACGTCGGCAAACGACTTGTGCGGCGAATTGGCGGGCACAGCAAGCACGTTTGGAGCTTGCACCGCAACTGTCAAGTACTCGAAGTCTTTGAGGGCATCGTAGCCTGTGTTCTTCATGAGATGCGGACCGATGACGAGCGGGCCGAGGGAAGAAACCAGCAACGTGTAGCCGTCGGGCGCAGAACGTTTCACCGCTGCGACGCCGAGCGTCCCGCCCGCGCCACCCCGATTGTCAACGAGAAACGTCCCACCGAACTTCTCCACGAGCTTCGGCATGAGAGTGCGCGCGATCATGTCAGTCGAGCCGCCGGGCGGGAACGGCACGATCATCGTCACAGGTTTCTCGGGCCACGCCGCGAACGTCGTCGCAGCGAGCCCCATCGAGAGAACGCTTGCCAAGGATTTGAAGCAGATTCTTTTCACGTATTTCTTCCTTTGAACATTTTGCGGGTCGCTGCACCACTCGATTTGATCGGCGCCGCCGCCGCCGAGAAGGCGCTTGGCTACAGCAAGTACCGAACCAAATGGTAGCGGTACCAATTTAATTTTCGAGAATGGTAGCGCTGCCAAAGTCCGCCGTCAAGGGTCGTACAAGTTGCTACCGACGACTCGCTACGTAGTGTCGCGCTCGACGATTGAAAAGCCGACGTCTACGACGCGCTGTTCGACCTCGCGCCCCTCCGCGCGATCAATGAGAAAGCGTGCGGCTCGTCTGCCAATTTCTGCGCCATTAATGCGCACGGTACTCAGGGCCGGAACCATGTCGGCGAGAAACGGAACATCGCCAAAACCCATAATCGAGACCCGACCTGGAACGGATAGGCCTCGCGACTTAGCTTCGGTCAGCACACCTAGAGCCAACAGATCCGAGCTGCACACGATCGCATCAACTTCCGGGAGCTCGGCTAGGACGCGTTGCATCGCTTCGCGACCGCTCACGAGTGTGCGCGAGGAGCCAACGTTAACCTCAAAGACGGCGCCAAGACCATGCTTCGTCACAATCTCGGCAAATGCCACGGCGCGTCGGTCCGCGCGCTCATCGCTGGCACGAACTAACGCAAACTTGCGACGACCTTTGCCGATCAAAAAGTTCGCGACCTCACGCCCGATGTCGGCATGCGAAAAGCCCACGAGCATATCTATTGGCGTCGGAGTGAGATCCCACGATTCAACAACCGGAATACCTGACGCCAGAAGACGCGTGCGCCCTCGTCCAGCCTGCAAAATCCCCGTCAAAAAAATGCCATCAGGGCGTCGGCCAATCACGGCCTCAAGCAACGCCTCCTCGCGCTCCACCGAGTACCCAGATTGGCCAAGCATTAGTTGGTAGCCAGCGTCAAACAATTCCGCATTCAAAGACTCAACCGTTTCCATGAACACCGACATCACAGTGCTCGGCACGACCGCAGCGATCAACCGACTACGCGAAGACGCGAGGCCGCCGGCCATGCGGTTGGGTACGTATCCAGTTCGTTGCACAGCATCGTGCACTTTCTGCAAGACCTCTGGGGAGACTTGCGTCGGCGTGTTGAGTGCGCGCGAAGCGGTGATCGGTGCCACGCCGGCCAGCTTGGCCACGTCGCGCAATGTGATGGCACCGCTTCCTCTTCGGGAACGTTTGACGTTGTTGTTTTCGTTCATTGTTCGTTAGAATGATCAAATGGTAGCGCTACCAATCCGCCGACTTGTTTACTGGATCTTGATCCAAACGCAGCGCCCCGCATGATAGTAGGAGTTTCAAGTGCCCGACAGCAAAGTACGCGAGCAAAACACGCCTCACACCATTCGTATGCACGAACGCGACAACGTCGCCATCGTTGCAAACAACGGTGGACTCGCTGAAGGAACGGTCTTGAGTAACGGCCTTGTTTTGCGCGATCGCGTACCGCAAGGGCACAAAGTGGCGTTGGCTGCTATTGCTGCGAAGGCACCGGTGTTCCGTTACGGCATTGCGATTGGGTACGCCCTCAACGAAATCCCGGCCGGCAGTTGGGTGCATGAGCGTCTGCTGCAGATGCCCGATGCACGCGGCCTAGAAAATCTTCCGATATCCACTGTTAAAGCGCCGGATTTACCGGCGCTTGAGGGCTACACGTTTCAGGGCTATCGCAACGCCGACGGCTCAGTGGGCACGCGCAACATTCTCGCGATCACGCAAACTGTGCAGTGCGTGGCGGGCGTGACCGAGTTTGCGGTACGCCGCATTAAAGCAGAGCTGCTTCCAAAGTATCCCAATGTGGACGATGTGATTGCGCTTGAGCACGGCTATGGCTGCGGTGTCGCCATCGACGCGCCGGGCGCGGAAATTCCGATTCGCACGCTACGGAACATTAGCCTGAACCCAAATTTCGGCGGCGAAGTCATGGTGGTGAGTCTCGGCTGCGAAAAATTGCAACCCGAGCGATTAATGCCGCCTGGCGTGATTCCGATTGCTGATCAGCGAGGCAACGCCGATAGCAAACTCGACGTCGTCTGCCTGCAAGACGACGCGCATGTGGGCTTCATGTCGATGATTGAATCGATAATGCGGCAAGCAGAGATTCATCTGAAGCGACTCAACGCCCGGGTGCGTGAGACGGTGCCGGCAAGCGAGCTTGTGGTCGGCGTGCAATGCGGCGGTAGCGACGCGTTTTCCGGCGTGACTGCGAACCCCGCCGTGGGCTTTTGCACCGACCTACTGGTACGCGCAGGGGCCCGCGTGATGTTCTCGGAAACGACGGAAGTGCGCGACGGCATCGACCAGCTCACCGCACGCGCGGCGACGCCGGAAGTCGCCGAAGCGATGATTCGCGAGATGGCGTGGTACGACACTTACCTCACGCGGGGCGGAGTCGATCGCAGTGCAAATACCACGCCGGGCAACAAAAAAGGCGGACTCTCGAACATCGTCGAAAAAGCGATGGGTTCCATCGTCAAATCAGGATCGGCTCCGATCTCCGGCGTGCTCGCCCCCGGCGAAAAACTCCAAACCAAGGGCCTGACCTACTCCGCCACCCCCGCCAGCGACTTCATCTGCGGCACACTGCAACTCGCCGCCGGAATGAACCTACACGTGTTCACGACCGGACGTGGCACACCATACGGTCTTGCCGAATGCCCAGTGATCAAGGTCGCCACGCGCAGTGACCTCGCACGCCGTTGGCACGACCTCATGGACGTGAATGCGGGCACCATCGCCGACGGCACAGCGACTATCGAGCAAGTCGGCTGGGAGTTGTTTCACCTCATGCTCGAGGTCGCTAGCGGCCGAAAAAAAACGTGGGCCGAGCAGTGGAAACTACACAACGCGCTAGTGTTGTTTAACCCTGCGCCCGTGACTTAATCGGACTGAGCCTCGTGCTCGCGCCCCATTTCTCCATGGAACTGCATGTCCATCTGGCCGCCGCGTATCCGCGCGAGCCATGGGTTGATCACTTTGAATGGCTGGACCCCCTCTTCAACGAACGCATCGAGATCAAAGATGGTCGCATGCTGGTGCCCGCGCGACCGGGGCTCGGACTCACGTTGAGCGAGCGAACGAAAGCGTGGACACGTGAATGCGTCGAAATCGGCGCAAGGACTTAGTCAGCGCCCTACGTGGTCGCGGGCGTTCAAACCAACGTGCGGCGAGTGCCTAGTTGACCACCTGAAGGTGCGTCACCACGTATGCGCCTCGTTCGCTGATGACCTTAATCTTCACCTTATCGCCTGCTTTTACCTTGTCGAGTGTGTTCGCGTCTTTAACTTGAAAAACCATGGTCATGCCTGGCATGTCTAACGATTTAATGGCCTCGTGCTTGAGCGTGATTTTCTTGGCGTCAACGTCGACTTTTCGTACTTCTGCGTTTGTCATGTCTGCATCAGTAGTAGTCGCCGACGGGGTAGGCGCAGCTGAGTGGTGATCATGATTTTTTGCAACTTGCGCGATGGCTGCCCCCGCACACGACATAAGTGCAGCGATGACGATTGTTGCGCGAAGGGTACTAATTGAATTCATATTGCTTTACCGATTAAAAATGGTAGGTGAAGGTTTCAAAAACGTAAGTAGCTGCGATTCGGAGGACTGTCGCCCTCGTTTGGATTAAAGATTCAAATTGAAAAGTAACTAGGGTGGGGGCGGTGCGTAGACCAGACGCGCAAATCAGTTTTTGCGCGTCCGGTCGCCGTCTCTGACGACGGAAATTTTCCCGACCATTCCAGCCTGATAGTGGCCGGCAATTAGGCAAGCAAAATCGAAGTCGCCTAATTTGTTAAAGGTCCAAATAATCTCGCCGACCTTTCCCGCACCGACATGCGCCATGTAAGGTTCGTCATGCTCCATGTTCGGAAACTTGAGCATCAACGCGGCGTGTTCATCGAGTTCTCTTTTGGTTCCAATCACGAACTCATGCAATTGTTTGCCGTCGTTTCTGACAACGAATTTGATGGTTTCGCCCAACTTCACTTCGATCTTTTCGGGATTAAATCGCATAGCGTCTGACATCGAAATCGTTATGGTGCGCTTGACTGATTTAGCGTCACCGGCTATTCCCCAATCTTTCTGCTCCTTCTTTAAAGCACTCGTCTGCTTCGCATGTGCCGCATCTCCATGCGCGTAAACGATTGACGTCGCCGTCATGAATGTGAACGACATCGCCAAAGGTCTGATTATTTTTACTAAATGGTTCATGCGTATTTTTTGATTACTGGAGAGGCAATACTCGCGTATCGGCGCGTTTTCAATGTGCCATGCCCACGTGAGACTTTGGTTTTCTAACCTGCACCTCGACTTCTTTTGCGGGCATTCGTTCGACCTCCATCACGCCCTTTCCCGGCACGTTTGCATGCGCTTTGAAGCGCGACGGCTCCGGCAGCGTGCCGGTCCATTCGAACGCGACTTCTCCCTGTGGATGTTTGTACCAACCCGGATCGCTGTAGTCGCCGCTCTTTTGATCCTTGCGTACTTTGAGTACGCTAAACATGCCGCCCATGCCTACTGATCCGAATGGCCCCTGCCCGGTCATCATCGCGGCGGTGTTGTCGGGCAGCGGCATTTCCATCTCAGTCATGTCGTGCATCCCACGCTCGCCCATCACCATGTAGTCGGGGATGAGTTGCGTGATTTTTTTTGCGAGACCTTGGTGATCCACACCGATCATGGTGGGCACGTTGTGCCCCATCGCGTTCATCGTGTGATGGCTCTTGTGACAATGAAACGCCCAGTCCCCGAGTTCATCGGCCAAAAATTCAAACTGTCGCATTTGTCCGACGGCGATGTCGGTGGTCACCTCGGGCCAACGCGCAGATTTCGGCACTGGCCCGCCATCAGTGCCGGTCACTTCAAACTCGTGGCCATGCAGATGAATTGGGTGGTTCGTCATCGTTAGGTTGCCAACACGAATACGCACCTTGTCGTTGTGACGCACATTGAGTGAGTCAATACCCGGAAACACGCGGCTATTCCAGCTCCAAATATTGAAGTCGAGCATCGTCATGATCTTCGGCGTGTACGCACCGGGGTCAACGTCATAGGCATTAAGCAAAAAACAAAAGTCGCGGTCCACATCCGCAATCAATGGATGCTTCGCTTTCGGGTGCGTGATCCACAGGCCCATCATGCCCATTGCCATCTGCACCATCTCGTCGGCGTGCGGGTGGTACATGAAGGTGCCAGGACGACGCGCAACGAATTCGTAGAAATAGGTTTTTCCCGGCGCAATAGGCGGTTGCGTCAGACCGGTGACGCCGTCCATTCCGTTGGGTAAGCGCTGACCGTGCCAATGCACGCTGGTGACTTCGGGCAATTTGTTGGTCACAAAAATACGAACGCGATCTCCTTCCACAACCTCGATGGTTGGGCCGGGACTTTGCCCGTTGTAGCCCCACAAATGCGCTTTGAATCCGGGCGCCATTTCTCGCACCACGGGCTCCGCGACGAGGTGAAATTCCTTCACACCCGCGTTCATTCGCCATGGCAGTGTCCACCCATTGAGCGTCACCACCGGGTTGTACGGGCGTCCGGTGTTGGGCACCAGCGGCGGCATCGTGTCGGGTTTGGTTTGCAGCACCGGTTCCGGCAGAGCCGCCATCGCGACACGGCTTACGGACGCGGACGCGACTGCTGCTGCGATGCCAACGCCGGCGCTAGCTTGACTCAAAAATTGTCGTCTTGTGTTCATGATTTCTCGTTTTGCTCAATGCGCGCCGGATGCGCTGGACGCGCTACCAGTAGGGCTGACATTCGATATTTGCGCCAAACTAGGCTTCCCCACCATCGCCATATTCAAGTCCGCTTCAGCGATCCAGAAATCACGCCGCGCAGCTATGGCGCCGTTCACGCTCGTGATTTGTGCGCGTGCATCGGCAAGCAACTCAAACACTCCGATGAGCATGCCGTTGTAGCGCAGCACGTTCTCTTCGGAAATTCGCTTCGCCGTGGGCACCACTTCGTCGCGGTAATGACGCGCGATGTCGTACGCCGCGCGGTACGCCTGATACGCCTCCCGCACCTCGGACCGCGCGTTGACCGCCGTGTACGCAGCGCGATTCACGGCTTGCATGTAAAACGCCTCTGCCTTTTCGATGCGCGACTCGCCCCAATCGAATAACGGCAACTCGACGGTGAGTTCGTAGCCCAGTTGCGCGCGTCCCGTCTCCGAAGCGCTTCGCACGACCCCAAGATCGAGCAGATTGATGAAGCGCGTGCGTCGCGTCAATCCCAAATTTCTAGCCATGCGCTCAGCGCCAAACTTGTCGCTCAGCACGTCAAGCCGTTGCGCCAAGGCTTGTCGTTCAATGTCAGGACGATCGGCTATTGCAGTTGGAATGTCGGGCAAGCGTTCGGGCAACACGAAGTGGATGTGTTCACCCCATAAACCCATAAGCCGCGTGAGTCGCTCGCGCGCGCTCACGCTAGCTTGTTGCGCGCGAGCGGTGTTTAGTGCCGCGTCGGCGTAAAAAGCTTGTTCACGCGCTTGCTGAAGTTTGTTGAAATTGCCAACCTGTGCCATGCGGCGAGCCAACTCGGCGCTGGCTTCAGCGGCGGTCTGCACCTGCTGGGTGTACCGAAGCATTTCTGCGGCCGCCAACGCGCTGTAATAGGCCTTACGGGCGTCAGCGGCGAGCGTGAGCACATCTAGCGCCACCGCGCGTTGAGTTTGCTCAAAGCGGCTTTGCTCTGTGTCGCGCAGAAACGGAAACATGACCAAGCGCGCGAGGCTGTAATGCAAGCTGTGCTCTAGTGAAAGATCGCCGCCGCCCTGTGGACGTGTCAGGGTCAATCCGGGATTGGGCAAGCGGCTGGCTTCGAGCAGCTCGGCATCGGCGATGCCCAAGGTCGCAAGGCTCGCTTGCAGGCCACGATTGTTCAGCAGCGCAATTTGCACCGAATCATCAACTGACAGCGTTTTCGCGAGTAACTCGCGTACACGCCGCTCAACGTCAGCACGGTCGACTTCAGTGCGCTGCGCGACGATGTCTTTACCTGTGTGCGATCGCGTAATTTCTTGCACTTTGCCGAGGGTTGACACGTTGGCAGTCGTCGCGCAGCCCGTGGCGAGCAGCAATGAGATACATGCCAATGGCAACGTCGTGCGGCGATGCGATGCAGGCCTACTGCTTGGAGTGAACATGCGTACCTCCTGTAGTCGTTTTGACAGGTGCAACGACGGTTGCGTGCGGCGCTGCCGCCGTTGGTACCGATGGAGGCTTAGCCGCTGCGCCGTTCACATCAGATGCAACAGCCTCACGCGCATACGCGCGCCAGCCTCCGCGCTGCTCGACCGTGTCATTGCTGACGCGCCATGGCATTACACGCGCCTCGCCTAACGACCGATAGCGAGCAAACGCCGACTCGTATTGGACAACGGGCACAGCGACCGTCGCATCTGCAGGGTCGCTCGCCTTCAGCGGTGCAGGCGGCGCCTGCGCTGCAGCTGTGGCGGCGATGAAGTTGGCAGCGAGCAATGTGAACGCCAAAGCACACGCATTGCTGCGCCCGGAGCTAGACGAGGGCGCACGAAAGTCGTCACGGCGCATGAACGAAAAATAAGTCACGGATAAGTCTCCACCGAATGAACACAACGCGTAACCTCGCCCTACCCCAAATCGAAGGCGCCAGCGTTGTATGAAACGCAGCAAGGGTGATGGCAAAGGTGCGAACGAAAGACAGCACAACGCACCGACGCATTTCAGCGTCGGGCGCGGCGTGTTCAGGTTCGTGGTGGGCGCTCGAAGGTCGCGGGATCGAAATCAACCGCGCGGAACTGCGCAGCGTCCGCGGGCGCATGCCGCGCAGGCGGGAGACGAAACACGCTGATGCTCAACGGCATGAAGGCCGCGCAACACATCGCACCGGCGCAATCGGCGTGTTGGTTGTGTTGATTGTGTGGGCTCGACGGAACGTCGCCACCGGTCACGGCTGCGTGCGTGTGTTCACAGTCGGAAGCCACGGCGCTGGACGTCTCGCCGGATTGCGAGACCCCAGAAGAACCGGCGACAGGGTGAGCAGGTGATGTGCTTGACGTCACGGTGCGCATCGCGGGCGAGTGCAGCATTGTCGCCGCCGCCACGCCTTGCACCGCGAGGGCAATCGAAAACAGTGCGAAGAGAATGCGGCGAACAGCGATCACAAGGGCGTTTTCGTCAGGAAGGTTGTGTCGTCCAGATTGTGGCAGAAGTGCGGAAGTTCAATCTGCGCAACATCAAGAATTCTGGTCGGACGGGCAGATATTCGTTCAACAGCTTTATCAGTTCAGCGACAGCCCAGCGGGCTTTTACGACGATTTTTCGATGTTATCGACTTTGTTACAAATATCAATACAACCGCCGCCGGCTGGTCGTTCAATGTAAAAAGCTGAAGAGGGGTTATTCCAGTTCGTCAATCCAAGCTTGTTGAATCGCTTCGAGTATCCGCTCGCCGCAGCGCTCGGGCGCGTCATCAAATTCGGGCAGCGCTTGCACCATCGCCATGAGTGCGGTGAACCGGAGTTGCGCGGGGTCTTGTTCGGGATGCGCCTCGGAAAGCTGAATCGCGATTTCTAGCGTGTCGGTCCATTTGAGTGCGGCCATCAGTGATTCTCCCGCGCGTGGTTGATCGTGTATTTCGGCAGCTCAATCGTAAGCGGTGCGGCGGCGACTTTGACTTGGCAGGACAGACGCGAGATGGCGGTGAGGCCCCACGCGCGGTCAAGCAAGTCTTCTTCATCTTCGCTCATTTCGCGAAGCGTGTTGAAGCCCTCGCGCACGATGACGTGACAAGTCGTGCAAGCGAGCGACTGATCGCAGGCGTGCTCAATTTCGATGTTGTGATCAAGGAGCGCCGTGCACACGGAAACGCCGGGCGCAGCGTCAAACTCTGCTCCGTTCGGGCAAAGTTCGGAGTGAGGAAGGACTTTAATAATGGTCATAAGTTCGGTCAAACAATCTTGGCGATATCACGTCCAGTAAGCGCTTCACGCACCGCTCGATCCATGCGGCGCCCCGCGAAATCTGTGCTGGCCTGATTCAGAGCTTCGGACGCGCGCACGATGGCGCGATGATCGCTGCCTTCGATGAGTGTTTTTAAGTGCGCGATTTGTGAATTGAGCGCAGCGAATTCCGTGTCGTTCAGCAGTGCGCGATCAACGGCGAGCGCGTTGGCGAGCGCCGTGGACAACGCCAGCGCATCGACACGAGCCTCCGCGAGCGCGCGCGCTTGCATGTCGGTGTTGGCTGACGCGAACGCGCTTTGCAGCATGTTCGCGATTTCGCCGTCGCCCAAACCGTAACTTGGCTTGACCGACACTTCGGCGCGCACGTTGCTCGTAGTCTCGCTCGCGCTCACGGAGAGCAAGCCGTCGGCATCCACTTGAAAGGTCACGCGAATGCGCGCGGAACCGGCCACCATCGGCGGAATACCGCGCAGTTCGAAGCGTGCGAGCGACCGGCAATCCGTTACGAGTTCTCGTTCGCCCTGCACCACATGCAACGCCATCGCCGTTTGGCCGTCTTTGAACGTGGTGAATTCTTGTGCTTTCGCCACGGGAATCGTGGAGTTACGTGGGATGATTTTTTCAACCAATCCGCCCATCGTTTCTAGACCAAGCGAAAGCGGAATGACGTCAAGCAACAGATGCGATTCGCCGTCGCCGGATTTGTTACCTGCGAGCTGATCGGCCTGAATCGCCGCGCCGAGCGCTACGACCTCATCGGGATTCATCGTCGCCAACGGCGGCTTGCCAAAATGTGCTTCGAGCGCAGCGCGTACGTGCGGTGTGCGCGTTGCGCCACCGACCAACACCACGCCATCGATGTCACTCGCCTTCAGCTTTGCGTCGCGCAACGCGCGCTTAACCGATGCCATTGTGCGATCAACCAGCGGTTGCGTGAGCGTGGCAAAGGTGTCGCGCGAAACGTCAATCGAGCTATCGAATCCGCAGCCCCAGTTCACCTTAATCGTGGCAGTTTCAGCGCTCGTCAAAGCTTCCTTCGCAGCGCGTGATGCAGCGAGCAAATTGGCCTGTCCAGTTGGCGAAAGCGCTCGCGTGAGCGCCCAAGTATCGAAGGCGTGCTTAGCAAGCAGCTCGTCAAAGTCGTCGCCTCCTAAGCGCGTATCGCCCGCGGTGGACAGCACTTCAAACACGCCGCGCGAAAGCCGAAGAATCGACACGTCAAAGGTGCCGCCGCCCAGGTCGTAAATGAGGAACGTCCCTTGGGCGTGTTGATCGAGACCATACGCAACAGCGGCGGCTGTGGGTTCATTCAGGAGGCGCAGCACGTTCAAGCCAGCCAGCTTCGCAGCGTCTTTTGTCGCTTGGCGCTGCGCATCATCAAAATATGCGGGCACCGTGATCACCGCACCATAAAGCTCGCCGCCGAGGCTTTCTTCGGCGCGAGCTTTAAGCGCACGCAGAATTTCCGCCGACACTTCGATCGGGGACAACGTGCCTTGGCGCGTAACAATTTGCAGCGGACCTTTTCCATCGCCGGTCGGCGTGGTGAAGTTGTAGCGTGCTTCCGCGTCAGCGCGCAGATCCGCAATGGCGCGGCCCATGAAGCGCTTCACGGAGGTGATGGTATTGAGCGCGTCGCTGCCGCGATGCATGAGCGCCTCGTGCCCGACAACAATCGCGCCGCCCTCGGCGTATTGCACTGCGGACGGCAACATCGTGAGACCGTCACCGTCCGGCAAGCACTCGGGAACCGCGTTGCGAATCGTCGCAACGAGTGAATTCGTCGTGCCCAGATCAATGCCAACCGCAAGGCGACGCGTGTGCGGTTCAGGGCTTTCGCCGGGTTCAGAAATTTGTAGAAAAGCCATGAAGTGCCGTTAGTTCGCTACGCGCGAATTTTCAAAGTGCCGTCATTCTCGCGCAAGCGGGAATCCAGCGCGCTAGCCGCGCGAAGCGTTGATGCGTCGACGCGTCACAAAGCATCCACTTCGCCAAGCATCACATCAACCTCTTCCAAGAGCTTCTGCACAAAGCGCATCTTTCGCGCAAGCGTCGTGGCCACCTTGAAATGCTCGCCCGCATAGGCTGCCGCGAACGTATCCGCAAGTGAGCGCGACATGCCGGTCAACTCTTCATTGATGGCCTCCAGACGCTCAGCGTCTTCCTTGAGGCGCGCATCTGCGATCGCTTCGCGCCATTCCACTTGCTCCATCAAAAAATCGATGGGCATGGAAGTGTCGTTCGCGTCGAGGCCGTCAATGCCTTGTAGCGAGAGCATGTGCATCGCACGACGCCCCGGATCTTTCAACGTTGCGAACGCTTCGTTGATCTGCACTGCACGCTCCATCGCGACGCGCTTGTCGGCGTCAGTCGCATTCACAAAACGGTCAGGATGAACAGCGGCCTGCAAGTCGCGATAGCGGGACGAAAGAGTGGTTACATCAAGCGCAAAAGCAGGCGCGAGATCGAAAGTGGCGAAGTGGTTCATGAACGTTCTCGCTGCACGTCGGCAGCGCAACGAAATTTAGACCGTGAACGATTCGCCGCAACCGCAGCGCGCTTTTTCGTGCGGGTTGTTGAACTTAAAGCCTTCGTTGAGGCCTTCACGTTGGAAGTCGAGCTCAGTGCCGTCTAGTACCGCGTGGCTTTTCGGATCAATCAACACTTTCGTGCCATGGCTTTCAAACACCATGTCTTCTGGCAACGACTCGTCGGCGTACTCAAGTTTGTACGCAAGCCCCGAGCAGCCCGTGGTCTTGACGCCCAGTCGAATACCAATGCCCTTGCCACGCTTGGCAATGTATTTTTCGATGTGATTGGCGGCGGCTTGGGTGAGTGTGACTGGCATTTTTTTTACAAGTGAACAGTGAGTGGTGAACAGTGAGCGGTCAGACGCGAGCAGTAGTTAGTCGGATTTTCGGTCGCAAATGCCGTCGAAGTACAACGAACTTCTGCTCACTACTCACCGCTCACTGCTCACTTTACGGCAGTCTTCGCCTTGTAGTCTTGCACGGCAGCCTTAATCGCGTCTTCCGCGAGGATGGAGCAGTGAATCTTCACGGGCGGTAGCGCGAGCTCTTCGGCGATTTGTGTGTTCTTCAGGTTCATCGCTTCGTCGAGCGTTTTGCCTTTGACCCATTCGGTCACGAGTGACGACGATGCAATCGCCGAGCCGCAGCCGTACGTCTTGAATTTTGCGTCTTCGATGATGCCGTTCGCACCGACCTTAATTTGCAGCTTCATCACGTCGCCGCAGGCCGGGGCACCAACCATGCCGGTGCCAACGTCGGCTTCGTCTTTGCCGAACGCGCCCACGTTACGTGGGTTTTCATAGTGGTCGACGACTTTTTCGCTGTATGCCATGGAAATTTACTCCGTAAATTTTGTGAGCAGTGAGCGGTGAACAGTGAGTAGTGGTTGCATTCGTTCCGCCCCACTGCTCGCTATTCACAATTCACTGCTGCTAATTACTATTCACTGTTCACCGCTCACTGCAGTTAATGAGCAGCCCACTGCACCTGCGATATATCGATTCCGTCCAAGTGCATATCCCAGAGCGGGCTCATCGCGCGCAGTTTCTCAACCGTGCGCTTCATCGTTGCAATCGTCGTATCTACGTCGGCTTCCGTCGTAAACCGCCCGACGGTCATGCGAATCGAGCTGTGCGCGAGTTCGTCGCTGCGACCCAACGCTCGGAGCACGTAGCTCGGCTCCAACGACGCGCTCGTACACGCCGATCCCGAACTGACCGCGACCTCTTTCACGCCCATGATGAGGCTTTCGCCTTCGACGTAGTTGAAGCTGATGTTCAGGTTATGCGGAACGCGTTGCTCCATGTCGCCGTTGATGAACACTTCGGGAATGTCTTTAAGTCCGTTGTACAGGCGGTCGCGCAGCATGCGGATGCGCTCGTTCTCCGTCGCCATTTCGACACGGGCCAAACGGAACGCTTCGCCCATGCCGACGATCTGGTGCGTCGCCAACGTGCCCGAGCGAAAGCCGCGTTCGTGTCCCCCGCCGTGAATTTGCGCCTCTAAACGAATGCGTGGTTTCTTCCGGACGAACAGCGCGCCCATGCCTTTGGGGCCGTAGGTTTTGTGTGCGCTCATGCTCAGAAGATCAACCTTGACCGCTTGCAGATCAATCTCTACTTTGCCAGTCGCCTGCGCGGCGTCAACGTGAAAGATGATGCCTTTGCTGCGCGTGATTTCGCCGATTTCTTTAATCGGTTGGATCACGCCAATTTCGTTGTTCACCCACATCACCGACACGACAATCGTGTCGGGACGCAGCGCGGCCTTGAACACGTCCATATCGATCAGACCGTTGTCTTTCACGTCAAGATACGTGACCTCAAAGCCCTGACGCTCCAGCTCGCGCATGGTGTCGAGCGTGGCTTTGTGTTCGGTCTTTACCGTGATGAGGTGCTTGCCTTTTTCTTTGTAGAACTGCGCGGCACCTTTGAGTGCGAGGTTGATCGACTCCGTTGCGCCGCTGGTCCAGACGATCTCTTTCGCGTCGCAGTGCACAAGCGCTGCTACTTCGTCGCGGGCTTCTTCGACGGCGGCCTCGGTTTCCCAGCCGTACGCATGCGAGCGCGAGGCCGGGTTGCCGAAATGCTCTGTAAGGAACGGAATCATTTTGGCCGCCACCCGCGGATCAACCGGGGTGGTAGCGCTGTAGTCCATGTAAATCGGAAGCTTCATTTTTTAATGGTGAGCAGTGAGTGGTGAGCGGTGAACGGTGGGGGAAGCGCGGCAGTTTTTCTGCTTACTGCTCACCACTCACTACTCACCATTTGCAAAGAGGGCTTGCGTAAATCTTTCACCATGTGAATCGACGGGTTCTTGCGCGCTTTGGCGTCGTCAACCAACGATTGCAGACTCACGCCTTGCAGGTAGGTGAAGATGTGCGCGTTAAGGCTCGACCAGAGGTGGTGCGTGAGGCAGATGCCCTCATCGTTGC
>Ga0209097_10001442_pt1 | contig 20362 bp, 16 predicted proteins | sample AD_UKC052_MetaG_FD_184419 | JGI IMG/M metagenome (GOLD analysis project Ga0209097, IMG submission 184419) | Active sludge microbial communities of municipal wastewater-treating anaerobic digesters from USA - AD_UKC052_MetaG (SPAdes) (version 2) | ecosystem: Engineered > Bioreactor > Anaerobic >... | reverse complement strand
ATCCGCGCCTTCAAAGAGAGCGAAGACAACCATAAGATTCTCGTTCTCTTCACCGATGGCGAGGATCACGAGGCCGGCGTGCTCGAAGCCGCCGCACGCGCCGCCGATGCCGGAATCCTGGTCTTCCCCGTCGGCGTCGGCACGCTCGAAGGTGACCGTCTGCGCGTGGTTGACGAGCAGGGCAAAACCACATACCTGTCAGACTTTGACGGCCAGACGGTCGTCTCAAAACTCAACATGCAGTTGCTCGAGCAAATCGCCGCCAAAACCAAGGGCGATCTGCTGCGCCTCAGCGGGCCGGATCCGTTGAAGCTCCTCTACGAGGTCCGGCTGGCCCCTCTGCCCCGCAGCGAGCACGCCGCCCGCCTTTTCCGCCAATACTACGAGCGCTTTCAATGGCCGCTCGGCCTGGCGATCTTCCTCCTGCTCGCCGAGATGTTCGTCAACGAACGCCAGCGCGTCCGGCGCACGGAGGCGACTGTGAATGCCGCGAACGCCGCTCTGCGCACAATGGTCACCCTCCTCGCTCTCCTGCTGATCCCTTGCGGCGCCTGCGCCTCCGCCCACAAAGCCCTCCAGGATTTCGAGTCCGGCAACTTCTCGAATGCCGAGCAGGAATACCGTCGTCTGCTCGAAAAGAAACCCGACGATCCGCGCCTCCACTACAACGCCGGCACGGCCGCCTACCGCGCCGGACGGCTTGACGAGGCAGCCGCGGCCCTCAACTCAGCCGTCCTTTCTTCCGATCCGCAACTCCTCGCCCGCGCCTACTACAACCTGGCCAACACCCAGTACCGCCTGGGCGAACGCGCCCCAGCCGCCACCAACACGCTGGCTCATTGGGAAGACGCCCTGCGCCATTACGACAGCAGCCTGAAACTCGATCCCAAAGACGCCGACGCCCAGTTCAATCGCGACCTGGTCGCCACGAAGATCGAGGAACTCCGCAAGCAGCAACAACAGCAGCAACAGCAACAGCAGGACAAGAACCAGAACCAGGAGAAGTCCCAGGATCAGAAGGACCAATCGCAGCCCAATCAGGACAAAACCGACAAACAGAAGCAACAACAGGAGCGTCAGCAACAACAACAGCAGGACGAACAACACCAGAGCCAAAGCGAAAAAGAACGAGAACAACAACAACAACCACAACAGCAGAACCAACAGCAGCAGAAAGACGAGAAGGAACCCGGCCAGCCGCAACCGCAGTCCCGGGACCCATCCCGGCAGGACAAGCAACCGCAGCCTGCGGCCCAGGAGGAGAAAGAGGCCAAGCCGGAGGAGAGGCGCGAACCCAATGAACGCGAAGAAGCCCAACCCAAGCCTCGCAATCAACAGCCACCGGCCTCGCAGGAGACCAATGCAGCCATGGGCCGCGTGATCCCGGGACAGATGACGCCCGAACAGGCCCGGCAGTTGTTGGAAGCGGCGAGATCCGAGGAGCGCCCGATGATCTTCGTGCCTCCCGAAGCCCAGCGCACGCCGTCGGGACTGCGGCGGGACTGGTGACACGACAGTCGGGCGTCGGATTCCGATTCACATGACCATGTCGAATTGAGGCAATGGAACGGGAGAGATTCACAGAACGTCTGAAGAAGGCCCGCCGGCCGGACACGGCGCCGATGGCGCGTCTCGGCGCGTCCCCTGTTCGCTCGATCCTCTGCCTTGTGGCGATCCTGTCCGCGCTCTTTCCGCTGCATGCAGCCCAACTGACCGCCACCCTCGATCGCTCGATAATCCGTGTTGGCGAAAGCGCCAAACTCTCGCTGAATTTCGAGAACTGTCAGCCCTCCGAGGCCCCGGCCTTTCCGCGAATGCCCAATGTGCAGTTCACCTACGGCGGCCAGGGTTCTTCGATCCGCCTGGTCAATCGCCAGCAGTCGTCGGTCCTGACCCTGTTCTATTTCGTCACCGCCAGCCAGCCGGGCGACTACACCATCCCGCGCATCGTCGCGCCAATCGGCAACGACAAACTCTCGACCGAACCGCTCACTCTCAAGGTCGTCAAGGCGGATGCCCAGGTGACGGAATCGGAAGCGCAGGGGCAACTCGCTTTCCTGCGCCTGGCCGCCGCCAAGACCAACGTCTATGTCGGCGAAGTCCTCCCGATCGAGACCCAGCTCTACGTTGTGAGCGGACAAGACATCCAGATGCAGCCGCTGCCGGGGGCCGGATTCACCTTCGGCAAGGCGCACCAATCGGCACCCCGCCAGGTGCAGATCGGCAACGCCGTCTATCACCTGATCTCGCTCATGACCACAGCCGTCGCGAACCGCGAGGGCATCCTCGAACTCGGCCCTGCCGAATGCCGGCTCTCCCTGCGCATTCCGACCGAACGCAGGCGGACAGGCGACCCGTTCGAGGACTTCTTCGACAGTCCTTTCAGGCCGCGTTACGAATTGCGCCCTGTCAAGCTGACCAGCGATCCTCTCACTCTCGAAGTTCAGCCCCTGCCCAAGGACAACCGGCCCACGGAGTTCGCCGGAGCGGTCGGCGACTTCGCATTCTCGGTCACGGCCAGCCCCACCAACGTCGCCGTGGGTGAGCCCATCCGGCTCAAAGTGCAGGTGACAGGCAAAGGCGCCCTCGAGAGCGTCAACCTCCCCCCGCTGGATCATTGGCGCGATTTCACAACATACCCGCCCACGACCGAGATCGAGACCACCGATCCGCTGGGCGTGGAAGGCGCCAAGATATTCCAGTACGATGTCGTCCCGCAGCAGGTCGGCGTGAAAAACCTCCCGGGGCTGTCCTTCGCCTTCTTCGACCCCGCGCTCAAGGCGTATCGAACGCTCACCCACCCGCCCACGCCCATCGTCGTCAGACCCGCCGGACGCGCGAATGCGCTGGCGCCTTCCCCCGCCCCCCCTTCATCGAGCCAGTCCTCCCCTGCCCCGCCTGACGACATCGTTGGTCTCAAACAGCGGATGGGCGCATTGGCCCAAATCCGGCCGCCCCTCCTGCTCCGCCACTCCTTCCTCGCCCTCCAACTGGTCCCGCTGCTCCTGCTCGGCGCAGCCTTCGCATGGCGCAAACGCCGCGAACACCTCGCCACCCACCCCCGCGCGGTTCGGCGCGCGGCTGTTCAACGCGTGATCCGCCAGGGCCTCGGCGAACTGTCGGAACACGCCGCCAGAGGCGACGCCGACGGCTTCTTCGCCGTTGTCTTTCGCCTCTTGCAGGAGCAACTGGGCGAGCGGCTCGATCTCCCCTCAGCCGCCATCACCGAGGCCGTGCTCGAGAACCAGTTGCGCGAATACGACGTCCCGCCGGAACTGATCGCCGACCTCCATGAACTGTTCCAAGCCTGCAATCAGCAGCGCTACGCCCCCGGCGCCACCAGCCACGACCTCCACGCCATCGCAGCCAGGGTCAAGTCCGCCTTGCGCCAACTCCAGAAGCTCCACACCGGGCCATGAGCACCCCGCCTGCTTTCCATGAACCGAACCTTGGAGGGGGGACGGCTCGTCCCCCGCCGAAGAGTGTTTTTGAAGGAGTTTGGGGCGACGAGGCCGTCGCCGCTCCACACCGGTTCATGGTCCCCGTGCACAGCCATCCTTTGAATGTCAACGATGCCCATGACCCGTTGCTGCGTAGCCGCGGACGTAAGTCCACGCCATCTGGCTCCGTCCGTGCCGTTTACACTCATGCTCATCCGCGACCCGCGCCGGCTGCGTGCCCTGCCTCGCGCGCATCGTGGCTCGTTCTGCTGCTCCTCACACTTGCAGCAATGCTGCGAGCCGCGGATGCCCCCGCCGTCAACTTCGAACGCGGCAACCTCCAGTACGAAAAGGGCGATTATCCCGAGGCCATCGCTTCCTACAGCCGCGTCCTCGAGTCGGGCAAGGTCTCCGCTTCCGTCTGTTTCAACCTCGGAAACGCCTGCTTCAAAGCGGGCCAGTTGGGCCGTGCCCTGCTTTGGTACCGCCAAGCGGAACGACTCGACGCCCGCGACCCGGATATCCAGGCCAACCTGCGCTTCACCCGCACCCAAATCCAGGGCGGCCCACCCGCCCCAACCTCCCGCTGGCGCCGCGCGCTGCCGCGTCTCACGCTCGACCAATGGACAGTCCTCACGGCGGTTCTCACCTGGGGTTGGCTGGGCCTCTGGAGCCTCCTGCACCTCAATCCTTCCCTGGGGGCCCGCCTCAAACTCCCCCTCGTCGCAGGCGGTGTCGCCCTCCTCTTCAGCACGATGGGCCTGTTCACGACATGGCACGACCAAGGCCTCACCCGACACGCCGTTGTTGTCCAACCCGAAACCATTCTCCGACACGGTCCCCTCGACGAATCACCCAGCCTGCAGACGCTCCCGGATGGCCAGGAACTGGTCGTCCTCGACGAAAAGGCCGGATGGTTTCAGGTCTCCGGCGCCAGCCGTGGCGTCGGCTGGCTCAAGACAAACCAGGTCGCCCTGCTCCGCCCGTAGCGAAGCTCCGCTCGATGGCCTGGCCGTGGTCATCTGACTGTCGCTCGGCCGCAGCAAGATCGGCCATATGTCGCGCCCCGCATGATCTGGACCCTCACCGACTCAGTGCGCAGGCAGGGCCAAAGGAATCGTCAGCAACGGTTGATTGGCGGCCAGCAACGGGTCCCCGTTGACATACCATTGGCACACCAGCGGCCCTGTCCCAGCGACCGCGGCACTGAGCAGGCAAGGCACTCCCGTTGCGACCGTGCCGCCAAGCGGCTCGCGCGTGATCGCGGGCGGCAGGCCGGACCCGACGGTGAAACCGTCCACCCAGGCCCACTGGTTGCCCACCGGTTGAGCGCCGGACACTGGGCTGACCACCCACCGGAGCGTTTGTTGCGCCGACGGAAGCACGAATGACTTCTGCTTCCAACCCACCTCGCCCGAGATTGCTGTCTGGAAAACGCCGCCTGTCGAGAGCGAGAGGGTGGACCGGTTGGTACAGGAGGAGATGAACCACCAGAGATACAGAATGCTCCTTGTTCCATGGCCTCTGAACAAGTGTCTTTTTGGAGTGCTTTGGCGGAAACCCGATGTTACCCTCGCGGCATCTTGCGATTATGACACCAGAAACGCCTGAACCGGTCTTCATCGACTTCAAGTGCCCCCACTGCAATCGTGCCATCTCGTTCCCAGACCACCGCGTGGGCCTCCCCCAAGAGTGCCCGCTCTGTTTCGCGGTGGTTGTTGTCCCCGCACAAAGCCAGGAGTACGGGTTGCTCATGCCCCTGCCCCTGAACACTCGACGGTTGGTTCTGAGACGCTTCGCGCCCGACGACTGGAAAGACCTGCTCGAACTCATGTCCGACGAGGAATCGTCTCGTTACCTCGATTGGAATCCGATGGATGAAGCCGGCGTCATCGAGTGGATCGAAAAAGACCAAACTGCCAGCTTCACCCAGACTGGCGTTGCGCTTAACTTGGGCCTCGTCCTGCGCGAGAACCCCAAATTGATCGGCATCGCCTCACTCCATTTCATCGAGGATGATCTCCGCCAACTCGGTTTCCAGATGCTCATTCACCCGAATCACCGACGCCACGGCCTGGGCGCCGAGACGGTGGGCGGGATTCTCGACTTCGCCTTCCGAAAACTGAACCTGCATCGCATCGCGACCGTCACCGACCGGCGCAACGTCGCCGGCCGCAAAACGCTCGACAAGGCCGGACTGCGCCAGGAAGGCGAGTGCTTGAAAGCCAGATTCCAGCGCGGCGAATGGATCGACACCATCTGGCACGCGCGCCTTCAGGCCGAGCCTCGCTAATCATCGGCCCCGCGAGGAACCGCCCCGGCCCATCGCCCCCCCGTAGAATCCCCCCGAGGACCGGGTCGGCGCCGATCCCATCGGCGCACTCGATCGCGACGAGTAACTTCCTCGAGTCGGTGCCGATGGCGCCGCAACAGGCGCTCGCATCGAAGGTGTGCGGCTCATCGTGCCGTAGGAAGGCGCGGCAGCGCGCGACGGCGCCGAGCGATAGACTGACCCACCCCCCATCGACGGAGTTCGGGTGACGGTCTGGGGCGCCGATGGCGCATAGGTTGGCCTCGAGCCGGGCCACGATCCGCCGCGCATCGAGACCGGCGGTTGCGACGGCGCCGACCGTGCCGGCGGCGAGTAAATGCGAGCCGCGGGCGAGGACGAGCGCACGGAAGGCCCCGAACTGACGACAGTGTTCGGACGCGAGACGGGCGCAGCGGTAACCGGACGGCTCGCCCTCTCGACTGTCACGCGACTGGGCGCGGCGGAAGAACCTCCCGGGACGCCTCCCGCGACGGCCGCCGGTTGTCGGCTGACAACAGTCTGGTTCCGTGCCGGCGCTGTTCGGGCAGGCGCACTTGCGCTCGAACCGGCAAACGAGCGTTCAGGCTGAACTCCATCCCTCCGCGCGACGGGATTCGCAACTCCGTCGGGTGCGCGGCCAACAATCGAGCGGTTCGGCGAACCGGCGTCTCCCGAACGAGCCTGGGGCGACCGCTGGGACATCGAGTTCGGGCTGGTCGGCCCTTGCGACCGGGTGGACTGTGTCAGCCGGCTCGGACCACCTCCGACACTCGATCTCGATGCAGCACCCCCCGCCGGCCTCAGCGCAGTCGGTTGCTGATAGGGCGCCCTGGCCGTGCGCGCATAGGGCGGAAGGCTGCGGCGCTGCGCATTGTTCGCCCCGTCGTTCGGACCGGGAACGTCTGGTCGATTCCCGCCCGATGGCCGATCGGGCCTCGAACCCGGCCGCAGCCCGGCGTGATCTCCGCGCGGTCCGGGCGGACCGTCCCTCCAGCCCCCGCCATGACCATCCCGCCCGTAATAGCGTCCGTCATAGCACGGATAAAGCTTGCCGCAGGCTGGTGCTTGTGGTTGCATGTGGTGTCATGCAACCGGACAGGATGCCGCTCCGTGCGGTTGGCCCATACGCCTTGGACCGAGCCGCTTATGATGCGCTGAGGGCAAGTCCGGAGAGGTTCAATACATGAACCGGCGGTTCGTATAATCGACGTTCGGCCACAACGCTCGAACTACATAGACACAGACGACAATGAACACTAAATGCCTATTGCTCACAATCGGAATCAGCTACATGATGCTCATCCCGGCTCACTCGCAGATGGTTCCTCTGCTCAGTGATGATTTTGAGGATGGCGTCATCCACCCCGACTGGGTCGTGTCCACGTCGAACACGGTAAACCCGTTCTACATGGAGCAAGGCGGTTCACTGCAGGTCGTCACCATCCCTGCCGAGCATGTTGGCGCCAACGAGTGGTGCTGGCTTCAGTTCACTCGCCCCTTTCAACCTGCGTCTGACTTCGAGTCATCATTCGAAATCGGTTGGGATAGCAACGGATCCGGACCCGCAATGCAAGGCCTCAATGTTGTCTTGTATAATCCGCTTGGCACCGAGGTCGCCAGAGCGGGATACTACGATGGTAATTCTGACCTGCCCGGCAGGTTCTGGGCCGGAGTTGGCGGTCAGACCTTCACTGGGCCTGACTTGCCTCTTGCTGGCACCTCATTGGTAACAATCGTCCGAACAAACGATGAACTGAGGGTTTCATTCGACGGCAGCCTCAAGTTAACAGCGAATGTTAAGAGTCCGATTGTTAGGGTAGCCATGCAGTTCTCGCACTGGACCTGGTCTGGCGGTTCGACTTTCGGCAGGCTCAATGTCCGCGATGTGAACCTGGCTGGCAAACTGGACGTTAGCGCTATCACTCCGCATGTTGCGGCAGAACTGGAGTGGCTCGGCGCTATCGAAAAGACTTACGACATTCTAGCGTCAGGAGACTTGGAGACATGGATCCCTGTCGAAACGGGCATTCCCGGAGAGAACAAGATCATTTACAGGCTCATCTCGACCAGGGCATTGCGAGAACAACATGGATGGAAGAGAGTGTTCTATAAGTATGAGGCGCGTCCGGACTGAACTGCGATGCGAATTGAGCCAACGGCATTCGGTCGGTGACGGTGTCCCCGCCGTAGATGCATCGCCCCGCACAACGGCAATGAGTGTCAACAACCCGCCGGTGGCGATGTCTTGATCGCGCCGGCGGGGTAGGCTGTTTTTCGCGCCCAGGCACCGGCCAAGCGCTGCCAGAACGTCCTGGTTTCTTGTCCTCCCTGCTTGGCGACGGGCTTCTCAGGCCGCTCTCGCCGCCAGACTTGAACCTGCCCCGTCCGGACCCTCCGTGCGCCAACATGTTTGGCAAATGTTTGGTTTTGGTGTTTTCTGGCGATTTCTGGCGAAAACTGGTGCATAGGAGGGGCAGCCGACAGGAATCGACCAATAGGAGTTTGCTTTTTCGACGTGGCTGGAGTGTGCCTGGCTGGGTGTGGCCATTCAAGGCGAAACGCGGCAGAATTGCCCCCTGCCAAGTGCTTGGCCCGGCTTCGGGGCTTGTGGGCGGCCGCCCCACCAGCCCCGAAGCCGGTCGCAGCCTCCAGCAGGGCCGCTCAGGGCACTACAGCGGCTGGAAACGGTGGTCGCCCTGGCCGTCCAGGGTGCAGTTCACCGCCGAGCAGATGCCCCGCCTCACGCGCGACGCGACCGCTCCACAGGTTCCCCTCGCCCTGAGCCTCAGCCCGTAACCGAGACCTTCGCCGAGGGCGGGGCACGAGTTGAGGGCTGGTCCCACAGCCCGCAGTGACGGAGAATCTTCTCGATCACCTCGGTCTGGTGGCGCTCGATGAACGCGATGATTTTCATCTCGGCGCCGCACTTGGGACAGCAGATCGGATTTGACTCGTACACTTGCTTGATGAGCGCCGCCCAGCCTTTGCGGGCCTCCCGCGCCGTCGGCTTGCGGGCTGGGATGCCGGCCCCAGCGCTGGCCGGCGCTGGCCGTTGCGCCCGCCGGCCGCGCGTCTTGTTGGAGTACCATCCGTAGTACCTGAGCAGATGCTCCCCGGCGTCCGGAATATGCTGGGTGACTTCGGCCAGGAAATCGAGCGGACCGAACACCTGGAAGTTGCGCGCAGGCCCGGCCAGCAGTTCCCCGTCTCCCGGTTCGGGAAAGCGGCCTACGGCGTTGTGCTCCGTCTTGTAGATCACCTTCCCGGCCTCCGTCACCTCGATCATGCGCGCCTGGCTGAAGGGACAGCGCAGGAAGTACTGGATCAGGCGCTGCACGCCGTTCTGGTCACCTGCCTCCAGGCGCACGCTCTGGTCCACACTGAACCCCGAGTGCTTCCAGGATCGGATGTTCGCAACGACTTCCTCGGTGATCTTGCCTTCCGCCAGGAGGAGGGCGAAGACCTCCTGTTCCCAGAGTTTGAGGAAGGGTTCGGTGGCCAGCTTGGGCAACGGCAGAAACGTGTCGCCTGCCTGTGCGTGTCCGCACGCAGACAGGTCCGGAAGGAACACTCCTTCGCTCACCAGCGCGTGGATGTGGGGATGAAAATGGACCAATTGCCCAAAGGTCTGGATGGCACCGACCATCCCGGGTACGGCGTCGGGCCGACCGCTGGCGGCTCGATAGACCGTGATCACCGTACGCGCCGCCGCCCGGCACAACTCGCCCAGCAGCCGGCGCTCGAACCGGAAATAGATGCGCAACCGCTTGGGAATTGTGAACACGAACTGCCGGTGCGGCACCTCGGCGCAGATGTGTTCGGCCACCCAACCCGCCTTCTCCAGCGCCCGTTTCTCATGGCAACTGGGGCACAAACATCGAACCCGGCACGAAAACGGAACGAAGAGCTCCTCGCGGCACTTGGGGCAGCGGACGCGGGCGAAGCCGTGCTTGAGGTCGCCGCACTCGAGGAACTTGCGCACCACCGTTCCGATGATCGGCCGCCAGAAGCCATAACGCTCCTGATAGCGCTCCTCGTACACGACTTCGAACTCCGGGTAGAAGCGCTCAACCAGACGGTAAAATGGCGATTCTTGCGGGTGCCGGGGACGATAGACGCCGCCGGCCTCCTTCGCCCCGCAGGGCATAACGAACCTCCTTGTGGAGGCAACGTACGCCCTTGGTGCCGATCCAGCAACTGTGCCGACGCAGGCCCCTGCGGAGAAGTCCGCGGGCCACTGGCGCGGACCAGGGGAGGGCCCTCACTCCAAAGGGGCGGCGCCGTCGTGAGAAACGCCGGTCCCACCGGGCTTGCCCCACCGCGAGAACTCTGGCAGCGCACTGATCTCCGGGTTCATTGCTCGATCCCTTGCCCCATCAACCGCTGGCGGGGCTACATGGGACAAAGACGCGTTCCCCAGCGAGTTGAAGCCCGCCAGGCCTCAGATTCAACCGGACTCTGATGGCCCCAAAGACCGGCGCCGGGTGACAAAACAGGGTGACAAGGCGCGTTTGCCTGTCGGCACATGGGCTCCGTCTCCGCGCCTTCTGCTTCTCGGACTCCCCCCTCCCGACACGATCCAGACAGAGAATCGTTGTTCGGTTCCGCAGCCCCACAGCGACTGACCACTGTGGAGAACATGGTGCCGATGGGGACCGTAACCGTCGACTCAGGTCCTCCACGGGTACGCCCGCCCCCCCACGATAGGGTCGGGTTCCGGTCAACAGGAAACGTTATGAACGACGAGCACCAACACACCATCCAGCCGAGTCACATCGGCCGGGTCGCCCGTGAACTCCACGACCCCAAGAGCCCCACCAAGTTCCTCATCCACGTCCGCAACCGTGACACGCTCACGGAAGTTGCCGACTGGCTCAACCTCGAGTTGATGGCCCGCCCCGGGCCTGAAGGGAATCTGACGCCGGCAGTTCAGGGCCTGGCCTTCGGCGAAATCGTCAAGGCCTCCTCCTGCCTCCCCCTTCCGGACCTCCCCGAGAGAGCCATCCTCGACCCCAAAAACCTCGGCCAGTTCACCTTCTGCGAAATCATCCGGCTGCCACCCTATTGCCTGGTGAATAACCCCGGAGTCTTCCGGGAGCAGATCAAGAACACCCTTTCGCAGGACTGGGACCCTACTCGGGCCAGCAATGAACGGGACTACGGTCACGAGCACTGACCGGGGCGGGCAAAGCCATGCCCCTCCGTCGCAACCGATTCCGGGCCGGAAAGTTCGTTCGCTTTTGCCCGCCACCCACGACTGTCGTGGGTAGAACGTCCAGAAGGTCGAGCGTGATCCGCTGACGTTCGGGAGAAAACCCTATGGATGCGAGAGCACAACACAAAATCGAGACACACCCCACCAGGCTGACCGCAAACCAAGTCAACCCTCCTGCCGCCGCTCAACGCAGTCCGTCCCCTCGGCGGGCCGACGCGAATGCGGCCGAGTTCCGGCTGGCCGATCGTCGATGATCTCGAGCAGTTCCCGATAGGGCTTGGTCCCCGTGGCCGCCATCCCCAGATCATCGATGATCAAGAGCGTGATGCGCGACCACTGCTTGAGCCGGCGGGCGAGGGAGCCGTCGGCTTGGGCCATCTGCAGATCTCGGAACAGTTTCGGGGCGTGGTAATACAACGTGCGGTGCCCATCCCGACAGGCCTGATGGCCCAGGGCGCAGCCCAGGTAGAGCCTGTCCCGAAGGGGGCGGGGGTGCATGGGGCTTGATGGCGAGGGCTGAGGGATGTTCGAGATAGGGGGTGGATTTCTCCAAAGAGGCGAAAATCGTGGCCTTATGATGGGGGTAGCCGCTTACTTGCGCACCCTGGATGTGGTCGAGGGATCCGGACGGTTGGGGCGCAGCAAATGAAGCTCGCCGCGATCGAGCAGTTCCCATTGCACTTCTTCGCCTGGCTCCAGGGCGATGGCTGCGGCCAAGGCCAGCGGGAAACTGACATAGAGCCGGGGTTGCTGTCCGCGCGAACGAATGGCTTGAACGCGCAAAGGAAAGGAGGTTGACGGTGGTGGCGCGGGCGAATCAGCCGCTTGGGCAGCGAATCCCAAGAAACCGCCGCCGCTGAATACCAGCGAGCAGGCTAAGGAACGCAAAACTGTTGAATAGATTCTTTGCTTCATAAATCTCAACCAAAACACGGACACGACAGACACAAAACGACGGGATGACGGTAAACGAGAGTACGCGGCGTGAGATCACACCACGACGGAGATCGAGTCCCGAGCGGGACTACTTAGGAAGCAATGGAAGGGGCACGGGGAGGCAGGGCCGTGCGATGAGAGAATTGCCAGACTTTGGGAAGTTCCGGCGGAGATTCCGAGGCGACCGATGATGCGAATTGAAGCTCGGGCATCGGAGCTTCGATCGCCAACGAAAACAGGGCGAGGATGAGCAGGGGCTGGGGCGCGGACGCGGTCTGTTCTTCAGCGCGGTAATTCCCGCTCTCGACGACACACTCGTCGCTTTCGCAATCCTTCGAGGTTGCAGCCCCTGAATCCACGAAGCAGCAGGTCTTGAGGAATTCAAGGCCCGGCACGCCCTCCAAAATGCAATGCATGGACGCCAGTCCATAGAGAACCAGCGCCAACACCGCCGCGACTTTGGTGAGCTTGCTCACGGCCATAAGAATACACTTCGGCAGAAAACGTTCAAACTTTGTTCACAAAACAGGGTTCTGAACGGGTTTCTCGATTCCAAACTGGTTTGAACCAATGCCCTACAAGTTCCCCCGACCTCATGGCTTGACCAGCCGATAAAACCGTCGGCCCGTAGGCTCAGTGAGGCTCACGGTCCAGCGACCGCCGACCGGGGTCGGGTTCTGGGCTATCAAGTCCCAGGCCGCGCCACTCGGCTCAGCGGATGATTCCAAGCGCCAGCCTTCTTCCGCTCCGGGCCACGAGATTTGGACGTTCGAGCCGTCACGTTGAACTGCAAGCGCAGGCGGCGACATTTTCTCAATATTTTTTTCTACTGTGGGTTTCCAGTCCTGTGCCACGGCGGAAAAACCTTTGAGCATTATTGTCATGAGCTTTGACTTGAATCCCTTTTTTATGACGGAGGGGACATCCATCATGAGATAATATTTATGATATACGCTGCCTACATCCCAAAACGTGCTTTTATGCCCTTTGCCCGGAATTACTTCAGGGAAGAAAACAATCATCCCTTTTTGTGAGGCGGGATCATATTCCGCCAGATATTTTGCATCCTCCCTTATAAGGAAAGCTTTATTGTCAGCAAACACGCCCGCAACAGTTTTCCCGTCCGCAAGACTTGCCATCCATTCTTTGGTCGAACAATTGAAGCAGTAACAAAATAGATACAGCAGGGCAACATTCTGGTCATCCAGCGCTTCAAACTGCCGCTGTTCAATAATCCCATCCTGATTCAGAATGAAAGTTGATTCCAAACGGAGGTTATCGAGCAGTGATGTTTTTTTCATGACGAAAGATTTCACATCATATTTACCTTTATTCTCCGGCTCCAGCTTTTTGTCATCGACATAAAATTCCACTTTCCCTATCTTCTCTTCACCGCCTTCCGTATGCGGTCCTCCAATATATTTGCCAGGTTCTCTTGCAAGCACCATCGTATTTGCTCCCACCGGAACAACCTCATAGCCTTCATAGATAAGCTTGTTCATTGTGAACTTATTATCCATATTAAGCAATATTTCATATTTGCCGCATTGGACAGTAAAGCTACCCTTTCCCGTAATAGGCTCCTGAGAAAAAAGCATAAGTCCCGAAAATAAGACGGCTAAAGATGCAACAACCTTTTTAAGTGATGATTTCAACATTGATTTTCCTTTCCCATTTCCTTTTTTCAAGGGGTCGTATTTTTGAATTTTGATTTCGATCTTCTGTACAGTTACATATTTAGAGCCTGTCCCAACAGGTGTCGTTTGCCATGGTCGGATTTGTAATATTTCCATTTCCCAATTCTGTATATGGATTCATTTTGTTTCTCACAGTAAATGATGCCGAATGGAAATCTCCCCAAAGAATATTCAACGAATTTCCATGTCTTCCAAATGCAAATGCACTAGTTCCTCCTGACGTGGCATACCATGTCGTCACACCAAGTCCTCCTCTGTCCGGAACCGTTGAATGATAAGTGTCGCACGTAATGACAGTTCTGCTGGGGTTTCTCAATTCTGTGCTTTTTGCAGGGGGGCCTGCTGGACCTGAAGAACGGTAGAAATAGGAAGTTGCGATATGGTGGTAATTGTATCCGTATGAAACCCATCCGTATGAAAAATTGAAAGTGCCGACAGTAGGACATTTGAAGATGAGTTCCTTCTTTATATACTCATTAATTCTTTCCGTCCAAGAAGTTCCTGTTGACGCTCCGTAGTTGTGAATTTCATTATATGGAGGGAAATATCCCGAATAGTCATCAATATATGAACAAAATCCCGTTCCGAGCTGTTTCTGATTTACCAATAGGAGTTTGCTTTTTCGACGTGGCTGGAGTGTGCCTGGCTGGGTGTGGCCATTCAAGGCGAAACGCGGCAGAATTGCCCCCTGCCAAGTGCTTGGCCCGGCTTCGGGGCTTGTGGGCGGCCGCCCCACCAGCCCCGAAGCCGGTCGCAGCCTCCAGCAGGGCCGCTCAGGGCACTACAGCGGCTGGAAACGGTGGTCGCCCTGGCCGTCCAGGGTGCAGTTCACCGCCGAGCAGATGCCCCGCCTCACGCGCGACGCGACCGCTCCACAGGTTCCCCTCGCCCTGAGCCTCAGCCCGTAACCGAGACCTTCGCCGAGGGCGGGGCACGAGTTGAGGGCTGGTCCCACAGCCCGCAGTGACGGAGAATCTTCTCGATCACCTCGGTCTGGTGGCGCTCGATGAACGCGATGATTTTCATCTCGGCGCCGCACTTGGGACAGCAGATCGGATTTGACTCGTACACTTGCTTGATGAGCGCCGCCCAGCCTTTGCGGGCCTCCCGCGCCGTCGGCTTGCGGGCTGGGATGCCGGCCCCAGCGCTGGCCGGCGCTGGCCGTTGCGCCCGCCGGCCGCGCGTCTTGTTGGAGTACCATCCGTAGTACCTGAGCAGATGCTCCCCGGCGTCCGGAATATGCTGGGTGACTTCGGCCAGGAAATCGAGCGGACCGAACACCTGGAAGTTGCGCGCAGGCCCGGCCAGCAGTTCCCCGTCTCCCGGTTCGGGAAAGCGGCCTACGGCGTTGTGCTCCGTCTTGTAGATCACCTTCCCGGCCTCCGTCACCTCGATCATGCGCGCCTGGCTGAAGGGACAGCGCAGGAAGTACTGGATCAGGCGCTGCACGCCGTTCTGGTCACCTGCCTCCAGGCGCACGCTCTGGTCCACACTGAACCCCGAGTGCTTCCAGGATCGGATGTTCGCAACGACTTCCTCGGTGATCTTGCCTTCCGCCAGGAGGAGGGCGAAGACCTCCTGTTCCCAGAGTTTGAGGAAGGGTTCGGTGGCCAGCTTGGGCAACGGCAGAAACGTGTCGCCTGCCTGTGCGTGTCCGCACGCAGACAGGTCCGGAAGGAACACTCCTTCGCTCACCAGCGCGTGGATGTGGGGATGAAAATGGACCAATTGCCCAAAGGTCTGGATGGCACCGACCATCCCGGGTACGGCGTCGGGCCGACCGCTGGCGGCTCGATAGACCGTGATCACCGTACGCGCCGCCGCCCGGCACAACTCGCCCAGCAGCCGGCGCTCGAACCGGAAATAGATGCGCAACCGCTTGGGAATTGTGAACACGAACTGCCGGTGCGGCACCTCGGCGCAGATGTGTTCGGCCACCCAACCCGCCTTCTCCAGCGCCCGTTTCTCATGGCAACTGGGGCACAAACATCGAACCCGGCACGAAAACGGAACGAAGAGCTCCTCGCGGCACTTGGGGCAGCGGACGCGGGCGAAGCCGTGCTTGAGGTCGCCGCACTCGAGGAACTTGCGCACCACCGTTCCGATGATCGGCCGCCAGAAGCCATAACGCTCCTGATAGCGCTCCTCGTACACGACTTCGAACTCCGGGTAGAAGCGCTCAACCAGACGGTAAAATGGCGATTCTTGCGGGTGCCGGGGACGATAGACGCCGCCGGCCTCCTTCGCCCCGCAGGGCATAACGAACCTCCTTGTGGAGGCAACGTACGCCCTTGGTGCCGATCCAGCAACTGTGCCGACGCAGGCCCCTGCGGAGAAGTCCGCGGGCCACTGGCGCGGACCAGGGGAGGGCCCTCACTCCAAAGGGGCGGCGCCGTCGTGAGAAACGCCGGTCCCACCGGGCTTGCCCCACCGCGAGAACTCTGGCAGCGCACTGATCTCCGGGTTCATTGCTCGATCCCTTGCCCCATCAACCGCTGGCGGGGCTACATGGGACAAAGACGCGTTCCCCAGCGAGTTGAAGCCCGCCAGGCCTCAGATTCAACCGGACTCTGATGGCCCCAAAGACCGGCGCCGGGTGACAAAACAGGGTGACAAGGCGCGTTTGCCTGTCGGCACATGGGCTCCGTCTCCGCGCCTTCTGCTTCTCGGACTCCCCCCTCCCGACACGATCCAGACAGAGAATCGTTGTTCGGTTCCGCAGCCCCACAGCGACTGACCACTGTGGAGAACATGGTGCCGATGGGGACCGTAACCGTCGACTCAGGTCCTCCACGGGTACGCCCGCCCCCCCACGATAGGGTCGGGTTCCGGTCAACAGGAAACGTTATGAACGACGAGCACCAACACACCATCCAGCCGAGTCACATCGGCCGGGTCGCCCGTGAACTCCACGACCCCAAGAGCCCCACCAAGTTCCTCATCCACGTCCGCAACCGTGACACGCTCACGGAAGTTGCCGACTGGCTCAACCTCGAGTTGATGGCCCGCCCCGGGCCTGAAGGGAATCTGACGCCGGCAGTTCAGGGCCTGGCCTTCGGCGAAATCGTCAAGGCCTCCTCCTGCCTCCCCCTTCCGGACCTCCCCGAGAGAGCCATCCTCGACCCCAAAAACCTCGGCCAGTTCACCTTCTGCGAAATCATCCGGCTGCCACCCTATTGCCTGGTGAATAACCCCGGAGTCTTCCGGGAGCAGATCAAGAACACCCTTTCGCAGGACTGGGACCCTACTCGGGCCAGCAATGAACGGGACTACGGTCACGAGCACTGACCGGGGCGGGCAAAGCCATGCCCCTCCGTCGCAACCGATTCCGGGCCGGAAAGTTCGTTCGCTTTTGCCCGCCACCCACGACTGTCGTGGGTAGAACGTCCAGAAGGTCGAGCGTGATCCGCTGACGTTCGGGAGAAAACCCTATGGATGCGAGAGCACAACACAAAATCGAGACACACCCCACCAGGCTGACCGCAAACCAAGTCAACCCTCCTGCCGCCGCTCAACGCAGTCCGTCCCCTCGGCGGGCCGACGCGAATGCGGCCGAGTTCCGGCTGGCCGATCGTCGATGATCTCGAGCAGTTCCCGATAGGGCTTGGTCCCCGTGGCCGCCATCCCCAGATCATCGATGATCAAGAGCGTGATGCGCGACCACTGCTTGAGCCGGCGGGCGAGGGAGCCGTCGGCTTGGGCCATCTGCAGATCTCGGAACAGTTTCGGGGCGTGGTAATACAACGTGCGGTGCCCATCCCGACAGGCCTGATGGCCCAGGGCGCAGCCCAGGTAGAGCCTGTCCCGAAGGGGGCGGGGGTGCATGGGGCTTGATGGCGAGGGCTGAGGGATGTTCGAGATAGGGGGTGGATTTCTCCAAAGAGGCGAAAATCGTGGCCTTATGATGGGGGTAGCCGCTTACTTGCGCACCCTGGATGTGGTCGAGGGATCCGGACGGTTGGGGCGCAGCAAATGAAGCTCGCCGCGATCGAGCAGTTCCCATTGCACTTCTTCGCCTGGCTCCAGGGCGATGGCTGCGGCCAAGGCCAGCGGGAAACTGACATAGAGCCGGGGTTGCTGTCCGCGCGAACGAATGGCTTGAACGCGCAAAGGAAAGGAGGTTGGCATTGTGATTTGATTGAATAGACGGTCAAGTTGGCACGAGATACGCTATCTATCAGACTAGCTCTATGCCGTGCTCCATCATCCCGTTCCCCCAGGAACTGCGCCCGCAGCTCCCCACCATTGTCGGGAACGTTGACTACCTCACGTTCCGCCAACGCCTCGAACAAATCGACATTCTTTTGCGCGACGGCGGCGTGGAGCGGGATTTCGTCCAACGGGCTTTGAAACGATGGAGCGTGGCGGCCAAGCGGACCGTGACCGCCCGGGAGCAAATCAAGTTCCAGCAGCGCTCGCGTCGGGCGCTGCGCTGCACGATCCTGCAGACCTTGTTGCAGGAGGACTATCGCGGGTTCAGTTGTCAGTTGGCGGGCAATCCGCTCTATCAATGGTTCTGCGGGATCGATGCGCTCGACGCGGTCCGTGTGCCCTCCAAGAGCGAAGTGCAACGCTTTGCCCATTGGCTGCCAGCAGGTGAAATGCGCTCGGTGATCGACGGTCTGCTCCGAGGGGCGATCGAGAAACCCAGGAAGCTGGGCCTGCGGGAGGCGCTGGACCTGGAGGAGTACTTCTTGGATAGCACCTGCCTCAAAGCCAACGTCCACTTCCCGACCGACTGGGTCCTGCTGCGCGATGGGGTGCGCACCTTGATGAAGGCGACCGTGTTGGTTCGCCGGGCCGGGCTGCGTGGGCGGATGGAAGCGCCCGAGCAGTTTCTGCGACGGATGAATCGGCTGAGCATCCAGATGTCCCAGCAGGCGCGGCGGGCGGGCAGCAAGAAGGGACGCAAGCGAGTGCTGCGGCAGATGAAGAAGCTGGTGGGTGTGGTGTGCGGGCATGCGCGACGGCATCGCCAACTGCTGGATCGACGCTGGGAGGAAACGCAGTGGACGCGGCCGCAGGTCGACCAAATCCTGCGCCGGCTCGACCGGGTGCTGGAGCTCTTGCCCCGGGCGCAGAAGCAGGCGCACGAGCGGATCATCGGCGGCCGGCCGGTGGCCAACGCGGAGAAGATCTTGAGTCTCTATGACACCGACGTGCGGGTGATCGTGCGCGGGAAGGCGGGAGCGGAGGTGGAGTTCGGCAACACGGTGCTGGTGGGGGAGAACTGCCAGGGCGTCATCCTCGATTACGCCATGTTTCAGGAGCCGGCTCCCGCCGACAGCCAATTGCTCTTCGGCAGCCTGCTGCGGGTGTGGGAAGGCACCGGGCGTCATGTGGGCGCAGTGGTGAGCGATCGGGGCTTTGCCAGCGCGAGCAACAGTCGAACGCTCAAGGAAGGCGGCACCTTCGACGGGTTGTGTCCGCGCAAACCGGCGGAATTGAGTCGGAGGATGAAGAGCGCGAAGTTCGCACGCTTGCAGCGGCGCCGCGCGCAGACCGAGGCGCGGATCGGGATTCTCAAGCACGGTTTTCTGGGACGGCCGATGCGGGCCAAGGGGTTTGCCAATCGGCAACTGGCTCTGGCCTGGGGGGTATTGACGCACAACCTGTGGATGTTGGCGGGGATGCGGAAGGTTAAGAAGAAGGCGGCACCCAGGGCCCTCCCGTTGCCAAAAGCGGCGTAGAGCGCCACACTCACCGTCGGAGGTAGCTCATCGCGGGAGCGGTGTCTCGATGGCCTGCGTGCAAAAGGCATTTGGAGCACTCACCACACGATTTTGGGCCGCTCCGATCACAAATCCGACCGGCCGGAGCAGCTCACAAAATCCCCTCCGCAAAAACTCCTACTTTGGGGACAAGCTCCAGGTAAGTCTTGCCGCAGCCGGTCGGCCCGGTAATCAGGCAGGCCCGGCGTTGGCCGATCCAGTCATTGACCCGCAGTTGTTCGATCTGGGCGCGTTTGAGTCCGCGGGGATGGCGGTAATCGATGTCCTCGAGCGTGGCCGGCATTTTGAGTTGAGCCTTTTGCAGGCGTGCCGCCAGTGCGCGATTGGATTTCCAAAGCCACTGGCGTTGCACCAGCAGCCCCAGACGCTGCTCGAAGTCCAGATCGACAATGTGGGGAACGCGTTTCTTGCGAGATGGCCGTCTTCGCGCGTCAATGTTGGAGCGCCTCCCACGTGGCGTGGGAAAACTGCGCGCCAACGAGGTTCGTCGTTGACAGTGGCTTGAAGTACAAACACACCATCCCATCAGGGAAACAGTAGTCGCGACGAATGAGGGCGACTTCCTCGATCGGGCCACGCTGAATAGTCGGGTGATCGAGTTCACGCACACGTCCGTGAACGTAAACGCCTTCGTCAGGAGATCCGAGTATTGACCAGACAGCAGATTCAGTCGTCCCTGGCAGAATCAGCCTGTTGACAGCCTCCGCTCGTTGCTGGACGCTCGATTCAGGAGACCGCCACACGGTTAGACACGCCGTCTGCCGAACCTGGGTCCTCTGCGTGAGAATCAACCCGCCAGCCACTAGAATCAAGGCGATCACACCCAGGACCCAACCGGGCATTCTACCACCCCCTCGCTTGTTGGCACTCTGCCCCTGAGATGGAGTGTTGCCACTCATCGACTCTGATCTCTGCATCGGACTTGACTGTCGCCGCCTTGCGCCAACTCCAGAAGCTCCACACCGGGCCATGAGCACCCCGCCTGCTTTCCATGAACCGAACCTTGGAGGGGGGACGGCTCGTCCCCCGCC